>Ga0209184_1001903_pt1 | contig 11924 bp, 12 predicted proteins | sample EN8Hudsemesocosm_2_FD_184627 | JGI IMG/M metagenome (GOLD analysis project Ga0209184, IMG submission 184627) | Methane-oxidizing microbial communities from mesocosms in the Hudson Canyon - EN8C Hudson Canyon (SPAdes) (version 2) | ecosystem: Environmental > Aquatic > Marine > Cold seeps | place... | reverse complement strand
CGGGTTCTCTTCTTGCGCGGTTGCTCTTATGTGCCACTAAGCTGACATCACCTAAATAATTTCTACGTTTTTAATGTCGACCTTTCTGTCAGCGAGCAACTAATATTAAGCGTCTCAAGTTCGCACTAAGCAGCCTCTTAACGAACTTGCGTATTCAGGATAATTCAGCCAGTTTCAAATTCGTGATAACTAACGAAAGTGAGCAAGAGCGCTACATTTTAGAATACAATACAACCCGTAGGTTGATAGCCAAAGCTAGACCTTTTGAGTTCGTAGGAAAACTGATGGCGAAGTACAAAAGTGATACCTTTTGTTCACTCTAAAACCTGAGCAAAATTAGCTTTAACTAAAGTATGTAAAACGGACACCTTTAAGTCAGCTCGTGTGAAAATCAGTTTGAATTATAGGCTGATTCTTAAGTAATCTATTTCCAGAAAAGTTAAAAATGACCGCAACTCAAAGCATGCTGAGCTAAGACATTATAGGTTCAATAGTGCCTGTCTGGCAGTATGATTTGTAACGGCTAGTCACAATATTTCTATAAGATGGATATCACTCAAACTGCTCAACTATGAATTTGGGGGTTACTCCCGCAGCCAAAAATCAAAACTAGTATCGATTCAAACTCGAACTGACTGGCTTCCAAATTAGCCTTTAATTAGTTGAAAATAGCCACACTTAGGCCGCTCTCTTTTTGATATGAGAGTGACTGACACCGTCATGTTTTGTTTTACTCATTCGCTAGTTCCTTATGAATCTAGAAGTTAGCGCTTTGACAGGCTTATAAACTAGGAATCTGATAAATCTGTAAATTACAGTATTCACACAGGAATACATGAGTAACAAATAAGCACATTGATCTCTAAGCGTATTATAGATTCATTATAATAATCGATTATTTCGATCTTTATCGTAGTTTTATTCGACTTTACTGAGGACAAAAACTCAGTTATAAATTAAAAACATCTTCCGGCTTAGGTGCAATTATTTCTAGGCCAAAAATAAAAATAATTTAGGTTAAAAAAGGTGATTCTAATTAAAATCTTATATTCAATTTTTTTTGCAATGATGACTTTATTAGCTATTTATATTGGCTTTAATGGAGACAAGTTTGCGCTTGCGTCTGCCGCTTGTCTCTTTATGATTGGAATAATGGGAAGTGTTGTGATGTACCGCCCAAAAAGTGAACTACCCAGCGATTAAAGATCACTGGGTAAGCTCGCAAGTAATGTGATAAGTCAAGACGAATAACAACTGTTTAGTTGCTAGCCGTATTAATAACCTCAAGAGTAGCCGGATGCTTTATCCTACGGTCGGGTGAAATCACATAATACTGCTCTTTAATTTCTTTAGTTCTCCCAATAATTTCTACCTGATACTGAGTAGCAATTGTTTCTTCAATAAACGTTGGTCCGGTAAATATACCGTAACCCGACTGTCCAAATGATTTTAGTAGCGCACTATCATCAAACTCGGCAACAATATTAGGGGTGATATTGTACTTATCTAACCATGAAGTAAGGCGCTGTCTGACAGCAGCTTTTCTGCCTTGCATAAGAAAAGGTTGTCCTGACAATGATTGAGGGAATCCTTTTGTGTATTGAGATGCTAGTTTCCTAGAGGCAAAAAATGTAAGACCGCTTTCTGCAAGCAGATGATTATAGGCTTTTACTTGACTACCCGCTTGAAGCGGCTGGTCAGTTAATATCAAATCGAGTTTATTGATCGCTAAATCAGCCAACAAAGCATTCTGATCACCTTCATTGCAAATCAGGCGCACCGACTTCTCCATATTTAAGGAAGGGCTCAGTAGCTTAAAAGCCAGTCCTTTTGGTATCACATCAGTAATGCCAACGGTGAATGTTAACAAATGATCCGGTTGTTGGGTCTTCAGTAGGTTTTTTAACTCATCGCCAAGTTCAAATATTTCTTCAGCATTCTTATAAATCAGCCGTCCCATTTCTGACAGATGTAGTGTTTTTCCTTTTCGGTCAAATAGATTTACACCGATTTGTGCTTCGAAGCGGGTAATTTGACCGCTAATGGTTTGTGGCGTTAGGTTTAACCTTGTACTGGCTTTAGCAATACTTCCTTCTGTTGCGACGGCGTAGAAATAATAGAGGTGATTGTAATTAAGTGGCGTCATGAGTAATTTCCATTCGATAAATTCGATTATAAATAAAATATTATTCGAATTTACAGATGTATGCAAATTAGCTATAAATGTACTTTCAATCAACTGCATCACCCATGGCATTATTATTTTTCACGAATTAGCTTCAGTATGGCTTTTGATGCGGGTATTAAATAAAAAGTATCACATATATGTTATGTGATACCGCCAGTTTTATAATAATTTGATTATTTTTTACATGGAGAACATTACATGCAAACATCTAAAGTGCTAATGGCTGATGAGGGTCAGTCTGAGATACTTAAAACCAATAAAGTGTTGCGAAATACCTATGCCTTATTATCGGTAACTTTATTATTTAGCGCCCTTATTGCCGGCACTTCTGCAGCCTTAAACCTTCCTCATCCAGGCATAATTATTACGTTAATAGGGTATTTCGGCTTGCTCTTTTTGACCACAAAATACCGCAATAGCAGTGCTGGTTTGGTCTGTGTTTTCGCACTGACTGGATTTATGGGTTATACACTTGGGCCAATTATTAATAGCTATTTAAGCATGGCTAATGGCTCAGAGCTTGTAATAACTGCAATGGGAGCTACAGGATTAATATTTCTTGGCTTGTCAGCCTATGCGCTGACTAGCAGAAAAGATTTTAGTTTTATGGGCAGTTTTTTAATGGTTGGTATCTTGGTTGCTTTTTTGGCAAGTTTGGGTGCGATTTTTTTTGAAATTCCAGCCTTATCATTAGCCGTATCGTCTATGTTTGTGTTGTTGATGAGCGGTCTTATTCTCTATCAAACCAGTGATATTATCCATGGAGGTGAAACAAATTATATTATGGCGACAGTTTCTCTTTTTGTTGCCATATTTAATCTGTTTACCAGTTTGCTACATATTCTAGGTTTTATGAATGCTGATGATTAAATTATTTAGTTAATCAATCGACCACCATATTTGCCAAACAGTAGGGAGGAGGCTTTCTTAAAAATAAACGTTAAGATTTTTCTTCGCTGCGGTTTAATCAGTCAATAATTCAAGAGAGGGAACATGCCAGCAACAGACAAATTAATCGTAGGGTACCAACGATTTCGCGATGGTTATTACCAACAACACAGAGAACGCTTGCTTAAATTAGCAGAAGAAGGGCAGTCGCCAAAAATAGCATTGGTATCTTGCTGCGACTCGCGAGTTGAACCTTCAATTATCCTAGACTGTGAGCCAGGAGACTTATTTGTAATTCGCAACGTGGCAAATTTAGTACCGCCATGTGAAAGTGATGATAGCTTTCATGGAACTAGCGCGGCTCTGGAGTTTGCCGTGACTGGGTTGGAGGTTGAAAGTATCATCGTGTTAGGGCATACCCAATGCGGTGGTATTAAAGCGCTAATGGATACAGAGCCAGCACCTACTTCATTTATTTCAAACTGGATGAAACAGTTACAGGTTGTTCGAAATAATATCTTAAGTGACAAGAATCTCACCTCTCAAGTACAGCGTAATCATGTTTGCGAGCAGCAAGGTATCTCTCAATCTTTGAAAAATCTGATGACTTTTCCATGGATAAGTTCACGCGTTAATAAAGGAGAGCTAAAGTTGCATGGTTGGCACTATGATCTAAACAGCGCAAAACTTTTTGCACAGCAGGGTAATATAAGCAAATTTAAAAAAGTTTGTTAAGTATGTAATAACAAAACTTAGAAGTATCAGTTGCAATGTTGAGCAGCTACGAACTTTATTTAGTTAACTCTAGCGCTATATTCGTTTTTTTCGAATATAAGCCTCCGAAAATTCGACTATTTATAAGCGAATTTCTTTGATAATTTTACATTATTCGATGTAAAGACCTTTCCCTACATCCTTAGCATAATGTAAGAAAATAATGATAAAAACGCCTAAGGGGGAGGCTTTTCAATTTTCAATTGCTCTATCATTTAAGTTCTAGAGGTTTTGTTGCGACATACGATCAGTCTATCTGCATGCTTAGTTGCATTTTGGTTGCTTAATTCAGGCCATTATAACTTATTGATGCTGTCTCTTGGCGCCGCCTCGATAGCATTCGTTTTATACTTATCGCATAGAATGGATGTAGTCGATCACGAATCACAACCTGTTCACCTTACTCTGAAGCTTCCTGGCTACATGTTATGGCTTGTCAAAGAGATTATTCTCGCTAATATTTCTGTAGCGAAACATGTTTGGCTAGGTAATAAAACAATTACACCGACTCTAGCCACGATTAAAATTAGCCAGAATAGCGATATTGGAAAAGTTATCTATGCAAACTCAATTACTTTAACTCCAGGTACCGTTGCTGTGGATCTTGTAGGTGATCAAATCGTTGTGCATGCATTATTACGCGAAAGCATAGTAACTTTGGAAACTGGTGAAATGGATCGTCGTGTGACTCAGTTGGAAAGCAAATGATCATTGCAGCAACTTTAGCCATTCTTGTTGCCATGATACTGGCTATTAGCCGTGGAATCGTTGGCCCTACGTTTTACGATCGTATTCTTGCTGTCAACATGTTTGGCACCAAGACAGTACTGCTTATTTCTCTGTTAGGCTTTGTCATGGGCCGACCTGAATTTCTCGATATTGCCATGGTGTATTCGCTTATCAATTTTGTCAGTGTGATTGGTGTATTGCATTTCTCTGACTCCTTTGATACTAAATATAGTCAGCCAAACTATATCCAAGACAATGAGGCATCAAAAGAGGACTCATAATGGATATTGTCATCAATATAGGTAGTTCAGTGTGTTTATTGTTAGGTAGCTTTCTTTGCTTAACAGGTGGTGTTGGTATTTTGCGATTTCCCGACTTTTATACGCGCATGCATGCAGCGGGTGTAAGCGATACCTTAGCAGCAGGCTTAATTCTTGCGGGGTTAATGCTGCAAATCCCAGACGGTATCGTGGTATTAAAACTAATGATGATCCTCCTGATGACGTTGTTTATCAATCCTGCGGCAAGCCATGCATTAGCACAAGCGGCTATGCGTAATGGTCATATGCCAGTACTTAAAAAAAATGAAAATATTGAAGGGGTAGAACAATCGAATCCCTAATTGATATTATCTTATTGACCCTCTTGGTATCCATCGCTTTTGCTATCGTTCGTATGAAGGACTTGTTTGCAGTGGTTATGCTATCGGGCATATACGGACTGCTGTCTGCTAGTTTTTTTGTTGTGATGGATGCGGTTGACGTGGCATTTACTGAAGCATCTGTTGGCGCAGGAATTTCTACTTTACTTATGCTAACGACGATTACTATGGTTGGTCGCCAAGAAGAAACCGAACGTCATAAACCAATATTAGCATTAGTGACTGTGTTTATTACCGGAGCTTTACTTGTTTACGGTACACTGGATATGCCGTATTTTGGTTCAAAAGAAGCACCTGCTAACCTTCATGTCGCACCTCATTTCATCAATGATTCAATGAAGGAAGTAGGTGTGCCTAATATGGTAACAGCGGTACTGGCTAGTTATAGAGGCTTTGATACGTTTGGCGAAGTAGCAGTGATTTTTACTGCTGGTGTTGGGGTGCTGGCTTTGCTGTCAGTAGTTCGACGCCCAGAAGATGATGCTGAAATTGAAGCTGTCAATGACTCTATGCATCAGCAACATTTGATCTTGCGAGTTTTGATCAAAATATTAATCCCCTTTATTTTCTTATTTGCTTTCTATGTTCAGTTTCACGGTGATTACGGGCCAGGAGGCGGTTTTCAGGCCGGTGTGATTTTTGCTGCCGCGATTATTCTCTATGCGATGCTATTTGGTTTAAGTACAGCGCGGCGTGTTATTAATCAGTCCCTTATACAGTTTTTATCTGCCGCTGGCGTTCTTGTTTACGGTTGCGTTGGCTTGGTCTCTATATTGAGCGGAGGTAATTTTCTTGATTATAATGTTTTATTATCCGACCCTATATCAGGCCAGCATTTAGGCATTCTACTAATTGAGTTGGGCGTTGGTATTACCGTTGCATCCGTTATGATTCTCATCTTTTTTAACTTTGCTGGACGCAAAGACGGAAGACCAAACGATTATTGTAATCAAGTGAATAATAGTGACATAAATATTGAAACTAGGGGGTCAAAATGATACTTGGACTCTATAACTACTGGGTTGTAGTGGTATTGATGATGATCGGTCTTTACATCGTTATTGCACACGGAAACTTAATAAAGAAAATTGTAGGCCTAAATATTTTCCAAACGTCAGTTTTTATCCTCTATATCAGTATCGCTAAGGTTGAGGGTGGAACCGCTCCTATTCTTATTGATGGCGTCATCCAATACTCGAACCCCTTGCCTCATGTATTAATTCTTACTGCCATTGTGGTCGGTATCGCGACGACGGCTTTAGGGCTTGCATTGACGGTACGGATAAAAGAGGCCTACGGAAGTATTGAGGAAGATGAAATTCAGGCCAAGGATAATAAAGAGTGTTAACACATCTACCCGTTTTGCAAGTTATCGTTCCGCTTATGGCGGCGCCTCTTTGTTTGATATTAAAGCGTTCAATTTTAGCTTGGTTGTTTGCTGTAATGGTCAGTGGTATTGCTTTTATTATCAGCATTACTTTGCTTCAGCAGGTAATGACTTCGGGCACCCTTGTTTATGAACTTGGCGGCTGGCATACGCCGTGGGGTATTGAGTACCGTATTGATGAGCTTAATGCCTATCTGCTATTAATTATTACAGGCATCAGTACTACCGTATTACTTGCAGCTCACACCAGTATACAAAAAGAAATACCCAAAGACCGCCATACTATTTTTTACGTTTTGTACTTGCTTTCTCTCGCAGGAATGCTGGGTATAGTCGCGACAGGTGATGCCTTCAATGTATTTGTTTTTTTGGAAATTTCTTCACTTTCAGCTTATGCACTGATCTCATTAGGTAAAGACCGGCGTTCTCTTTGGGCATCTTATCAATACTTGATAATGGGCACTATTGGCGCGACGTTTATTCTCATTAGTATCGGTTTAATGTACCAGATGACTGGTACTTTAAATATGAAGGATCTTTCTGAGCGTTTACCGGAAGTCGCACAAACACGAACAGTATTTGCGGCTTTTGCTTTTTTTATTGTGGGTGTTTGTTTGAAACTGGCGCTGTTTCCGCTTCATCTTTGGTTGCCGAATGCATACGCTTACGCCCCGTCCATAGTGACGGCTTTTTTTGCAGCGACCTCAACTAAGGTCGCCATTTATTTGTTGATTCGTTTTACCTTTTCAATTTTTGGTCTTTCGTTTTCTTTCACTACCTTGCCGTTGCAGACGTTATTTTTGACACTTGGGCTTATCGGCGTTTTTGCCGCCTCCATTGCGGCTATTTATCAAACAAACGTTAAACAGCTTTTTGCCTATTCAAGTGTGGCCCAAATTGGTTACATGATCATAGGTTATAGTATGAGTAGTGCTGCAGGACTGACGGCGACATTATTGCATCTATTCAACCATGCTTTAATGAAAGGCGCTTTGTTCATGGCTTTAGGCGCAGTAATGTATCGAATTGGTAGTACTCAATTGCGAGACTTTCAGGGGCTGGGTCGCCAAATGCCAGTGACCATGGCAGCAATAGTCATTGGTGGGTTAAGTTTGATTGGTGTACCGCTAACCGTCGGATTTATTAGTAAATGGTATTTGGTGCTCGCAGCCGTTGAAAATGGCTGGTGGCCGGTAGCCGTTTTTATCCTTATGGGTTCACTGTTGGCCATCGTTTATGTTTGGCGTATTGTTGAAATGGCTTATTTTAATAAACCCATAGTCAATGGTAGTGATGTAAGGCAAGAAAAAATCAATGAAGCCCCTTTATCTATACTTGTTCCTGTATGGATATTAGTTGCGGCAAATATTTACTTTGGTATCGACACCCGCTTTAGTGTGCAGGTTGCGCAAGCTGCTTCCCAGAGTTTATTTGGAGTTAGCCCGTGAATCTTTCTTTAGCGTTGATGTTACAGCTATGCATTATTTTACCGATGGTAACAACATTAGGGATTATAGCGACGCGTCGTTACCCGAACTTGCGTGAGGGAGTCACGCTTATCGCTTCGCTGTTGGTTTTCTACTGTGTTATTAATCTATATCAAGGGTTAAAGCAGGGAGTGCATATCAGTGTACATTGGTTTCAGCTTTTACCCGGATTAAACATGAGTTTTACGATTGAACCTCTTGGGATGATCTTTGCTCTTATTGGTAGTTTTCTCTGGTTTATTACAACATTTTACGCTATTGGCTACATGCGCAGCCATCACGAAAAAAACCAGACTAGGTTCTATTGCTGTTTTGCAATAGCCATTGGTAGCGTAATGGGAATTGCGTTTGCGGATAATTTGTTCACACTGTTTATTTTTTACGAAGTATTAACGCTGTCTACCTATCCATTGGTTACTCATGCCGGTACAGAAGAGGCAAAAAAAGGTGGACGAATCTACCTAGGGATATTGCTAAGTACGTCAATCGCATTTTTCCTTTTAGCTGTTGTTAGTACTTGGTTTGTCGCGGGAACCCTCGACTTTAAACTTGGAGGTGTGTTCGGCGCAGATCCTAATATAATGGTTGTTAGTATAATATTGGTGCTGTTTATTTTTGGCATTGGTAAAGCCGCTATTATGCCTTTCCACAGATGGCTGCCGGCCGCAATGGTGGCGCCAACACCAGTGAGTGCATTGCTACATGCCGTTGCCGTAGTAAAGGCGGGTGTTTTTACGGTATTGAAAGTGAGTGTGTTTATTTTTGGTATTGACCTGTTGAACGAGTTACCCAGTACCCAGTTTCTTCTCTATTTGGCAGGTACAACTATATTACTCGCATCGCTAGTGGCCATGCGACAAGATAATTTAAAAGCTCGACTCGCTTATTCCACTGTGAGCCAGTTAGGTTATATCACATTAGGTGCATTACTCGGTTCTGCATCGGGCGTCATTGGTAGTTCGATGCATATAGCGACGCATGCATTCGGGAAAATTACCTTATTTTTCTGTGCTGGGGCTATTCTCGTAGCAGCACATAAATCGAAGATCAGTGAAATGCGTGGCCTTGGTCGACAGATGCCGATTACCATGGCAGCCTTTTTTATTGCAAGCCTTAGTATCATTGGCGTACCGCCAACAGGGGGAACCTGGAGTAAATGGTATTTACTCATGGGAACATTGGAGACTGAGCAATGGATTCTAATGGCCGTGTTGTTGATTAGTTCTCTGCTGAATATAGTTTATCTATTACCGATACCCATTCGTGCATTTTTCCCCGGTAATGAAGCCGCATCTGGAAAAGAGTCTCACTCAACGGATGTCACGATCAAAGAAGCACCACTTCCATCGCTTATTGCGTTGAGTATTACCTGTGTCGCCTGTGTGGTCTTATTTATCTACCCCCAGCCGCTATATGAACTGGCTACATCCATTTTGCAAACACCTGGTGCAGCCCATGGACAATGATAAAAAGCATCTTTTTGATGACCCCAAAAATGTAAAGTACGTTTTATGGTTTCTCTATGTAAGTTGCGCGCTTCTTTTGGTGCTTGACTTTGTGATCCATCGCCACGTCGTACATCAGTGGGAAAATCTATGGGGTTTTTATCCTATTTATGGATTTGTTGGCTGTTCTATTTTGGTGTTCGTCGCAACATGGATGCGCTCATTTCTTATGCGTTCAGAAGACTATTATGACATCAATGTCGCCGTAGCCACAGATTCTGATAAAACGAATATAAACAAAAATGAACTTGAACAGAATACTAAACTAGGTGGTCATGATGTGGATGCTTGAATTACCGCCATTTGCTCCCTTTTTTATAGGGGCTATATTTGCAGCCTTTACTCGAGGCGCCTTACGCGGTGCTATCATGATGGCAATCCCAATTCTCGGAGCTATTCAGCTTTCGATGATTCCAGAAGGGGTGCATCTACAGTTCGCTTTTCTTGATTATCAACTCACACCTTTCAAGTTAGACAAACTCAGTCTAATGTTCGGCTATGTTTTTCATATCGCAGCCTTTATAGCGATTGTCTACTCGCTACATGTGCGTGACACGGTGCAACAAGTGGCCGCTATGATGTATGCAGGCAGTGGCTTAGGGGCTGTTTTTGCGGGTGATTTATTAACACTATTTGTATTTTGGGAGTTTTTAGCTTTTACATCGGTGTTTCTTGTCTGGGCACGCAAGACCGAACGCGCCTATGCCGCAGGTATGCGCTATCTCATCATACAGGTTTTATCTGGTGTTATTCTTCTGATCGGTGCACTATTTTATGCGGCTGAGAATGGCACTCTCGAATTTGGTTATATCGGTCTGGAGGGTATTGCAGGGTGGTTAATATTTATTGCATTTGGTATTAAATGCGCTTTCCCAATAGCACATAATTGGCTTACCGATGCTTACCCTGAAGCCACTCCAACGGGTACTGTTTTTCTTAGCGCCTTTACGACTAAAGTTGCAGTCTACGCATTAGCGCGTGGTTATCCGGGTACAGAATTACTTGTTTATATTGGTGCTGCAATGACCTGTTTCCCAATATTCTTTGCTGTAATAGAAAATGATTTACGTCGAGTGCTGGCCTATAGCTTGATCAACCAAGTTGGATTTATGGTCGTGGGTATCGGTATCGGTACTGCATTAGCCATTAATGGTGCCGTATCCCATGCTTTTAATGATGTTATCTTTAAAGGTCTGTTGTTTATGTCTATGGGGGCGGTGCTGCATATGACAGGACGTATCAATGGCTCTGACTTAGGCGGTTTATACAAAACTATGCCCAAAACCACTGTTTTGTGCATAGTGGGTGCTGCCTCAATATCGGCATTCCCACTCTTTAGCGGGTTTGTGAGTAAGTCCATGGTGATGTCAGCGGCTTTGGAAAACGGATACGATTGGATATGGTTGATGCTGTTATTCGCCTCTGCAGGTGTTTTCCACCATGCCGGCATTAAAATTCCTTATTTTGCCTTTTTTGCTCATGACGCTAAAATTGGCGCTAGCGATCCGCCGTTTAACATGTTGGCGGCCATGTTTATCGCTGCGTTTCTGTGTATCGGTATTGGTGTCTATCCTAGTATTCTATATTCGTTATTGCCTTATGATACTGGTTACAACCCTTATGATGCTACGCACGTATTGGCACAGACCCAGTTGTTATTCTTTTCGGCACTTGCCTTTGTTTGGCTCAACTTAAAGGGGTTGTACCCGCCAGAGCTACGCTCCACAAATTTAGATTTTGATTGGATTTATCGCCGTGTTTTTCCAAACGTTTTGCAACGAATGTTTTCGGCGATTTGGGAAATAGACGCGCGTATTCGTCGACAGTTTTTAACGAGGTTAGACCGTAGTTTATCGTTTATTGCTCATAGAAATGAGGGCGTGAGTGGCTTGCTTTCACGTACTTACCCTGTCGGTAGTATGGCGATGTGGGTTGCCATCATTCTTGGTGTTTACTTATTTTTAAGTTTTATTCATTGAGCTTATTTGTGAAAAAGGAGCATCGCCCCTAGAGTTAAATTACTGAAGCGGTATGTTTATATTTCAGGGCAATAGCTCATTCATAATTGTTGCGCTTCGCGCAGGGTATTTATCGAAACTCTTTAAAGTAAGGCAGACTAAAATGAAATCGCTTTCGGGGGCCTACTCGCGGTTTTCTGAGGATCTAAGAGGTATCGCTAATAACTCATAGTTATGGGTTTACCGAAGGTCAAAATAGTATCGCTTTAACGCCTTAGCCAGAGCTTTGCTAGCAAGCGAAACCAAGACAATTAGGCCATATTAACCATAACCTTAAGAGGCTGCTT
>Ga0209184_1001896_pt1 | contig 11957 bp, 6 predicted proteins | sample EN8Hudsemesocosm_2_FD_184627 | JGI IMG/M metagenome (GOLD analysis project Ga0209184, IMG submission 184627) | Methane-oxidizing microbial communities from mesocosms in the Hudson Canyon - EN8C Hudson Canyon (SPAdes) (version 2) | ecosystem: Environmental > Aquatic > Marine > Cold seeps | place... | reverse complement strand
GTCAACTTTGAAAAGGGTCGAAAAGCTGGCTTGCAACTTTATGAAAATTAATGGTTTTATTTTTTTAAATTATTTTTAAATTTAAGCGAATGACATTGCCTCTCCCTCTGGAGGGTTAAAAGAAAAGCCGTATTGAATTTTAAGTATAGGCTGAAGCTTATACGTAATCAGGTAGCAATTTGATGTTGTAGGTGATTGATTCGTTCATACTTTGTGGGTAAGCTTTCTTTGTATTAATAGGCTGGTTTTTATTTGCTCTGCTTATTCAGCAGCTTTCATCGCTTTTAAAATACTCAGCATACATTGTATGTCGTTCTTGCATTTTTTAGCAGGAATCTAAGCAGTAAGGAGTAGATCTCCGATAAAAGACTTTGGGAATAATGCGTTATATAGAGTGCTGCGGTTGCTTTATCCTGATTGGCGTAGATTCATAGCTAGTCAGGTATATTTTTACTTGATTATCCATAAGTTTTAGCCATTTTTCAACAAACTAGGCACTGGATTTACACGTCATCTTGGCAGGGATTGCCGAGATCCAGAATCCATGGAAGGTGAGTGCTGAGAATGTAAATACTGTGTACTTCCCATTCCCTGGCCTCTAGATTCCAGTACTCCCTGCTGGTATGACGGATATTGTGATGGTTGTGTAACTGCTCGTCATCTTGGCAGGGATTGCCGAGATCCATAATCTATGGAAGGTGAATGCTGAGAATGTAGATGCTGTGTACTTCTCATCCCAGGTCACTGGATTCCAGCGCTCCCTGCTGGAATGACAGATATTGTGATGGTTGTGCAAGTACTCGTCACCTTGGCAGGGATTGCCGAGATCCAGAGTCCATGGAGGGTGAGTGCTGAGAATGTAAATGCTCTGTACTTCCCATCCCTGGTTACTGGATTCCAGCGCTCCCTGCTGGAATGACGGTGATGTGGCGGTTGTGCAAGTACTCGTCACCTTGGCAGGGATTGCCGAGATCCAGAGTCCATGGAGGGTGAGTGCTGAGAGTGTAGATACTGTGTACTTCCCATTCCTGGTCACTGGATACCAGCAATCCCTGCTGGTATGACGGTGTGGATGAAACTTATGGGTAATCGGCAATTTAAACCGAGTCTGTAACCCAACTACAAATAACAAGAGATTATCATTTTATGTTTGGGGCGCAGACTTTAATCTGCTTATTTTTATCTAACAAATGCAGGCTAAAGCCAGCGCCCCTTAGCATACAGAAAAGTTTGTTATTTAGAAGGAAAAACTATACTTTTAATTAGCAATCTGCCTCTCAAGACGCCGCGTAAATACTTCCATGTAGCCTTGGCGACAGCATCCCTGCAGTCAACAGTCTTGAGAAATACAATGGAAACAACTTAAAAAGTTCATAACCGTATAGCTATATTTTATATTAAATGTAACAGTATTAAGGAGCTAAATAATTATCGAAAGGTAGTAGTGGATTTGTTTGCTCGCGTCCCTCGGCTCCAACCGCTTCAATAACTAGAAACTCATCTTCAGCAAGATCAGGTGACAAGGCATTGCCGTCATTAACAGCAAAATTATCGCCTACATGACCATGAGGTACTTTAATTTCAGGGTGATCAAAAGGGGCTTTTTCAAAGCGCACGCGATCATCTGTTAGTGATTTAAGGAAAGCGACTAAGTCTTTGCGATTTTGTTCAGATTCTTGTAGTTCAAATAAAGGAAAAACTAATACCGTTTGTTTGGCATCGTGATGAAAATTTCCCCCTCTAGCATAAAACTCAACAACCTCTTTCAATGTTGCCATGCTGCCGTTATGCATATAAGGGCCGGTGAGTTCTATGTTGTGTAATGATGGGATTTTAAAGGCGCCTTTAACAGCTGTTGCTATTTTTTTACTGTCAGGGTTAGCTAATTCAATTTCTGCTGCTTGAGGTGTCGGTAAAAATGCATATTTATCCGCTTGAAGGAAGCAGTTTTCTGTTGACTGTGGTTGATTAATCACATTTGGTGGAAGGAATAATCTGGGTTGGTTGAATGGAGGCTCGACTCCCATAGCTAGTGGGTATTCCAAATCACAGGATCTAACATTGTTGACTTCAGTGTCAACGACCTGATTTTGGTTGTTGACTAATAGTTGTAGGTATTGCAATGAAAAGGAAAGAGGTTTTTTAAAATCGTCTAGACCACCCAGACCTAAATCTGTTGCCTCAAGGGCGACACCTGTTGAGGCAAAGCCTGTATCAGTAAATGCAGTATGCGTTTGAGTTAATTTACGGGTAACTACGTTAGAGGTGGTACTTATAGCGTCAGGAAAAGAGCCAAAAGCTTCTGGATGTACCTGGTTTAATGTTGCATTGGCAGCAACAGATGCTGCACTAAAATTTGGTCCTATATGGCAATTTACGCATTCATTGTTTTTAAACAATTCTAAGCCGCGTAATTCAGAAGCTGTTAAATCAATGGGGGTGTGGTTGGCATCGCGTTGGCTATTGTCAAAGCGTGACTGGTCAGAAATTAGAGTTGACTCATATAGTTGAATAGAGAGGGCAAAAAACATAGAAAAATTGGCTTCCATCTGATTGTAAGCAATTTCACCCTCTGGGCCGCCAAATTTTCCTCGGCGAGTATAAGACCAATATTTTTTATTAAAAGCTTTTCTGATTAATGTCTTGTAGGTAGTGCTTAAGCCGTTTTTCAAATCACCGGGAGTGCTGTGACTTAAGTTGCCTAGTACGCTATCATTCCAATGTACTTTTTGGCTTTCCAGTGGTTGACGCATTAATAACTTTCTGCCAATGGCTGGGAATGAGCGGTTTTTACAGCCCATCTCTGTGTCGCTTAAAGGGGGGGCTAATGCTAAAGAGGCTAAAGAGGAGTTGATTAGGTGTAGAGGTTGTTTGGCTACCGTGCGTCTATTGACTTGTACCCATACACCAGCCTTTTTGTCTCGATCACCCCAGGGGCTGCTACCATTAAATACATTGTTTGCACGACCATCCCAGAAACTTCGGTGGTTAAAGATAGAGTTGATGACGGTTGGGGTGTTGCGAGGTTCTACTCGGCGAGTGCCAGTTCCATTAACGTGAAATATTGGATCGGCAGAACGATCGCACTCATCAACTGATTGCTTGAAAGCGGAGGAAGAAACATAATCACCGCTAAAGGTGCCAGCAGAAGATGAGACATCATCTGTATCGTAAGCAGTGGCTGAATTTATATTGAAAGGGTCTTGTTTTTTATGGAAGGGAAAATCTGCTTTTGTTAGAGTGTGGTTGGGTCCCATTTCAGTATTTTGAGAAGACAAGCTGAAAACTTGGTCTTCAAAAGCGGTTGATTTTCCACCGGGGGATAGTTGGTTCTTTGTACGTCGATCTGCCCCTGCGTGAAAATGACAGGACCCGCAAGCCATGCCATCACTGCCAACATTAGTATCCCAAAATAAGGCTTTACCAAGGGCAATAGCACTATCTTTATCAGTTATTATGGGGCTGTTTCCATCCAATAGTCCCGGTACTTCAGGAGCGACAAGGTTTTGTAGGCTAATTGGAGCAGGTGTCGCGGCTAAAGCTTGAGTGGGTGACAAAGCAATTGTCAAAAACAAAGAAGATAGGGTAAAACGATACAAAGACACAAATATTCTCCGACAGAATAAGTTCAGTAAAAAAGGATCCAGACTATCAATATCCTGTCGAATAGCGGGGATAAAACAAAAAAAGTCGGTGAATTTAAAATTCACCGACTTTCCATTTGGTGCGCGTGTTAATCCATTTACGGTGATTGAATAAATTCTATCCAAGAATACTTATTCAAGTATCACGTACGCTGTATTAAGCAGTTAGTTTTCTACGACCAGACGCAAATAATCCAACTAATGCAGTACCAAATAAGTAAACAGCCGCTGGTACAGGTACAGCAGATACATTAGAAATTTCAAGGTCAAAGCCGCTTCTTACGCCATCAGTACCTTCCGTACCACCAATAAAGATTGCATACCAGCCCATAGATAAGTCAGCAAGTGTCATTTCTGCATAACCTGCGCCAGTAGTACCTGTTAGTCCTGTGTTATAAGTACCAGAGCTTAGATCGTTTACACCCAGTTCAACAGTGTTTCCCCAACCATTTATAGTTTGAGCTGGGCCAGAATTAGCATAACCAAGTGTTTCTAATAAACCATTGCCATCATATGCGCCGCCAGATGTATCAGTCATCCATAAAGTGCCGTTTTCACCAATTAAACCTGTTTGGTTGAATGAGTGGGGGGTACCTTTTAGTGCTGATGATAGTCCGTCATTAGCATTTGCAGATCCACCAGTCCATTCAGATGTGCTGCGCCATACAGTAAAGCCTGGTGATAAGGCATTTTCATCAGCTGCTGTTACAGAAATTTTTGTATCATAACCGTGAGACATAAATGTGTACCATGTACCTTTATGTCCCCATGCGGCCATATCCAAGCCTGAGTTACCAGTAAAGGCAACCTGGTCTGTTGAGCCTGTTGCTGAAATGGTTGTTCCTGAGTTCATTAGATGATTAGCCATACCCGCATTCATCACCGTTTGATCCCATGCGGATTCTGCTTGAGGTGTAACGCCGCCGACGCCGTTATTTGCCGCAAATACGGAAGTGCTTGCAAAAGTTAAAGTTGCAATAGCTAAAGAAGTTTTTAGTAAAGTTTTCATTTTTTGTTATATTCCTATATACCTTTAGCAGGTATTTTGGTTTTATAGACGCAATTAGCATGACCTTTATCACTCAAAATAAGCTGATGAGATAGGGTTCATGGCTAAGATTAAGGTACGAGTTAATTTAAAATATCCTGTTTAAACCTTCTTACTCGTTCACCTTGATTTCTAAGGTGGTGGCTCGGCTGTCTGCGTCAGACCCGTAGCTTTCCGGCCCCGCTTCTCAACGGGTGTGGCAAATTAATTGCAAAATCCATAGTAAAGAAATTTTCTTTATTGCAATATATAGTTCCCTAAGCAGGTAGTGTGCCAACAGAGTTATGCATTGATTTTAATAGGTTTAGAAAAGTAGTAAGTTGTAATGTAAGTGATTATTGAGGGATATGACACACTAGTAAGGGAAATGACTTGTTTGTGGGGGTGGGCTTGAAGCTATCGTACTGATTTAATATTTGTCGAAATAAGGGGGTTATTGTTTTGGTTATTAATTATGCTTGTGTAGGTTGTATACTACATTTATCTCAGCTGTCTTTTGGGCATTAATCTTCCTTCTAAGTAACAAAGGTTAATTTTACTTATTGTTATACTAAGCCCTTCCCTCAGAAAGCGTCATCTTGGCATGGATGCCGAGATCCAGTGACAGGGATGTTAACGGTGGACATTGTTGAGTTACCGAATCACCTCCATGTGCTCTGGATACTGGCGATCCCTGCCAGTATGACGATTGACTTTATATTAATTATTACTCGTAGCTGGGTGGCCGCCAGGGTTTAAAATGCTGATTACCCATAAGCGAATTAGGCCGCTTACGGCCACCAATCAGAGAATAACAAAATCAATGACTTACGATTTTGTTATTCAAGAGCTTAAGCTATATGCAACACAAGGGGGACGCGTCATACCAGCAGGGATTCACATTGGGCTTTCCTGCCCAATGTCCTTCGGGTTAATGCAAATCTGTTCCAGACAGATTTGTGCTGATATCTAGTGTACGGGGATGTACGATCTGAATAATTAGCAGATACTTGTTTATACAATACCTCCCATCCTTGGATTCTGGATCTCGGCAATCCCTGCCGAGATGACGTATAGCAGTTGAATCGGTGCTTTAATAAAATGGCTGAGACTTATACGTAATCAGCATTTTAAGCCGCTACGAACCACCCAACTACAAGTAACAAGAAATTGTCATTTTATGTTTGGGGCGCAGGCTTTAGCCTGCTTATTTTTATCTAGCAAATGCAGGCTAAAGCCTGCGCCCCACTCGTATGTATGTTCAGCTAATCAAGGTTTGTTACTTAGAAGGAGGCATTAAATAATGTTTTCTTATTGTTTGCGAGCCATCTCGGCAGGTGGTGGTGGGTTTTCCTGGCGTCAGCATTAGTGCTTGGTATAAAAAAGGAGCTACTAATTGTTTAGATTGTGCCCCCCTCCATTCCTTGAATGCTGGATTTCGGCAACCCTTGTCGAGATAACGTATAACAGTTGAATCGGTGTTTTTATACATTGACTGAAGCTCGTACATAATCAGGATCTTATATGATTTATGTCTGAAGTTTATAGGTAATCAAGTAATAATATGGATTGATCTAACAAGTGCTTGCCGTACATCCTTTTGTTTCCGTATGGGCGTTATTCTGGTGGTTTAAATGTTAGGCTGTGGTTTTATATACGAGGTTGGTTAGGGGGGGGCTTTTTAGGTTACGTATTCTGTTTATTGGGATTTTGCATACTACCCTGGTATGAGGCGGGGTATATTGAAGAGGTTTGTGGGGAATTAATTACAATTGCATTGCTAATAAAGACGATTTTAGAAGGAAAAATATACTGATTTTAAAAAGTGGTATCAATGTTGCTTTAATTTCAACTAACCCTGAAGCATTAGTAGTAAGACAGGGTTAATGAAATTATGTTGTTGTCTTGAAGTTTTGGGTTTAAATGATAAGGACAGTAATAGAATAATGTATTCATTATTTCTTTTCTGTGACTCCGGTAGCAAAACAACAACACCTGAAAATCAATTTAAGGTATGAAAATGATAAAAACAAAACTAGCCAAAGCTGTTGCAATTGCAGCAACAGGCGCGGCACTTTCTTTAGGTATGTCTTCTACGGCATCGGCGCATGTTATGTATAACACTTATAATATGGATGGGTTAAAATCCGGTACAGATGGTTGGACTCATGAATCCCAAAAGACTGGTGCAGCAGTTCCTTGGTTGGGTACTGCGGGTGGAGTAAATCCATTTGGTTTTGCGGGTATTCAGGCGTTAAACTGGGCTGTTGCAATTCACGATGCTAATTCAAGTCATGAAGTTTCTCAAGCTGCTGCGATTACTGCTTATGGTGCGTCTGCAACAGTTGATTTGGATACGGTTGATGGGGCGTGGGGTTCATGGCCAGTTGATGAGAATAATCCTAATTCAGGAAGGCGTGGTTGGGCTCATCATGTTGATTATGGCTTGATCAAATCTGATATTGAAACTGATATAGTTATTGATGTTTCATCTTTAAATGGCATTATTGATAACTTTGGAATTACCGTATTTACTGGAATGGATGATGGAACTGCTGGGTATGGTCATCATTCTGAATGGAATACTGACTATCTTTCAGGAGTTTATGAGGCTCCAGCTCAAGTTGATGATCCTCACGGTACAAATGGTGTTAATTATTTAACGCATGGTGATAGTGGTACGGTTACTTTTCATGCCATGGCTGATCAAGTGTATTCTATTTATTTGGGTGGTAATGAGGTAGGTGGTCAAAACTTTGGTGATCTGGATGGTTATGTACTTAATGTAAGTACAGTAAGTGCTGTTCCTGTGCCGGCTGCTGCTTGGTTATTTGGTACTGGCTTAATGGGATTGGTCTCTTTGGGGAGAAGAAAGCAAAAAGCTTAAGTCTTTCAAATAGATTTTAACTTGCAATAAGTTGAGTTTCTTAAGGATTTAATGAGCCATGGATGGCTATTGTTGATATGGTATATTTCTTCTTGATTACCCGCAAGCTTTAGCCATATTAAGCATATAAAATCGACGTCATAGCAGTGGGATCCACATTGGGCTTTTCTGCCCAATGCCTTGCGGGGGTAATGCAAATCTGTTCCTGACAGGTTAGTGTTGCTATCATTAGTAGGTCTTTATTTATATCACGAACACTATCTCTGTTTCTGGGGTTCGGCAACTGCTCCTGCGTCCGCCTCAACTCCGTACAAAAGCCGCTCCGTTAAGGCTACCCCACTGGCATGAGGTCTGTTGGTATAAAATTTTAGCCGCCCTCGCTTGCTATCGCAAACTTCGGATTGGCAAGTTTCCCTGTCGACTATCGCGGACTAAAAATCATCACTCCGCTATCGAAGTTATGAAAGGATTCCGAAATTAGACAAAAAAGTCCGTTTCGGCAATAAAGAATCAATGGATTACAGCTAGTTTTTTGTGTTTTTAATGATTTTATCGAATACTTTCACTGTCTCTATCGCTCCGTTTCCTTAATTTTCAGCGGTGGAATAATTTTATCCCATTAGTTGGTTAATGGGATAAATAGGTTTCTTGTTACTTTAAGTGTTTTTTATTTTTCTGATACCTGGCAGTGCTATTATGGCAGAAGAAAATAGCCAAAATGCTGCTGGTACAGGGACTGGTGCAAGTTCAGCAGCAGCTGTTTGGAGTGTCCCTGTTAGCTGGGTGTCTGCATAAATTGCATTATATTCGTCATTGTATAGAAGAAAGTTGTATGAGCCTGAACCGTTTGTTAGTGGGGTGTCTGTTTCGCCTCCTCCTGCGATAGATGAAGAAGAAAAGTTTGTTAGATCTAGGGTTTCATCATAATACTCGTTTGATAGTGCAATGTTTACATCAGTATTGGCATTCTCTCCAATAGCGGTTGTGGAAAGTGTGTATGAATAATCAAACGTAATATCAAAAATGTCGTCAGCATTAGTTGATTCATTAAGAAATGTAAGAATATAAGAGCCCAGGTACTCCGATGTTGCAAATGTATCTACAATGTCATTACTAATGCTGTCAGTAGCATGAAATTCTTGAAGGAAAGTTGTGTTATAGCTAGTAAAGTTATTTAGATCGCCTGTGTAGTTACTTGAGCTACTGGTAAAAACAGGGGTAAAGTCTAAGAGAGGGTCAACTATATAACCTTGATCATCAATTGATGTGTTAATGGATAAGTTGCTTAAAGAGTTGCTATTTGTGTTTAAGTTTGTTGCTGTGACTGTAAATGTGTAATTAGCTGTGGCGGTATATTCGCTGCTCGCATGAGCGTTATGAATTGCTAGTGAGGATAATACAAGTATGGATGACTGTATTATTTTGTTGTGATTAGAAAAGGTCATGTATTTTTCCTAGTTATTGTTTGTATGTGTTTTGTATGTACGAGAAGGCAGTCATATAAAATATGACTGCCTTGTTTGTAAGTTTGTTTATTGGTCCAGAAATGTGTCAAATGGTAAAAGTGGACTGCTTGTGCCACCGGCACCTACCGCTGGGATCGTTAAAAACTCTTCTTTTGCTAGTGATGCTTCTAATGAGTTGCCTGCGGTAGCAAAAACATGATCACCCTCATGGCCATTTGGAATGACTAGCTCAGGGTGGTCGAATGGAGCCTGTTTTAAGCGAACGCGGTTATCAGTTAGTGTTTTTAAAAATGCGACTAGATCCTTTTTGTCTTGTTCATCATTGAAGCCATCATTAATGGAAGTTAATGTCATGAACTCGTGTGCATTAGTGTCGTTAGTATTTCCTGCTCTGGCATAAAAATCAATAACTTGTTCGAGTGTTGACATGCTGCCGTTGTGCATATAAGGGCCTGTTAAGTCAATATTTCTTAGTGTTGGTGCTTTAAAGGCACCTTTTACGCCAAGTAGCATTTTTGTGTCATTTGGATCAAGGCTTGCTGTTTCAGCAGCAGGTATAGTAGGAATATAGGCGTAGTCTATGTTTCGGCAATTAGTGTTGCGTAATTGGCCTTCTCTGGATCCATCAAGTTCAATTCCATTAGGTAGATTAAATTGATTTCCAAAGTTAACGGGGATGGCCCATGACATTGCAGATTCAAATTGACATGCATACACATTAAAGACTGGTGAGTCCTTAACTTCGTTGTAGTTACCTAATAAATATTCTACATATTGGGCGCTGAAAGATAGAGGTTTGTTGAAATCATCGAGTCCTCCAAGGCCGGGATCGTCATTGCTATCAGCGACGGTGGTGTTAAAAAAACCAAAGTCAGATAATTTAGAATGATGGATCGTTGGGTGGAGTGGGTCGGTAGCTCCTCTGGCAACAACATTCCCTTCGGGTTTAATGCCTATATCAGCGGCTGAATCAGTATTTTCTTTACCCATTGCTGATGGACCGAAGGCTCTAAGGCTGTGGGCAGGGCCATAAAATTTGCCAGGGGTTTCAGTTACTAATGCAGAATTTGTTGATATTGCAGCAGAAGTTAAGGTTGGGCCGGCATGGCATACATTACAGTGACTTGCTCTAAATAAATGGAAGCCTCGTAGTTCAGAATCATTAAAGTCCGTTGGGTAGTAAAACTCGGGATCTCTAGCTGTTGTATCAATTGGTGCCTGGTCAGATACAAGGGTTGATTCGTACATTTGAATGGCTAAACCAAAAAACATGGGGAAGTTGGCTTCCATCTGGTTGTATGCTATGCCACCTGATGCAGGGGCGCCAAACATGCCGCGTCTAGTATAAGCCCAGTATTTTTTGGCAAAGGCGGTACGAATCATTGATTTATATGTGGTTTTTAAACCTGGTTGTAGCTCTCCTGTTTCAGTCGTAGCTTTATTAAGATTTAGGGGGGCAAATACACTATCATTTGTATGAACTTTTTGATATTGCAAAGGTTCGCGCATAAGTAATTTTCGACCTATATCGGCAATGCTTCGGTTGCTACAGGTCATTTCTAGTTGGCTCATTGCTGTTGCAACGGCTTGTGATGCTAGGGATGAGTTTTCAAGGTGTAATGGTTTGTTTTCAACTTTTCTTCTGTTTACTTGTACCCATACGCCAGCATTTGTATCTCGATCTCCCCAATTGGAACTACCATTGAAAATGTTGTTAGCACGACCATCCCAGAAGTTACGATGGTTAAATACTGCATTAATAACAGTTGGAGCATTTCTAGGTTCTACGCGGCGTGTGCCAACACCATTTACATTGAAAACAGGGTCTGCGCTACGGTTACAGTCATCATTTATTCCTGTGAAGGCAGATGCGCCGTTAAAAACGCCACTAAAAGTGCCTCCAGAAGTAATCATATCGTTACTACTAGAAATAATGTTGCTTTGTTTGTCTTTAGGGTCTTGAAATTGAAATAGTGGAAAATCGTCTTGATGTAGGGTGTAGTTTGGGCCGCCATCTCCAAAAGGGAGTGGCTCGAAAGTTTGTCCGCTTGCGTGAGGGCTAAGAGTACCAGGATTAATTTGGTTTTTAACTCGTCTGTCTGCACCCGCATGAAAATGGCATGAAGCGCAGGCCATGCCATCGCTACCAACATTCATGTCCCAGAACAACGCTTTACCAAGGGCAATAGCCATGTCTTGATTAACAACAATAGGGTCGGGTCCATCGACTAGGCCTGGTACTGGTGGTACAGGGGCACCAATTAAGGGGACTGCAACAGGACCGTGTGCAAAGGCAGCCTGTGATAACACAAGGCAGGAGGTTGTAAGGATTTTAAGTAATTTCATGTTTCACCGTAAAAAATTAAAAAACTGGATGCAGAATTTGTTTTTGTATAAATGTTAGTGACTTTTAGCTAATGTGACTATATTTGATTCTTTGTTGTGGTAATTTAAGAATTCTCTGCTAATTGTCATTTGCAATTTAATATTTAAGCAATATATAAGCCAATCTTAATTCCTCATATATTTAAAGGGTAATGGCTGGGTAATAGTAAGGAGAGAGTATTCTTGTGTGTCATATGACGCATTTTTTGAGGTGCTTTGATCGATTTTTGCTGTGTCAGGTTCAACAGCCTTGCGGATTGTGGGTAGATTAGGTGTCGGTATAATTGAAAGCGTCGATAAAAGGTTGAAGTTGTTTAATTACGGGCTCAAATTCAGAGCTATATTGTTTCCAGCGGACTAAAGAGCTTGAATATAAAGGTTGAGATACTTGATTGAAGCTAGGGCTGGCAATGAATTTATTGGCAGCATGTTTGTGGAAGTTATGTGCTTCAGCTGTCCATTCCAGGTCTAAAAAGTTAAAGATGTTGCGAAAAGTGTTCTCAAAATCAGTGATAGCATCTTCGTATCTAAATTCGATGTATTCTAAG
>Ga0209184_1001895_pt1 | contig 11962 bp, 9 predicted proteins | sample EN8Hudsemesocosm_2_FD_184627 | JGI IMG/M metagenome (GOLD analysis project Ga0209184, IMG submission 184627) | Methane-oxidizing microbial communities from mesocosms in the Hudson Canyon - EN8C Hudson Canyon (SPAdes) (version 2) | ecosystem: Environmental > Aquatic > Marine > Cold seeps | place... | reverse complement strand
TGTAAGTTTTGCTGGCTAGTCTGCTTGTTCAAGCTGAATAAGATTATAAGTGTTAGTGCAAAAGCGAAACTTAGCTGCTTTAACTTTGCTAGGGAAAGGTTTGTCATCATCCATTTTGACATAGTGTTTTACTTTTCATTAAAAAGGGCGAACAAGTATAAACTATGTTCGCCCTAATGTCTTTGCTTGTTTTTTCAACAATTACCTAACCGCAAAAGTAGCTGGCTATGGTTTTATAAATCGATATCTATAGAGTAAGCAACATAGAATTTCATATCATCACTATTGCCGCCATCATCAAAATCTGTCTTTGAAAGGCCAAAAGTGAAATTGTCTTTGCTTACGCTTACACCATAATCAACTGAGCTTTCACCAAGCCAAGCGTCAACTTGATCGCCACTGAATGAACCAATATGAAAATTAACTTCTACTTCATTACTTAGCGCTAAGGCATAATCAGCATTTACATAGATAGAATCACCCGCATCATAATCTTCAGATGATGTTAACATTGCAACGCCTACCGTTAGGCCAGTAAAAGTAAAGCTGCCGTAGATTTCAGAAAAATCAGAATCATCAGCATCAGGGTAAGCATAATAAATGAAACCAACATCGTATGACATGCTTTCATTAATATCTGCACCATAACCACCATAAAGGTCTAATTCTGTGCCCCAAGCAACATTTGAAACCCAAGTACCTGCATAAAATCCAGATTCACTCGCATAATCAATGCCACCAGAGATTGCAGCATCACCGCCTGTCTGTTCAAGACCACGCCATAAATAGTTATTAGTAACAGCTACGTTTGCTGATAGGCCTTCTGTTGCTGAACTTTGAAAAGAAGTTACCGCTAATAATGCAGCAGAAATTGCTAAGCTTGCTAATGTTTTAGTCATCATAAGTCTCTTTATTGTATTGTTATAAAAGTTGTCTATAGATGAGTTTGCAATCTTGATGCCTGTAACAAGTGGTGGGTTAATATTTTTGAAAATAAAATATTAAGCCATTTAAATCAATACTTTAAATTGTTCAGTTTCTTCTTTAGATATTTTGTGGAATGTCAGTAGGTAGATTCTATGTTCACTCATGGTGCGTGTTTTGAAAACTTGTGCAAAAAAAGTGCAATGACTTTGCAGGTGCAGCTTGCTTGGAACTCGCAATTTGAATTTGCATGGGTATAATAGCGGCATATTTTTTTGGGATGTTATACCTATGTCACCATTTTTAATTGCTCCTTCTATCTTATCAGCTGACTTTGCACGTTTAGGTGATGATGTTGCCAATGTTTTAGCAGCAGGCGCCGATGTTGTTCACTTTGATGTGATGGATAATCACTTTGTGCCTAATTTAACTTTTGGTCCGATGATTTGTCAGTCGCTACGTGATTACGGCATTAAAGCGCCTATTGATGTTCACCTAATGGTGAAGCAAGTTGATACGCTCATCCCAGCTTTTGCCAAAGCAGGTGCAGACATTATCACCTTTCACCCTGAAGCCAGTGATCACATTGATAGAAGCTTGCAGTTAATTAAAGATAACGGCTGTAAAGCAGGCTTAGTGCTTAACCCTGCAACACCATTACACTGTTTAGACTTTGTTATGGATAAACTAGACGTTATCTTATTAATGTCGGTAAACCCAGGCTTTGGTGGTCAATCTTTTATCCCAACAACATTAGACAAGCTGCGCTTGGTAAAAGATAAGATTAAACAAAGTGGCTACGACATTCGTCTACAAGTCGATGGTGGTGTTAAAGCTAACAACATTGCAGAAATAGCTGAAGCAGGGGCAGATATGTTCGTTGCAGGCTCAGCTATTTTCTCACAAGCCGATTACAAAGTTGCCATTGATGAAATGCGTACAGAGCTTGCTAAAGTATCATCATAAGCCTAAATAAAGATTTAGAAATTTAAGGGAAACAGAAATGACAAGTAAACCTATTGTATTAAGTGGCTGTCAGCCTTCAGGCGAGTTAACTATTGGTAATTATTTAGGCGCATTAAAACAATGGGTTGATATGCAATCAACACACGAATGTTATTACATGCTTGTTGATCAACATGCTATTACGGTTCGCCCTAAAGCTGAAGATCTTCGTAATGCCACTTTAGATGGCTTAGCTTTATATCTTGCTTGTGGTGTAGACCCAGAAAAAAGCACTATTTTTATTCAGTCACATGTTCCAGAGCATGCACAGTTGAGCTGGATATTGAGTTGTTATACGCAAATGGGCGAGCTAAACCGTATGACACAATATAAAGATAAGTCACAAAAGTCTGAAGCTAACATGAACTCGGGTTTATTTACTTACCCTGTATTGATGGCGGCAGATATTTTACTTTATGGTGCTAACCGAGTACCTGTTGGTGATGATCAAAAGCAACACCTTGAGCTTGCTCGCGATATTGCTACGCGTTTTAACAACCTTCATGGTGATATTTTTAAAGTTCCTGAGCCATATATTCCAGAGCACGGTGCACGTGTTATGAGCTTACTTGAGCCAACGAAGAAAATGTCTAAGTCTGATACCAACCCAGGTAACTTTATTGGTTTGTTAGAAGAGCCGAAAAAAATTGCCAAGAAAATTAAACGTGCAGTAACCGACTCTGACGAGCAAGCGAATATCTATTACAACATTGAAGAAAAGCCAGGTGTGTCTAATCTGCTTTCATTGTTATCTTGTGCTACTGGAAAAAGCGTTGCTGATCTAGTGCCTGACTATGAAGATAAAATGTATGGGCATTTAAAAGGAGATGTAGCCAATGCCGTGGTTGAATTACTCGAGCCTATTCAAGCTAAATTTCATGAATATCGCCAAGACCAAGCGTTCTTAGATGAAGTGATGCGTAAGGGTGCAGAGAAAGCCTCTGCGCGTGCTCGCAAGGTATTAAGCTCAGTGTATGATGCAGTTGGCTTTATCCCACGTCCGTAATTAATAGCTGCGTGATTGAACGCACGCTAAAGAAAAGGCTTATTTTCACATGAAAATAAGCCTTTTTTATTGCTTGAAGTTACCGTCAGTCTGCTTGTGCAGCTTTACTTGCCTTATCAAACAACTTATTACTTTGCTCGACAAATTCATCAACATTACTACTTGGCGCTAATAAAAATGGTGGAGCCATTATGGTCGAGTTATAGCTTGGATGTGGATTGAATTCAGGTTTCTTACTGTACTGCAGTAAATAGCTGCCGCCAAATAACAGTGAAGTAATCGCAAAAGCGATGAAAAGCCTTCGCTTAGCAGGCATGTGAAAGCCAATGTAACTATTTAGCCAGAATAAACTAAATGCTAAAGCAATGGGTAATAAAGTAATGGCAATGCCTAGCATAGAGTTACTGGCAGAATTAAAGCTAATCACTTTTTCTAGCAAATCACTCAGCCACATTAGAATAAAGAAAGAAAAGCTGATACCCAGTTGCGCTAATACTCTTGGATCATGCTTGGTGAGGTGGGAAACCAACGCGACGCCAGCAGGCCATAAAGCAAATAATAAACTCATGCTAAAGGCACTAACAAAAATCTGACTAATATTAATTGCTGTCTGCTGATTTAAGTAAGAAATATTCGCGGCAATTAGCATGAATAAGGCAATACTAATAAAAACAGCAATTGGATTACGGACTATATCGATAAGAGATTCAAACGGGCTAAAAGCCACAGTCTCAGCTACTTTATGGTCACTAAATAATATTCTGAGCTGACTTTTACCTAAAACAATAACATCGCCATCATTAACCGTACGCTGTTCGCTAAGACTCTGTTTGGTATTCTCACTTTCTAAAGTGGTGCCATTGACAGAGTTATTATCTGCAAGCTGCCATGCTCCTTGCACGTAATTTAACGATAAATGTTGGGGGCAAATATGTGGGTCAGTTAAAATGATATCATTGTTGTAATCACGGCCAATTGATACGTTATTTTGCTTTAACCTATGACGGTGCAGCAGCTTGTGATTGCGGGTAACTTCTTCAATAATAATTTCATTATGATCCGTAAAGCTAGTTGAAGGCACTTGCTCTGCCGATAGTTCAAACGCTTCTGGCTCTGGTATTTTGTTCGTTACTTCCATGACACAGCCTCAATAAATTTACCGGTAAAAGTCATCGCATTTTCTTGGCTAACCCCAGCTAAAGTAAAGTGACTCACCAACGCTTGTTGATCTTTGTCGATGCTAGCACCTAAATATAAAACATCAAATAACTGCGGGAAGTCTTTATAGGCGCGAGTACAAAAGACACTTTTATTATTAATTTCTTGGCTGGTATTTGCGGTACTCTCTGGCATCACTAAATCATGGTGACATTGGTATTCACTGACATCATCCTTACCGGCTCTATTGCCAGCTCCTGCACGTGATATCTGTTGTTGGTATAAGTGATAAAATTTATTATCGCTTAAGTCTTTGGCTTGCATATAACGAAACTCTATTTCCACGCTGCCAGTAAAAAAATGTGATGAGATATAGGTATTCTCATCTAAAGAGCAACTGGCAACAGCTGCTAAAATTAAAGCATCAGTTTTATCGGCATTTGAGTCACCCCAACAACGAATAAAAGGCACATCAATCAGTGGAAACATGGCATTACCCGCAAGTTCTTTACTTTGCCAAGTACTATTGATTAATGCGTTCATTAGTTTTTCTTGATTGGCTAAAAGCTGTGCTGCCATCTGTTGCTTAATATCGGCAGGTGGCGATGCTAAATAACTATCGAATAAATTAACTAATTTTTCGTGAGGCACTAAAAAGCCAATTTGATTACCTGAAGTGGCGACATTAATACCAACAACTTGTTCTAATTTATTAACGACAGGTCCGCCACTCATGCCCGAGTTTATTGAACCGGTGAAATGAATACGTTCGTTAAATGATTCTTTTTTTAAACCATTGTAGGTACCAGGCACTACAATCATCCCTAAGTCGTGTGGATTACCTAGGGCAAAAAGTTGCTCACCTTTGCTGGGCTTTTTATCAGATAATGAAAAGAACGGCATATCCTTGCTAACTTGTCGCTTTACCAGCGCTAAATCATTAATTACATCAACACTCACTAAGCTCACTTGCGCGGTATTACCTAAGTGATCTAGGTATTCGATGCGATATTTTTCAGGGTGACGAGCGTAACTTGAAATAACATGGTAGTTGGTAGCAATAATACCGTCTGCACTAATTTGAAAAGCAGAACCGATCGAGGATTTCTCACCACTGGCTTTATCGATTAATTTGATTTGATATAGCGAGGGAGTTAGCTGAGCGAATATTTCTTCAGCAGACTCTTTTGCAAAAATCGCCGAACTTAATAGCATAAAAAATATAGCAAAAAGGGATTTCATTCATCTTCCTGTTGATAACCAATCTATCCATTGTGACACTAAAATAACATTTGTCACCTTATCAATGAGATAAATAAGCAAGCTTGATTTGGATCCTTGTCTATAAACGATAAGCCGCGTATTATTTTTCTATAAATATATATTCTACTTATACAATTTCTCAATAGAGGTCTTCGTGAAAAAACTTATCATTACCCTAAGTGCTATAGCACTTACTGGCTTTACTCATATAGCCAGTGCCAATACAGAATTATGTCGCGTTGAGAATAATGATTGTACCTTCGTGTTGCTCAGTGAAAAAACGAGTCAAACGATTACTGAAAAAATAACCGAGGGAGAAAAGTCGTCAAGTGACGATAAAGTTACTCAAGCTTCATCGACAGTAGAAAAAAGTGAAACCTTATTACTGATAAACCAGCGAAGAGCGAAACAAGCTTTTTCACCATTCTCTACCTTTAAAGTGCCAAACAGTCTCATTGGCTTAGATACTCAATTAATAAAAGATGCTAAGCAAACATTAACCTATGATAAAGAAAAATTTAAAGTACAAAAATGGTGGCCGTCTGTTTGGCGTTTACCTGAGTATAACCTTAGCTCAGCGTTTAAATTTTCCATGGTGGCAATCTATAGACAGCTAGCAATGAATATTGGTCAAGAACGGATGCAATCTTATGTCACTAAGTTTGCTTATGGTAATCAAGATATCTCATCAGGTTTAGATGATTTTTGGTTAAATGGCAGTTTACAAATTTCAGCGCTTGAACAAGTCTATTTTTTACAGAAAATGGTTCAAAGAAAATTAGCCGTTAGTCCAGAGAGCGTAAATGTCTTAAAAGAAGTTATGTTAGTCGAAAGTACTGATAGCTATAAAATATATGCAAAAACAGGTGCCGGTCGTGCCTATACCAATGATAAATCGAGCAAAGCGATGTTAGGTTGGTATGTTGGTTTTGTTGAAAATACACAGGGTACTCATTACTTTGCTTTTAACTTTACTCGAGAATCATATGCGAAAATGAAAGGGGCTCGTATACAAATTGCGATGAACCACTTAAAAGCAGCAGGAGTGATTTAGCTATTTACTCCCTGATAAATCTCGTTAATTTGACCTAGCGCAAATAAGCGAGATTTACGGTGCGACACTTTGTCGCACATTGTCCATTTCCCTTTGTTTTCAAATGTAATCACTTACAAAATAGCGACATACTAATTCAATAACTGAATTTATTTTTACTCTTTTGTAAGTGATTAACACATGAATTTTACCCTTAAACCTCTTGCTATTGCTGTTAACCTAGTTGTCTTGGGTAGTAGTGTTTTAGCGCTTCCTGCTTTGGCCAATAATGCTCAAGGTACTCATAAAGATATCGAAGTGATTACCATTTCAAATCAACGTCATAATGCGCTTGAAGATAACCAAAGTTACGCTCAAGGTAAAACGTCTGAGGCAGACTTAGCTAACTGGTTAGCTTCTGTGCCTGGCGCTAACATTAACAGTAATGGACCGATTACTGGCATTGCTCAGTATCGCGGTTTATTTGGCGACCGTGTTGCTACTTCACTAGATGGTCACCCAATTATTGGTGCGGGTCCTAATGCTATGGATACACCATTAAGTTACTCAACCCCACTGATTGTTGACTCAATGACGGTTTATCGTGGTATTGCTCCGGTTTCTGCGGGCATGAGCACCATAGGTGGTGCTATCGACATTAAAATGCGCAAGGCTGAAGTAGCGGGTTCTGAATCGGCACAGATTACCGGTGACGTACAAGCAGGTTACCGTAGTAACAATAGTGCCACTACACTGTCTGGTGTTACTAACCTTGCTAAAGGTGATGTTGCTTTACTGCTTTATGGTAATACTCAAGCGGGTGATAGTATGGAAAGTGGTGATGGCACTGTTATCGCACCAACAGACTTTGATAAAACCCAAGCCGGTTTTGATATTAGACATTCAGTTGAAAGTAACACGGTTGGTTTAAGTTATCACTACACTAAAACGACTGATTCAGGCACACCTGCCTTACCTATGGATATCGAATATATTGAAAGTCAGCGTATTAATCTTGATGGCGACTTTGAACTCGGTGATTGGCAAGGTGAATGGTCATTAGGTTATCTTGATGCTGACCACGGTATGACTAACTTTTTAATGCGTGCACACGACCCGATGAAAAAACGTCGTAATACTGCATTAGCTGACACGACAGACTTTAAGTTTGTATTAAATCGTGAATTAAGTTTTGGTGACCTTTCTTTGGGTGAGATAGCATTTGGCATTGATGGTTATTTAGCAACCCATGACTCTGTTATCACCAATCCAAGCAATGCTGACTTTGAAGTTATTAACTTTAATAATGTGCAAGATGATCGCTTTGCTTTTTTTACCGAGTGGCAAAATCAATTTGGTGCTACCACAGTGCAATTCGGCGTAAGAGTCAAACATGCTAAAGCCAACGCTGACGAAGTCTACGGCAATATGGCGATGAATATGAACATGGATTCAGGCATGGGCGATATGAACATGGATTCAGGCATGGACGATATGAACATGGACTCAGGCATGGGCGATATGAACATGGACTCAGGCATGGGCGATATGAACATGGACTCAGGCATGGGCGATATGAACATGGACTCAGGCATGAGTGATATGCCAATGCCTAGCATGGGGGACTTGTTAAGTGATCTTGAGGGAGACTTCAATAATGCTGAGCGAGAAGTCTCTGACACCAATGTTGATTTGGCGCTGAGTACGCAAACGCAATTAACTGACGAATTATCTTTATATGTTGGTGTTGGCATTAAAAACCGAGCACCGTCATATCAAGAGCGTTATTTATGGACACCAATGGAAGCAACTGGTGGTTTAGCCGATGGTCACACATATATTGGTGATATTAATTTAGAATCAGAAACGGCTTATCAATCTGACCTAGGTCTAACTTGGCAAAATAGTGACTTCATGATCGCACCTCATGTCTTTTATCAAAGTATTGATAATTATATTCAAGGTACGCCGATGGAAATGGAAGATGCATCAGCCAAAATGATGGCATCTATGATGGCGAAAGACGAAAACCCACTTAAATTCAGTAATGTTGATGCCAAATTATATGGTGCTGATGTTAATTGGTATTACAATATCAGTGATAACTTACAACTGTCAGGTATCGCGAGTTATGTAAAAGGAGAGCGTCGTGATATCGAGGATAATCTTTATCGTATCGCTCCGTTAAATGGTCAGTTAAGTGTCAGTTATCATGATGAAAATGTGATCGCTAATGTAACCCTAGTCGCTGTTGATGCCCAGGATGAGGTATCTGCAACCAATACTGAGCAAACAACTTCAGGGTACGGCTTGGTAAACCTTGATATTGAGTACTTTGTTACTAATGATTTTACCGTACGTGGTGGTGTTGATAATTTACTTGATAGGGAATACCAAAACCATCTAGGTGGCTATAACCGCGTGAAAGAAGTTGAAACGCCAGTAATGACGCGTTTACCTAGTGAAGGTGTAAGTGCTTGGATTGAAGCTACTTACTCATTTTAATAATAGTCTTAATCTAGGCTAAAGCGGTGTATTAAAGTTACTGAAGTTTAACCTTTCCACTGTTGTTTCGTCAGCGATGTATTTCCTACTCAGAATCATCAATGGCGAAGCACTATTTTTTACCTAGTCATATTATAATCACTAAGTATAACCACAGATAATAATCATCGATAAAAGCCAAGAACAGCAAACGAATTTATGTTTACTGTTCTTGGTTTTTTTGTTTAAACGATTAGTGTTTAGTTTGTTGATTTAAATAAATATATTTACATTTTATTTGCCTAACTGCGACAATGTGACGCATAAAGTCAGTGTAATTAGCTGTTACCATAATGTTAAGTTAATCACATAAAATGACATGAAATATGAATGCTAAACTGTTTACCCCGACATTACTTTCTATCCTAATTGCTAATTCTTGCTACGCCTCATCAACCGATTCTAAAGAATTATTGCCTGACAGAACGGCAAAAAGTGATGTAGAACGTATGATAGTTACGGCAACACGAAAAGAAGCACTTGATACCGATTTAGCGATGTCAGTGCACGGTATCAGTAAAGATGAATTGGAAATGGATAATGGTCAGCATGTAGCTGAGTCATTAAATAGTATTTCAGGCGTGCTAATTGATCAACTTTCTGGTGGTCAAGGACATAAAACAGCTATCAGAATGCCGATGAATACCAGTGGCTATTATTTATTCTTACAAGATAATGTGCCGTTGCAGTCTGCTGCTTTTTTTAATCACAACGCCTTGTGGTGGTCTAGTTTCAACTCCAACGTTGGTCGTATGGAAGTGCTTAAAGGCGCAGGTACTGCGTTATATGGTTCAGGTGCGGTTGCTGCAACGGTCAATATCCTTACCGAGCCAGTGGCAGAGCAAGCTGAAACATCCATAGACGCCATGTTAGGTCAAGAAAATTACGGCAAGCTTCAGATTAGTCATAGTAATAAAATATTAAAAGATCAGGGCATTAGAGCATCAGCCTCTTACATGACTAATGATGGCTGGCGAGATCATACCGGTTCAGAGCGCGCAGAGATTAACTTACGGCATGAGTACGAAATTTCAAACAACGAACGCTTAATTACTTCTTTTGTTGCCTCAGACCTAGAGCAAGAAATGGCAGCTGGTTTGAATGATGAAAAAATTGAAAATGATCGGACCCACTCAGGTTTGTCTGATGAGGTATTAGCGAGCGACCCATTACGTAAAACACAGTATATTCGTCTTTCGACTCAGTGGGATCAAATGAATGCTCAGAGTTATTATTCGTTAATTCCTTATTTACGTCATCGCACTAATGACTATACGGCAACTTGGAATAAAAATATGCCAAAAGTGGAATCAGTGGTGAATACGCTAGGCTTACTAGCGTTAGCAAATTTTAGTCACAATGCCGATGACGAAACTACAGTAGGTATAGATTTTGAATATACCGAAGGTGATCAACTATCCTACCAACCGCTCGATTTTACTACGACAGGTTGGGGCGCTGATACGTATGTAGCTGGCGAAAAGTTTTATGATGATACAACTACTTACACCAGTATTTCACCTTACTTACAGCATAAGCGTAGTTTAACTGACAACCTTGATTTAACTCTCGGTTTTCGTTACGACTATGCAAAATATGATTTTACTAATCACCTCGGTGTCTATGGTGATATTGGCCATGGTAAAATTAGCATTGAAGATCGTGAAGATGACTTTTCACATTTTAGCCCAAAAGCAAGTCTGAATTATCACCTATCTGAAAATACCAGTATGTATTTAAGGTATGCCAACAGCTTTAGATTGCCCACTGCTGGAAGTTTATATCACTTAACGACTAAAGATAGTGATGTTGCAGAGCCTGTTGATCCAGAAACATCAGATACTTATGAAATTGGTTACAAGGGCAATTTCGAAAGTATTACTTTTGATGCCGCATTGTATTTTATGGATGTTGATGATGGCATAGTGCATGCCTATAACGAACAAGGGCAGCGCTATTTAACCAATGCTGCTCGAGTGCTGCATAAGGGCCTAGAGCTTTCTACGTTGTGGGTAATTAACGAAGAAGTAAACCTAAGTGTCGCTTACAGCAAAAGTAGTCACAAATTTGATCAACATGACACGTACTCTGGTAATGAAATGAAAATGGCGCCTGATTATATTGCTAATGTGCGTTTACGTTATTTACCAAGTTACTTAGAAGGTTTCTCAAGTCAATTAGAATTGCAATCAATTGGTGAATATTGGATGGATGATGCTAACAGCACTGATCCTGATACCGGCCTTGAAAGAAAAGATGATGGCTACAGTATTATAAACTTAAAAGCGCGTTATCAAATTAATCAACAATTATCATTTAATGCTCGCATTCTTAACTTAACAGATAAGGTTTATACACAAGAGGCTCAATATCGTTATGGTCGTAACACATGGGCTCCAGGTGCACCAAGAACAGCTTATATTGGCATGAGCTATCAGTGGTAATGGTGCAAGCATACAAAAGAGGAGCGTGTGAAATGTTAATGACTAAAATCGTGAATGTGTTCAGCATTGTTCGTATCAGTGTTTTAGTGCTTTTCAGCATTAATGTTTTTGCTGGGCATGAACAGCATCAAATGGCAAAGCCAATACTTGATGATAATACACTTGATTGTCAGCAAGTGGATATTCGCTGTGCCAAAACCATGACTTCTGCTTTTGCCCCCAATGGTGAGTTGTGGCGTTTGTGGAGTCAGCATCAGCAAATGTATTATCAAATATCTACCGATAGAGGTGATACTTTTTCAGCCATTAAGCGCATTGCTATAAACAAAGAAAAGATATCAGCGCGCAATGAAAACCGCCCTAAAATAGCTTTTGATAGTAAGCAGGGAGTTCACTTATCATGGGCAATGTCGCGTGAGAAAAAATATACTGCGGATATTCGCTATAGCTACTCTACAGATTACGGCAAAACCTTTTCATCGCCAATTACTGTCAATGATGATGGTCGACTCACAGGCCACAGCTTCAATGAAATGCTGATTGACGAAAAAGATCAGGTTAGCATTGTTTGGCTTGATGGGCGGT
>Ga0209184_1001891_pt1 | contig 11970 bp, 14 predicted proteins | sample EN8Hudsemesocosm_2_FD_184627 | JGI IMG/M metagenome (GOLD analysis project Ga0209184, IMG submission 184627) | Methane-oxidizing microbial communities from mesocosms in the Hudson Canyon - EN8C Hudson Canyon (SPAdes) (version 2) | ecosystem: Environmental > Aquatic > Marine > Cold seeps | place... | reverse complement strand
AACCACAGTTTTCACACAGGCTGGAGCAACAGCGTTCATTTTTTATCAAGATCATTGATGATGAAATAGGCCATATATATTAACAACTTTGCGCCAATTTTGTTTAGTAACAGCAGCTAAAATTAGTACCCGAAAAGCGTAACTTATAATTCATAATTAAAACTGATTTTAAAACTACAGGACTACAACTTGATCCCGAAAAAACTCAAAGCCTGTATCATGGCGAAGTAGCAGCCAACAGTCGCTAAGATAGCAATACTAAGACTTAAATAGAAATTCATACCTCGGCTTAACATCATTGGCAACGAAATAAATAATGCAAGAGATGGCAGTACCAACCAGAATACACTTGATGATAATGCGCTTACTTTTTCTACACTTTTTGTATCCACATACAACCAAATGATAGCTAGAACCGATATCAATGGTATGGAAGCCAATATCGCCCCAAATAGAGAACTCCTTTTAGCGACTTCAGAAATAAGTAATACTAGAAAAGTAGTCACGATAATTTTCAAAAAGTAGTAGTTCAATGCAGCCTCCAACCAAAGCGTTTTGTACTAGATATTTGCAAACCTAAAATAAAACAAGCAAATCTGATATTGGCCACGAGGCTATTCGTGACCATTATTATTGAGTTTATTGTATTTAGTCCCCCGTATAGTTAGCCGCTATATACTGACCATCTAATGTAAGAAAAACGTACAATGTCTGCTCTTTAGGGTCACTCACTTTTTCATTTTTGAAAACAATGACCCATTCTTTTCGTCCTTCAAACTCTTTTTGTTCAGCACTTTTAACGGGAACTGAAGTCCATGATTTTTCAATAGACTCTCTTTGAACAAGTTTATTAACGCTATTAATTGCGATTTCTTCAGCACCTGCTTTAGACACTGGTGCATGACCGTGGCCATGTCCATGATTGTGACCTGCCCCCGCGTACGCAATGCTTGTGAATAGCAAAAAAAATGTAAATGCGACCTTAGTTAAGTAGTGCATATATCCTCCTAGAGTGTTTATTTAGTTGTACTTTGATGAGTTTTCTTGTCTTTCTGAGTATCAGTATCTTGTGCATCGCTGTGGTCATGGCTATGCCCAATATCATGATGATCATGTGAGCAACCCGCCAAAAGGGCAAAGCCTGAAACGAATACAATACTTAAAGCAAACTTACGCATAATTTTTTCCTATAATGAATCAATACTTCGGTGTGTTCTTTCTTGTTTGGGTGCCTGTATTTCTTTCTTCTGGCTCTTCTGAATAAGTTGATAATCACCACTTACTTTTAATGAAATTAAAACAGGCGATCGTGTCACATTCTTCCAATACCAACCGTGAGTGCCTTCGAAAGGCGCTACTAATGAACCAGAAATCTGGCTCTCTGTACCTTTTTGATAACTCTTGAAATAACCCGTTGTGTCACCTTTTGGTTCACCATGAAAGTCAAAAAATAAAGCCTCACTTTTTGTTTTCCATGAATATGCAAGCGAAGCACCCTTGCTTAGTTGTAGTTTGTACTCTTTTTCGCCTCTAGCAGGGATTGTGATTTTAATTGAATCACTCCACTTAGTGGCGCTCTCACTCATTAGCATGCCTGATGTTTCGGCTAGGCCTTCACCAGTTGGTTTAGGTGTCTCAGAAACAGAAAGCTCCTCGGCATTTACGGTATGCTCATAGCCGTGCATTTGCATGAAGAAGAGAAAAATACCCATGAAAATAAGTGTGTAATTTGCTATCAGGCTAAATGCTTTAAAACCTTTAGTTTTTCGCCACGCGGTGATCAAAACAAGCATTGCGAAAAGAGCGCTAATTTGTCCTAATTCAATACCTATATTGAAAGAAATGATATTTAAAAGAAGAGCATCTTCGCTTAATGGCAAATCCTGAAGGCGGGTAGATAAACCAAACCCATGTATTAAGCCTAAACCTATAATCATCAGCATCATATTGGGAGGGTTAATGCTTAAATATTTACGGAAGCCATCAATATTCGCGAAAGCGATATAGCAGACACTCAGCGCAATAACCGCATCAATGAGAAAATAGTTGAGTTGAATCGCATTAAATGTCGCGAAGATTAGCGTAACACTGTGCCCCAAAGTAAAAGCAGTTACGTACTTAGCGATATCTCTGAACGACGTGAGAAAAAAGATAATCCCGAAAACAAAAGCTAAGTGATCATACCCTGACAGCATGTGTGTGGCACCAAGCCACATGTATTGCCAGTTTCCTCCGTCTATAATCGCCTGCTTCTCATCCTCGGACATGCCATGTGCAAAAGCAAGGTTTGTTAATAAGGCGAATAAAAAGATCCCAACAATTAGTAAGAATAGGTTCTGTTTTAGCAGTCGATAATTGCCACTGTTTGTCATGTAGTTACTAGTACTCATCACAGTTGACCACCTTGATCTGCCCCAGATACCCAGTAAAAACTCTTACCTTTTAACCCTGCTTCTTTTGAACGAAGTGTTGCAAGAACGTCTTCTACATCTTCATCCTTTAAAAGAATGTCTGTTCGCATTCTAGGTAAATAACCTACAGCATCATCATGAGCTGAAACAAAAGGGTCTGTTTCTAACTCAAGCCCATGACCTTCTACCTGCGTAAATGTAAAGCCACTTACGGGCTGTAACTTACGCAATAAGTCAGATAGTTGTTGTTGAACATTTGTATGAATAATAACGGTAAGCACTTTCATGCCTTTACCTCCAAAATTGATTGAAATTTCACACGATCAGCCACAATTTTAGATATAACAGGGCTCGTCATGATTTTATATGCAGGCATATTTACCCAAATATCATTTGAGTAAGCGCCTAATTATCTGTGAAATTTAAACTAGAGTGGAGGAGCCCGAAGTGGGGGGGATATATAAAAGCGCCAGAAAAGGTAGGTATCATCATAAAGACGATGAAAGGTATTTCTGCATAACTGGGGGAGAAGTAATAAAAAAACTAACGTTAGTAGTGCTAGGGCTTTTACATTTACTGAAAGCTGGTTTATCAAACAATCAGGACAAGCATCTACCTCAGATGCTTCCCCGCTGTGATGTTCTTCGTGGGACGAATCGACGGATAAATGGGCATCACCATTATGGGAGTAATCAGCAATGTCATCAATAGAATGATGAGATTGAACTGGGTCATGTTCGAAGCTATGGACGTGAAATGTCACACTTTGGGCGCACAGCATCAACAACAAGAGCAAGATTACCCAAGCAGATAGAACTCTTATATCAATGTTGCGAATAGTCTGCATTCAGCTGGCGCTTATAATTCGATGGTCGAGGGAAAGGTCATAGAGTAATGGAGAACTTTTGCCCTGTCTATGAACGCCTTCTATTTTAAACACTCGGTTTATTCGTTTGTTAAACAAATATCAATTATCTTTTTTGCTTGGTAATAGCTAAAAACCGTCAGTTGTTGCTGATCGCCCTATTTGGAAAAGGAGTACTTTAACTCCATATGACTCATTCTATGAGAAAGCGAAATCATGATAATTAGGCCATATTGATCCTGACCTTCAGAGGCTGATAAGAGGCAAACCTAGTCATCCTTAAATAATTGTTACTACACCTAGTAGGGCAGGGAACTTAACCTATTCCCTTAAGTCATGACCCCAAAATGAAATGGTTTTTTATCTTTCGAATTATTGTTAAGACTTTGCTTTGCAAGTCTCACGTTTTTTGCGGTTAGGGTTTGTTTATTTATGTGACATTCAAACTCAACCATTACTCCTGGTTTAAGAAATTGGCATTTACAAAGGTCAGATTTTCTAACCATTATGTCTGGCCCATTTCCATTATCTAGAAAGCCAAATTCTTTATCTTTGAACCATTTCTTAACTACAGTTTGCAAAATAATACCTCAGTTTAATAATCCTATCGTCCAATTTATTCCCTGAACTAAATATTTAGAATTTCGTGCCAATATATTAAAACAATTACACTCTGTTCGCATTCTTATTATTGTTGAATAGGCAATTGATTAAGCGACGTAATCTCGTACTAAGCTGACGCTCAACGTGATAAATTAATTCAGTCAATTTGTAAATTATCGCCCGCTTAAGCGGAACTAAGCCAACTATTTTAGTTCCGTTTAAAGCACTTGTTATATTTACTGGCTACGAGTCAGTAAATTGTCTGAAAGACCGCGCCACAAAGTTTTTAAGATAACAAAGTCTAGGGCTCCATTTGATACAGTTTCGTCTAGAGAACCTATTTTAATTTTACGGTTTTCGGTGACATGAACCATCTTCCTATGCTGCTGTACTTGTTAAGAGTTCTCGTAGATTGAAAAAACATTTCTAGGCCGTTTTTAAACATGTTCGCCATATCTTTAGAACTACGACCATGTTCATTAGTACGAGCTGATTTTGCTCCTGCTTTAGTAAAGCAATAATACAATAAAATTATCCATGAGCACTCATAGTAGCAGTCTAAAGTGGTCTATACCCATGTCTATCGTAAAAGTTTGGATTTGCACGATGATTAAGTGCGACTTTTAGAGCCTTAACGTTATTTTATTGGACGTAAAAGAGTAAAGGGCACCAACTATTATCATCTAGAAGATCTATGTTCATGTCCGCTTGAATTAGCTTAGCCTACAAACTCAAGGCTATTTTCCCCACAACCTTTCCCGTTTCACTATGACGATGGGCATTTGCAATTGCTTCAATAGGGTAGATCTTTTCAATAGTTGGCCTCACTTTTCCATTTTCTATCAGTTTACACAGCGCCCTTAAGTTATCAGCATCAGACTTTACCCAAACATTTTTGTTCTTTTTAGATGAGACCAGGTTGAAAATGGGAGCCACAATCATATTTTGAAAAGAGGGGATTGATGACACATATTGCCCGTTTGGTTTGAGGGTGTGTTTAGCCTGTTTAAAAGAGACGTTCGCCACGGCGTCGAAAAAGAGATCATAAGCACATTCACAGGCCAAAATATCTTCTTGGTTATAGTCGATAACATGGTCCACGCCGATTGATCTCGCATACGGAAAATTTTTAGTACTACAAACACCGATTACCTCGCAATTTAGACTTTTTGCAACTTGCACCGCAATGTGACCAATTCCCCCCGAACAACCGTTTATCATTACTTTGGAGTTGGCTGAGAGTTTGGTGATTTGAAAAAATAGTTGATAAATAGTTAAGCCCACCAAAGGCATGACCGCTGCTTCGATGAAACTTAGATTAACGGGCTTCAACGCAATTTGGTCTTCCGTCACTTTGATGAACTCTGCATATGCATCGCCAATAAATGCTCTTTTCATACCGAAAACCTCATCACCTGCTTTGACACAAGTTACCTGCTTTCCTGTACGTTCTACAATGCCAGAATAGTCAGCCCCGAGTCGTCTCGGCAGCTTACTACCGGACATGAATTTGACATCACCTCGGCGCACCTTCCAATCTACAGGGTTTACAGAAGAACCCATTACTCGAACCAATATCTCGTTGTCACCGATCATCGGTATCTCAACCTCGCTAATTTCCATGCAATTTGGATTTCCATACGTCGTCATAATCACCGCTTTCATCATTTCATTTGGAGGCATTTCACTTATTTCCCATTTTTTGATTATTTACCCAAAGCGGCTTAACATTACCACGCAGTCGCCCTAACATCGGGTGCAGCATACAAATTTCGAGTAGCTTGCAGCAATAACCAAGTTGGTTATTGCATGGGTTGCCTTAGATGAAGCTTTGAAGTGTCAGCTTTTGTTCCCATTATTCTGTGACGATAGGTTGGATAGCAATGAGTAGGAATAATCAATGAGTCATTACGGAGAAATGCTGAAGACCTGGCGCAAAGCACGTGACCTAAGTCAACTGAGCTTGTCGGGTCTTACTGGGGTATCTCAACGTTATCTTAGTTATTTGGAGACAGGAAAATCGCATCCTAGTCGTGCCATGCTCACTGCATTATGTGATGCTTTGGACGTACCTAAATCAGTGCGCAGACAAATGCTGCAAGTCTGTGACTACGCAACGCCAGCCTTGGATGACCAGAGTAATGAAACGATTTTCTCTGTTACTTTGCATAATCTTAAAAATCTGGTTGCCATTCAACAGCCCGTACCAGCTATGTTGGTCGATAGCTTGTGGAACATCGTTTCGTACAACTCGGGGTTAGATAAACTGCTGGGACTTTTCGGCAGCCCCAATAGTCTTCTAGCGCAATCAGAATTTAATACCGTACCTAATTTACTTAAGCTATTTTTTCTTGCTACCAGCCTGTGCTCGCACGTGAAAAATGGCTCAGTCATTGGTCGTGCAAGTCTGGCAAAATTGAATCGTCAGGCCCAGCAACAACCCGAAAATACCCAATTACAACAACTGGTAGAAGAGTTGCGGCATACAGGTACTACCCCCAAAGACTGGTGGCAATACCCAGAAAATTCGAACAGTGAAGCGGGTGAATTATTGCTTCAACACGAGGTATTACAGCTGCGTCTTGCGGTAATGGTGAGTGCTTTTCAATATGACGAGCCTGAGCAGTGGCGCATCATTACTTTTTTACCCTTGGACGAGGCGAGTCACCAGATACTGGAGGTGCCATTGCAAACTTCTCATTTGTCGTAAAAAAAACAAAGCGTTTTTTGACTTATGCAACAAAAGCGTAAATTGTTCAGCGATTTTGTTTTGCACAACAAGGTGTTCCTTGCACATAATGAGGGTGTCGAAAAATTAAAACTGGACATCATCTAAATGAAGTTGTTTGTTTTTCATACTGAAAAGCGCAATGCTACGTGAATTTCGCAGTACATTTCACTAAAAAATAATTTTAAACGGGCTCTCCACACATGGGTTATAAAATCATAGTTTAGATTTTATTTTCCTATAGCCTGAACACCCAAGCTATGGGGCCAAAATTGTTGTCACCTTTATTAGATGCTAACTATTAGCGAATGGCAAGGGCTTAACCGCGAGGTTTGTCCGAAGGAAGCCGCTAGCAAAATTGCGAGCTGATGAACAAGAACATCATATTAGGCGTAGGCTGAAGGCTAGTTGGCACCAGACGACGAAGCCAAGTGATCTAACGGCCACTGTAAATGATGCAGTTGCGCAGGGAAAGTTCATGTTCTTATCTGGGGGGATCTGCTTAACACGCAATAGGTTCATAACCAGTTAGGTTCTGGTATATAAATACCTAGCCTTCTTTGAACTCATCAACAAAGGAGAGCGAATAGGATGAAAACCGATAGCGCCAGCAGGGGTAACCTTGTGGGTAATTAAACAGAAGTCAGCAGACGGCACAGTAGCCCAACGCCCCTCGTAATGGTTGGGACATGGTGAAGGCCTGAACCTGATAATCAATGAGGAGCCTGTGCAGCTCAATTGTTCCATATCCGACCGGACCTAGGAACGTTGGCGCAAAAGCAGAAGCCATCATTGAGGTAAGAAGGAGGTAATCGGCAGCTTACTTTGAATGTTTCAGGAAGCGCCCTGTGCGGCCCCGCATGCAGGGTGTTGTGGGGGCTGAGGGTTAGAGACCCTTGGGTACCCGATTATATTTTAGTTTTCTGAACTTTGGATTAATGGCTTCCCTTCGACTTCAAACCAGTGCTGAACATAAAAAGGGAAAGCCCATATTTGCTTGGCAAACACGGTACCATTAGCTAAAGCAACAGCTCCGGGAGTGCTATTTATAGCCTCTTCCACAGCCGACTCTATTTCATCCTCTCTATTGAGTTTGTCAGGTATCAAGAAGTACATCTTTAAACCATCAGACTCAACTCTAACTAATTCATTAGAGATATGAAGGCTTTTACTGTCTGAAAAATTGAAGTCCTTAGTTGATATTACTGTAAAATCAAAGACACGATGAGTTGAGCATCCGCCTAGTATGATTAAACTGAAAAAAATAATTATTAACCTGAACAACTTACTCTCCTTAAATATAACGCCTTACATTTGCGGCGGTTTTGTAGCGAGGTACGAGCGGAAAAACCGTCCGAACCACGCAGTGGTTTATGCAACATGTACTTGTTATGTGATCGCAACCAACACTTTTTCTATCAGTTTTGGCTCATCAAAATTAACTCTGTTGCCAGTTGTAAAATAGCCATCTTTAACGGTAAACATATGAGATAGCATTCCGAGTGAAACTTTCTCTCTCGTAACAAGCCTATCTCTAATCCCTACATACCAGCGCTTTCGATTACCGAGTAGATCAACCATTAGCGATACTAGAAACTCTCTATCATCGGCACTGATTTCAGAATCAGCTACCGCACTAACAATATCGCCAACTGTACTTTGTCCTATGGAGGCACTTGTTAGGTGTTTATGCCCACCCGAGCTGTTGAAGACTAATTGTATCATTCCATATTTTTGTCATATGCCTAATTAGCCCCCCCTCAAATTGCATAGCATAAACATAATCAGCCACGATAACTTTACCTGTTGGCTCACCAGGACCACCTGGCCCTGTTTGAGTTCCATGAAATACAGCAAAAGCAGTTACACAACTACGCTTTTCGTCTGCTGAGAAACTTTTTAACTCATAGTGTCCATCAGGTATAGGAGTTAAAAGCCCTTTCATCCATTCGGTATAACTTTCAAGATTATTTATGTCTGATAATGCAGCTGCTTGTGCTGAAAATGTTGCGCTAGAATGACAGTATTTTCTACATACATCCCAGCCTTTACCTGTTTCACAGGCATCAAAAAACAATTCGGCTATCTCTGTAATATTACTCATCATGCTTTCTCCGCTAAATGAATTTAAGCATTATTACTATAGTTCACAATACAGAGTTCTACACCTAACGCTTAGCACAACCGCGACAGATTATGGAGTCCGTTGGTGCTTTTGGTTATGTGTTTATTCATACTCGGTAAGAATCTCAGTGACGCTTAATAAGTTTAATGCCCTAGCCAATTTATGCTGCCCGTTTACCGATGCATGAATGACGTAATAGCCTTGAAATTGTTCTTCATTTTTTGGCTTAGTTTCTAAGGCAAAAACGAGCGCCTGATTATAGCCTGCAACGAGTTCACTCGGTATTTCAGGGTTGTGTTCTTTATTGCGTGCTACTTCAATTGCAGCAACCAAAGACAGCTCACCTTTTTGCACTAGTATTGGTACAGCCGCATAAGAAGCTGTACCCACGTCACCTTGGTGATATAGATTTTCCCAGAGTTCATCGAGGGCTAACTCATGATCAGTTTCAAGCCTCTCTAGAACTGGAAAAGGATCATATTGAATTCCGTAACCTGAGATCAATTCCATTTTGCCAATGAATTCCTATTTACACATAACGCCGCCAACACGGGAGAGGAGCGCAGCGACGAGTCCAGACCGCTTGCGGACGACCGTGCTTGGTCTTGTTAGTTGCTTTGCTTAATATTGAATATTTCATCCAATGCCCTTTCGCCTAAATCAGTTGGTGCCAACTCATATGTTATTGAGCTATCGACTGCGCCAGTACTTTGCTCCTAATTAACAGACTGAGAAATGTGGCTCATAACCTTATCTATGGCCATAGGTGTTGTTTCGCTTACTTCGTATACATTATTTTTAGTATTCTCAAGAGTAAGTTTACAGAGGCTAACTAAGCCTTTGTCCACAACACTAAGAAGAATGCTTTTGGCAATCTCAAGATGCTCACTATTCGAGCTCTCAGGATGAGACAACCGCACACCATTCAAGAGTTCATAAAGAGGTACGCCAAAGTCAGTCATTTCGACCAACAACGCTCGCTCGTCTTCTGATAATTTATACCGATCTAGATTCATATTGTGCAACTGTTACGGAGTCCGTTTGAACTGTTGGTTATGAGTGTATATAAACTACAAGTCCTCACCTGGCCCCCGATCTATATTTGACGCTTGTATTTTTGAAACGGTTTGAACCAATTGATCTGATAACAAACTCTCCACAAGCACCTTAAACTCTGCGTAATTAACGAACTGAAAATATTCATCTGAGTAGCAATCACCAAATTCAACTACTTCGCCAAACTTTTGGTGACTTGGATAATAATAGAAATATGTACCGTATACGTTAGAAAATATTTCATCGGGACATTTTTCGAGCTCTGATAGAAAGCGATTGCCAAAGTCACATAGAGTTTCAGATATTGCTTCAATAGCTCCAGAATACAAACCCGAATTTTTCATTAGCTTTTTATACTGGTCGCGCATTTTTTTCTGCTCATTATGCTCCATGCTTAATTACTCATAACGCTTAGCTCACCGAGCGAATAATTTGGCGCGTTTTTGCGGTTCTTTGCAAAAAAAGCGCAAAATTATGAGTCCGGTGCAGTGCCTTGTGTACGCCCAGCATGGGCATGAACTAATGAGGTGAAAGTCCTCTGTAGGAAGGTCACCATCCTTAGCGATTAATGTCGCTATTAGATGCTAACTACTAGCGAATGGCAAGGGCTTAACCGCGAGGTTTGGTCCGGAGGAAGCTGCTAGCAAAACTGCGAGCTGATGAACAAGAACATCATATGAGGCGTAGGCTGAAGGCGAGTTGGCACAAGACGACGAAGCCAAGTGATCTAACGGCCACCGTAAATGATGCAGTTGCGCAGGGAAAGTTCATGCTCTTATCTGGGGAGATCTGCTTAACAAGCGATCGGTAATAACCAGTAAGGTTCTGGTATACAAATACCTTGGCTCCTTGGAATTCATCAACCAAGGAGAGCGAATAAGATGAAAACCGATAGCGCCAGCAGGGGTAACCTTGTGGGTGATTAAGCAGAAGTCAGCAGACGGCATAGTAGCCAAATGCCCAGCGTAATGGCTGGGACACGGTGCCAAGAGTAGGCGCCACGAGGCGAAGGCCTGAACACTTAGAATAAAGGAGGAGCCTTGTCAGACTTGAATACACGAACACCGTCCGGTGAAGACGTGACTCAGCGTATTGGTATGAAGCCAGCCTTTAGCATTGATCTACTTGAACAAGTGCTTGCTAGTGAAAACTTACAAGCCGCGTGGAAACGTGTTCGAGCTAATAAGGGGGCCGCTGGCATTGATGGTATGACCATCGATGAGTTCCCCGCTTGGGTAAAAGCAGCTAACTGGATTAAGGTGGCAACTGAGCTGGAAACAGGTCAATACTCACCCTCTCCGGTCAGGCGTGTTGAAATCGATAAACCAGATGGTGGTAAACGCCAACTGGGGATTCCAACTATTACTGACCGAGTGATCCAGCAAGCCATTGCTCAAGTACTTACCCCCATTTTTGATCCAGACTTCTCGAACAATAGTTTCGGGTTCCGTCCAAATCGTAATGGGCAACAAGCGGTTAAGCAGGTTCAAGACATCATCAAAACGGGACGCCGTTTTGCTGTAGATGTTGACCTATCTAAGTTCTTTGATCGAGTTAACCACGATTTATTGATGACGCATCTTGGCCACAAAGTGAAGGATAAGCGTCTCCTTAAATTGATTAAGCGTTACCTCCGAGCGGGGGTTATCGATAACCTGCTCTATAGTGAAAGTCATGAAGGTGTTCCGCAAGGTGGGCCACTATCGCCACTACTTGCGAACATTATGCTTGATCCGCTAGACAAAGAACTTGAGAAACGAGGTCATAAGTTCGCCCGCTACGCAGACGACTTTACGATCTTAATAAAGAGTAAGCGTGCAGGTGAACGTGTGCTTCTAAGTATCAGTAGATTCTTGCAAGACCGCTTAAAGTTGATCGTTAACACGATCAAAAGCCACGTCGTTAAAACCAATGATAGTAAATTCTTGGGATTCACTTTCCGAGCAGGAAACATTCATTGGCATCCGAACACACTGAATAAGTTTAAACAGCGAGTTCGGAGACTAACGAATCGCAACTGGGGCGTATCAATGCACTACCAACTCTTCAAATTGAGCCAGTACTTACGTGGCTGGATCAATTACTTTGGTATCGCCAAAGGGTATCAACTTTGTGTCGATCTGGATCATTGGATTCGACGCAGAGTGAGAATGGCCTACTGGCGACAATGGCGAAAGCCACG
>Ga0209184_1001890_pt1 | contig 11980 bp, 8 predicted proteins | sample EN8Hudsemesocosm_2_FD_184627 | JGI IMG/M metagenome (GOLD analysis project Ga0209184, IMG submission 184627) | Methane-oxidizing microbial communities from mesocosms in the Hudson Canyon - EN8C Hudson Canyon (SPAdes) (version 2) | ecosystem: Environmental > Aquatic > Marine > Cold seeps | place... | reverse complement strand
TTGTGGGCCTTGGTTTACGATACCATGTATGCTTTAGTTGATTATGATGATGATTTAAAAATTGGCGTTAAATCAACCGCTATTCTTTTTGGTGACCGATTCCGGGAAATTATTGCAGCCATTCAAATTTTAAGTTTAGGGCTGTTGGTTGGAGTGGGTTATTTAGAGGACCTATCAGAGATTTATTATCTTGGCTTGGCAGTAGCTTTAGGGTTGTCTGTTTATCAACAGAAACTTATTTTTTATCGAAATAAGGCTCATTGTTTTCAAGCATTTTTAAATAATAATTGGTATGGATTGGTCGTTTTTAGTGGTCTTATTGCTCACTACTGGGCTGTTTAGTGGCAAGCTCTGAAGTTTTTAGTAAACGATGTGGGGCGCTGCTTTAAGAAGATTCATGGCAATCCAGAGCCATAGGATAGAACAGATTCCCAGTGTCCAGAGCATAGCGGCCTCGATACGATCGTTGCACTTTATATTTAAAAGATTAACGATAATAAGACTGCCTAAAGTACTAAGCCAAATCATCTCGAGTAAACTCATAGATTGTCTTTCAGGGTTTTGTAAGGGCTTTTATTTCCTTTGAGTGGTTTAAGTAAATTTATATTGAAATGCTAATTATTATCCGACCATGACCTTTCGTAAGACACGGAAAGTCATTTGTAAAAATGATTCAACCCCAGAAACAATAGTGGCAAGAAAAGAGTCTTCGGGCGGGGTAAGATATTGCTTAACGAGCCGTATGGATGACCAAAAGATGCAAATAAGCAAGACAACAACGCCTAATACCCCATAGATAATAACTGTCATAACTAAGTGAATCCTTGTCATATTTTATTTAGGTGTTATCACACTAACAGCGCATTAAAACACATGTTAAATGAAGATAGTGGTTTGATTCTACGCTAAATAGTTAGATAAAAAAGGTGCTTTTTACTGATTTAAACATCACTATCGTTATTTTTAGGGGATGAGTAAAATTTTTCCGGTATGGTTGTTTTTTTCCATACAGTTGTGTGCAGCGGGTGCATCGTCGAGTGAGAACTGATGACTGATAATAGGTTTAACTTTCTTAGCCGCAATAAGTGGCCAGACTTGTTGTTGTAGTGCTTGGGCAATAGCGGCCTTAAAGGTGTCGTTTCGGGATCTTAGAGTAGAGCCTGTCAGCGTTAGTCGTTTTAATAGGAAAGGGATGAGGTTGATTTCACTTTTAGGGTGTTGTTGAACGGCGAGTTGAACTAATCGGGCATCCGGCGCCATACATTTTATATTTTTGGGCAGGTAGTCTCCACCGATGATATCGAGAATGACATCAACACCACGCCCTTGAGTGAGTTCTTTAACAGCCGTTACAAAGTCATTGGTGTGGTAATTAATCGCAGCTATGGCCCCGATAGATTTGCAGAAATGACATTTTTCATCCGATGAGGTGGTGGTAATGACCGAAATATTAAAGGCATGTGCTAATTGTATAGCCGCCGTACCAATGCCACTGGTTCCGCCGTGAACCAGTAGCGTTTCACCTTTTTGCAGTTGTGCTCGGTCAAATAAATTACTCCAGACGGTAAAAAATGTTTCAGGTATTCCTGCCGCATGAATGAGTGACGTATGTTCAGGTACGGGTAGGCACAGTTGAGCATTGGCAAGGCAATATTGAGCATAACCCCCGCCTGGTACGAGTGCACAAACCGAATCACCTATGGTGAGGGTTTTAACATCAGCAGCAAGAGCAACAATGTGTCCTGAGATCTCAAGGCCGAAAATAGAAGTGATGCCTCGTGGTGCAGGGTAGAGGCCTTGACGCTGCATGATATCGGGTCGATTAACGCCAGCGGCAACAACTTTAATGAGAACATGACCGGGTTTTAATGACGGTGTGGGATAATAGTCAGCAATAAGAGTGTCAGCATTGCCAGCGTGTTGAAAAGCAACGGCCAACATTTTTGTAGGGATAGACATAAGGTTATTAATTTATATGACGTTATCGGTCTTAGGGGTTAATAATGCATGAGTCGCGTTATTAATGTTCGGTAATTTTACGTAGATGGTATTAAGATGCGTATCATGAAACAGTTTGAATGAGATGAGTAAATAAAATGGCCCGACGAATAGGAACATACAATACCTTAACAATATCTAAACAGACGGATTTTGGTGTTTATCTTGATGCGGATAATTTAGGAGAGATTCTTTTGCCTAAACGATATGTCCCTAGGGCTTGTGATGTAGGTGATTCACTCACCGTATTTCTTTACTTAGACTCTGATGATATTCCCATAGCGACGACAGAAAGACCATTGGTTACGCTGAATGAATCTGCATTTTTGAAAGTTAAAGAGGTTAATCATTATGGGGCATTTTTAGATTGGGGGTTATCTAAAGATTTATTGGTCCCTTTTAGTGAACAGCAAGTTCCGATGGAAGCCGGTAAGTCATACGTGGTTTATGTGTATCAGGATGATAGAACTGAACGATTAGTCGGTACCACAAAATTGGGTAAATATTTGCGTGAAGAAAGCCAATCCTTACAAAAAACCCAAACAGTGGATTTATTGATTTATGGGCGAACAGATTTGGGTTTTAAGGCGGTGATCAATCAACTGTATGTGGGGGTCATTTTCAGTAATGAGGTGTTTCAACCCTTAAAGATGGGGCAACAGTTAAAGGGTTACATTAAGCAGATACGTGATGATGGCAAAATTGATTTAACGCTTTCTAAGATAGCGAGTGAAGAGCGTGATGACTTAGTTGATAAAATTGTGAGTTATCTTAAAGCACAAGGGGGCGAATCCACATTGACAGATAAAAGCGCGCCTGATGATATTTATAACTGCTTTGAAGTCAGTAAGGCGCGTTATAAGAAGGCATTAGGACAATTGTATCGCGACAAAAAGATTTCTTTGAGTAAAGAGAAAATTACACTGCTTTAACAGCTATTGTTTTACGAAAATTTACAAGACAGTTCATAATTTATGAAAATTCAATGGTATCCAGGCCATATGCACAAGGCCTTTAAAGAAATGAAAGAAACACTGAATCGTGTCAGTTTGGTGATTGAAATTGTTGATGCCCGTATCCCTTTTAGTAGTTCAAATCCGGTGCTTTCGGAATTACGAGGCGATAAGCCTTGTATTACTATTTTAAATAAAAGTGATTTAGCCGACCCTGCTATGACCCAACGTTGGCAAGATTACATGAGTCATGAACGCGGGATAAAGTCATTAGCATTATCAGCTCAAGAGCCTCATAAGGTCAGTGAATTGCCGGATTTATGTCAGAAAATTTTAGGACTTAAAAAAGATGATATAAAACTGGTCAATATGATGATTGTGGGCATTCCGAATGTGGGCAAATCCACACTGATTAATACCTTAACAGGTAGAACTATCGCGAAGACAGGAAATGAGCCCGCAGTAACGAAAATGCAGCAGCGGATTCGTTTGAGTGATAATTTGGTGCTATTAGATACCCCGGGGGTTTTGTGGCCCAATGTTAAAAATAAAAATAGTGGCTATCGACTAGCCACAACCGGTGCGATTAAAGATACCGCTATGGAGTATTATGATGTCGCTTTTTTTGCCGTTGATTACTTGTCCCGAGTTTATCCCGACTATCTAATTAATCGTTATCATTTCTCAGAATTACCGAATAAAGCCGAAGCTATTCTTTATGAAATTGGCAAACAGCGAGGTTGTTTACAACGAGGCGGGCGTATTGATAATGATAAAGTCGGCAAGCTTTTTCTTCGTGAATTTCGTTCTGGAAGTTTTGGCCGTATAACCATGGAAACACCGGAAATGATTACTCAAGAATTAGCCGAATTAATGGTTTTAGAAGCACAAAAAGAAGCTGAAAAGTCAGCAAGGAAGAGTCGTTGGAAAAAGGGTTAGCCGAACAAGAACAACTAAGAGTAAGGTATTGAAAAAAACGAGAGTTACGCTAAATTAATAATAAGAACATTTTTGCATATAAGTATTTGTTTTTAAGGATAAAAGTGGCGTATTGCCTGCAGAGAAAAAAATATTAGCACTCTGTTGTAAGGAGTGCTAATATAAGACTGTGTAAAACTAAATGAGTGTGAAATGAATCAAAATATGACATTACCTTATAATTTGTCAGCGGCTTCATTTGATGGTTATTTAACGGCCATAAATCAATTAGAGCCTTTAAGTTTAGAGCAAGAGCAAGAGTTGGCGAGACGTTTTCATGACGATAATGACCTGGAAGCCGCACGATTGCTCGTGATGTCTAATTTAAGATTTGTCGTGCATGTGGCACGTGGTTATGCGGGTTATGGCTTATCGCTCAATGATATTGTTCAGGAAGGCAATATCGGTTTAATGAAAGCCGTTAAACGATTTGATCCGAATGTCGGCGTACGTTTGATTACTTTTGCAGTACATTGGATACGTGCTGAAATTCATGAGTATGTCATTAAAAATTGGCGCGTAGTGAAAATTGCGACGACTAAAGCTCAACGGAAATTATTCTTTAATTTAAGAAAATCGAAGAAAAAGTTGGGGTGGCTAAGTCATGATGAAGCGAAAGCAATTGCCGGTGATTTAGGGGTGAAGTTGGAAAGCGTTTATGAAATGGAAAAACGTTTGAGTGCCAGTGATTTGGCTTTTGATTTAAAGGCAGAAGATAATTCAGATCATGGTGAAAAAGTTGTGACCACGCCGGCGCAATTTCTAGTCCAACAAGGAACTGATCCGGCCCAAGTCCTAGAAAAAGAAGACTGGGGGAGTCATAATAACCAATTGATGTTTCAGGCAATAGCTAAGTTAGATGAGCGCAGTCAGGATATTTTACAAAATCGTTGGTTAAATGAGCAAAAAATGACCTTACAAGATTTAGCTAATCGTTATTCGGTATCTCCTGAACGTATTCGGCAATTAGAAAAGGTTGCCATGGGAAAAATTAAAGAAGCGATGCTCTTAGCGTCTTAAGCGTGAGTCAGAGAACTAAAAAAAGCGCGGTAACGCGCTTTTTTTAGTTCAAATATGTTCTCAACCCTTGTATAAACCCCTCGTAAGTCACTTTGCATTTTGCAATGCAAATAATTCTACCCTTTACCCAGAACGTTCACATTAGAGCTTAATTCGCTCGTCGAGTGTCGAATTAAGCTTATATTTCATATAGATAAGTCTTTGTAGTCATTGACATACCCTTTTTGGCATAGCGTGTGCTCTCTTTTAGTTGCATCCAGTTAGGGTGTGAATCTGAGGAATATTAACGTGATTAAGAAACTGGTTTGGGTAGCTATTGCAGTTGTTTTGGGGTTTGAGTCAAAGGGTATTTCTGCTGAACCATTAGTCAAACAGGCACAGCGTATTCCAATAGTCTCTCAGGAAGAAATCGTTGCTTTTGGGGACGCCACTTATTTATTTGATCATCGAGAATATAACACCTTAACGCTTTCAGGCGGTTTTAAAAACTTACCGCTGGGATTTAATGCCTGGGGCTTTGTTGATATTCACAGTGATCAAAATAATGAAAGTAATCGTTTTGATTTTACGCGTTATTTCTTGGAATATCGTCTTCGCCGTACTTTGGATCCTGAATGGGTATTCGGGGTTAAAGGTTTGGGCTTGGAGGTGGAATATAACGATTCGAATGGTGCGAATAATAACCTATTAAGATTCGGTGTAAATTATAAGCATGATATTCCTTTGATTGCGGGTCAGAAAAGTTGGCTGCAATGGCGCTATTTTCCAATACAAACCGATCAATATACAAGATCTCAAGCCGGTATTGTTTATCGTTTTGGCTTGACGGAGCGATTGTATATCAGTGGTTTTGCAGATTTTAATATTGATGAAAATGGTAAGAATCGGTGGGTAACAGAGCCGCAGTTGAATTATGAGATTATTGATAATGTTAATTTTGTCTTAGAAGGGCGAATTAATGAGTACGAAGGGACTAATGGAAAATTATCGGCTACAGGGGTGGCGCTCGGTTTGAAAGTGCTTTTTTAATAGGACGGTTAAATGGTTTCTTTACGAAAAAGAAAAATACTGGTCTTGGGTATGGCTTTCAGCCTGATTGTTATTATGATTTATGGGAGTCATAAGGGTGAGATGTTACCAGAATGGGTTAAAAACCCCTTATCGTTAGATTTGCGAATTAAAAGTGATTCAGCGGTAAACCTTAAACGTAACTTAGTAGAAGAGACGAGTACCTTGACACTAGGACTGCCGGAATCAGCTAAACAGTCATCTTTTATCGAACAGTTTGTATACGCGGTTAAAGAACAAAGTAAATCGGAGATTGAGATTGCCCCCCGATTTTTTTATCAAAATACTTATGTCGAACAGTTTGTACGTTCGGTTAATGAACAAAGTCTAGGAGGGGGTGAAATGCAGCCTAGCCTTGTTTCTCAAGACATTAGCGAGCAACTCGTAACAGGCGTGATCGGGGGTGACATTGATATTGCCTTAATCGAATTGTCAGGAATAGGAACAATAATTCCTGAATTTTCTTTTTTACAAAGTCCTGGGTTGTTTCATAACGTGGCCGAGGTGAACAAAATATGGAATTCTGAAGTGGGTGACTATTTAAGGTCTAAAGCCTTTGAAAGAGGATTAACCATCCTCGCTTTTGAACCTTCGGGCTTTAGCCATTTTTTTACATCTCAACCGATTGAGGATTTTCAACAGATCCAAAATAGCACAGTAGGAATTCCATTAAGATATTATGAGCCATCTATCTGGCAAAAATTGAATATTAATACGCTAATACTAGAACCTGAGCAAATGTTATCAGCGGTAGAAGATGATGCTATACAGGCTTATAGCACAACCATGGAGCAGATAGCGGAAAGTCCTTTTAAGCAACCGTTAAAATTCTTATCAAAAACTAATTTAAGTCTGACGGGTCAGTTCCTTGTGATCAACCAGAAAATATTAAATGCCTTACCAAAATCATTACAAACGGTTTTAATTAAATCAGTAGAAAATAGTGTAACCGAAAATAACTCAACTGAATCGAAACACGAGGTAATGGCTGCGTTAGAAAAAAAAGGGGTTAAGCGCTACGATTTTCCAGAAAAAGTTCAAAGTAAATTAAAACAGCTGGCTCAGCAACAGATAGAACTGAATCGAGAGTTATGGGGTAATTATTTAATAGAAATGACTTTTCAGTTGTTACACAAAGACCAACCGATTAATGATAATCAAATATTAATTGGCTTAGATGCTGACTTGACTTCGAGTTCCTCGCAATCAGGTGTTGCTATTAAACGGGGTATTGAGTTGGCGCTTGATGAAATTAATCAAGCGGGCGGGGTATTAGGAAAAGAATTGGTTTTAAAGAGTTTGAGTCATACTGGTTTTAGTGACCAAGGTATTAGAAATATTAAAAAGTTTGCAAAAGAAAAAAACTTGGTGGCTATCGTTGGCGGGTTGCACAGTCCTGTGGCTTTAGCTGAACAAGAAATTATTCATCAAGAGAAGATAGTTTATCTTGACCCTTGGGCCGCTGCAACAGCAATTGTTGACAATGGTTATAGCCCGAATTATACCTTCAGGCTCTCGGTAAGAGATCAATATGCAGCCCCTTTTTTAGTTGCAAAGGCACTTGAACGTGGCTATAAAAAAATAGCTTATCTTTACGAAGACACCGGTTGGGGCAGGGGTAATTTGAACGGTATTATATCGGCATTAAATCAACAAACCAACGATGATATTACATTAGTGGCAGCGCTTTCCTTTGTGTGGGGAGAAGATGATTATAATCACCAATTAGGCATTATTGAAGCGAAAGGCGGTGAGGTTATTCTTTTGGTTGCTAATGCGCCGGAAGGGGTTAATATTTTTAAAAATATGGCTTTAAGGAAGAGCGCAATACCGGTGATTTCCCATTGGGGAATTACCGGAGGGAATTTGGATGATTCAGCTCGGGAAGCATTAAAAAAACTTGATATAAAGGTCTTGCAGACATTTAGTCTGATGGACTCGAATACGGAAAAAGTAATGGCATTTAAAAAACGTTATTTTGAACGTTACCCGACAGCAGGGGCACAGAAAATACTATCCGAGTCAGGGACGGTGCATGCTTATGAGCTGATCTATATTTTGGTTAAGGCTATTGAGCAGGCGCAATCGATTGACCGAGTAAAAGTTCGGGATAGTTTAGAGCGTATTGAAAATTATTCAGGCTTGATTAAAACCTATCACCGCCCTTTTACTGCTTTGAACCATGATGCTTTAGGTCTTGAGGACTTGAACCTACGTATTTTTAGGAGCGAATAGCAGTGACAGGCATAGTTCTAAATCATCCTTTGAAGGGATCAAAATATACCTCGATAACAAAACGTTTGAGTTTTCAAATGTTACAGCTTATGGGGGTTATGATGTTTTTTGTTTATATTGTTTTTAGCTTATCTTTTTTCACTCATAGTTACGATCAATTAAAACAGAAAACTAATATGGATCTGTTGAATGATTTAGAACGTATGGAGTTTATGTTTGATGAAATGATGCTTCGCAGTGGTGAGTTAAGTCAACGAGATACAGTGATTAAGGCGCTCATTGATCCAGCAGGGCGAAGCGATTATTTACCTTTGTTTCTTAAAGATCAGCAAGCGTTATTTGGTTTTGATGGCTTAACACTGGTAAATAAAAGTGGGCAATCTCTTGTTGGCTCTGTAAAAGATAATTATATAGCAGCTTGTTTGAATGTAAACAAGATTGAAACCCCTCGGTTTTATTATCGACCTGAGGAAAAGATAGTTTGCTTGTCTGTACCTATTGCTCTGTATGGGTCTGTACAAGGGAAGATTTTAGGCGCGTTTAAGGTTTCTAGTTTAATGGAGTTTGTAAATAGGCGGAATATAGGATTGACCCAGTTATTTATCGGCGATCGCTTAGCCGTTCAGATGATAACTCAGAAAGGTAGAGTGAAATCAGGAAAAAGGAATCATAGTCTCGGAGGTAAGAAAAACGTTACTAATCAATATGAGGTTTTTGAGCGTAAAGCGCCAGAACATTTACGCCATGTTGCGGCTCTAGATATGACATTAATTAAAGGGATTAATCAAAGCGTGTTATATCTTCCTATTGTTGATGGGTTAGTAGATTTATTACTCTTAACCATTGCGATTATGGTGGGTACTTTTTTATTTGCACGGCATGCGGTTAAGAAGGTGACCACGCCAATATTACAGCTGTGCGAAAAAGTATCCTCTGCTGATGAATCAGTATTGTGTAGTCCGACTGGAACGCATGATGAATTAGAAACGTTAGCTACCGCTTTTGATAGCAAGACTCTGGAACTGACTGCGGCAAAATTTAAGGCTCAAGAATCGGACCGCGCTAAATCAGCTTTTTTAGCTAATATGAGTCATGAAATTAGAACGCCCATGAATGCTATTATTGGCTTGGCTGAAATATTACAGAAATCATTGTTAGATGATAAGCAAGCACACTATACAAAAAATATTCACTCAGCTGCAAAGCGGTTATTAATGCTAATCAATGATATTTTAGATTTATCTAAAATTGAATCAGGAAAACTAACGCTTGAAAAGACTCGGTTTAGTTTTTATGAGTGGGTTGATGACTTGAGAGTTATTTTCTCAAATCACGGTAAGAAGAATGTTGAATTGGTGTTTGTCTTTGATCCCAGGATTCCTGAGTATGTTATTGGGGATTCGTTACGCTTGAGTCAGGTCTGTATTAATTTACTCAGTAATGCCATTAAATTTACAGATAAGGGTGTTATTGAATTCAAGTTAGAAACCCAAAGGACTCTGGATCAAGAGATTGTTTTTAAATGTTCTGTGACCGATACGGGTCTGGGTATGAGTCTTGAAAAGACCCAAGAAATTTTTAAACCATTCATTCAGGCAGAAACGAATACCACCCGTAAATATGGGGGAACTGGATTAGGCTTGTCTATCAGTAAACAGTTGGTTGAGTTAATGGGGGGTAACCTAACTTGTCACAGTAAAATAAATCAAGGGAGTCAATTTGATTTTAAGGTGGCTCTGGAGACGGTTGATACTGGTGGAGTCTATACTCATTTCGATGCCTGTGAAGGGCAGAAGGTTTTGTTCATAACGGATCAGGAAAGTTTATGTCAGCAGGCGATTATGTCGACCTTCACAGCATTGTCAATGCCGATTCAGAAAATGGACGGAGGTGATAACACTTTGGAGGACGTTCAGCAAGCGCATGATTTTGACCTCATTGTGTATGATTGTAATCCACAAGAACATCGAGCTGAGAGCCATTGCAACTGCGTAGATTGTTGTTCTAAGATTATCGTGAACAATACCAAACCCATGCTCGTTGTTATTGATAGCCTAGATAAAGAAAAGATCACAGCAGGCAAAGAGGGTGATTTATATGGTGTTATAGAAAAACCCTTAAGTACATTTAGTCTTGCGCAAGGTATTAATGATTTCTTTACAGAACAAAGTTTGTCAGCAGCGGTGTTACGAGATGATGATAGTAATACAAAAGTGACTGAAGATTTATCAGGATTGAATATTTTGTTAGTTGAAGATAATGATATTAACCAAGAAATAGCTATTTATTTATTAGAAGAATATGGGGCTAAAGTAACGCTCGCAGAAAATGGCTTAGAGGCAATTGAGGAAACTCAGCAGCAACAATTTGATTGTGTTCTGATGGACTTACAGATGCCGGTTATGGGTGGTATTGCGGCAACACAGGTTATTCGAAAAGACCCCGAATATCATAAAATACCGATTATAGCCTTAACGGCTGATGCGATGCCTGAAGAGTTAAAGATGATTAAGTCATCCGGAATGAATGCGCGGGTGTTAAAGCCGATTGATTCTGCGTTATTGTTGCAGACTATTAGGTCTTTAGTCGATGATGAATGGACTATTGATAAGACGGGTGAAAGACCTCGGAAAGATTTTATTTATTAAGCGGCACCACATTTTTAACGCGTATCACATCTTGAATATGGATAGCGTTTGTTTCTTAAGTTAATTCAAGTAAACTAAAAGTTATTCAACTTTTAACCTCCAGAGTTATGCAGCGACTTTTTGCTAACATATTTTTTCTTTCTTTTTTAATCCCAGGGTGTACCTTTATTGAACAGAGCTCCATTCGTTCTGATTCTGAGGGGCGTTATGTCGGTGTATTGGTAGACGGTGTTAGACAAGGGCAGGGGCGTTATACTTTTCCAGAGGGTCAGTTTTATCAGGGTGAATTTGACCAAGGTCATTTTCATGGGAAAGGCCGTTTTCAATATGGGAATGGTGACTACTATGACGGTGAATGGATTAATAATAAGCGTCAAGGAAAAGGCATTTATCACTTTAACGCAGGCAGTGAATATAAGGGGTATTGGAAAAATGGCCAACAAGAAGGGCAAGGTGTCTTAAGTGAAGAAAATGGTAATCAGTATCAGGGTGATTGGTTAAAAGGATTGCCACACGGAGAAGGTGTTAAACGTTATGCCGATGGGCGGCATTATCAAGGGCAGTTTATTCAAGGAAAATTTTCAGGTTCCGGTATTTTTACACTCCCTAACGGAAGGCGTTATAACGGACAGTGGAGAGAAGGGCAGCGATCTGGACACGGTGAGTTTATATTTATTAACGGTGATCGGTACCAAGGACTTTGGGGCAATAATCAATTAAATGGGCAGGGACGTTATGAATTTGCAGACGGCTCCTCTTATCAAGGCAAGTTTTCTCAAGGGCGTATTTTAGGTGCTGGAAAGTTTGTTGTCCCCGATCGTTTTGAGTATGTGGGTGAGATGCAAGACCGTCAGTTTCAGGGCTATGGGCGTTTGCTTTTCAACGATGGCGCAATATATTCAGGGTATTTTGAAGCCGGTAAATTCAATGGGAATGGCGTTTTCTCATTTAAAGATGGCGGCCAATACAGCGGTGAATGGAAAAATGGTGTGCCTGAAGGGTATGGCCGCTATCGTGCGTCAAATAAGACTGACTTGTCTGGGCGGTGGAAAAATGGTGTCCTGTTAGGTAGCACAGAAT
>Ga0209184_1001889_pt1 | contig 11981 bp, 11 predicted proteins | sample EN8Hudsemesocosm_2_FD_184627 | JGI IMG/M metagenome (GOLD analysis project Ga0209184, IMG submission 184627) | Methane-oxidizing microbial communities from mesocosms in the Hudson Canyon - EN8C Hudson Canyon (SPAdes) (version 2) | ecosystem: Environmental > Aquatic > Marine > Cold seeps | place... | reverse complement strand
ACTTCGTGCTCAAATCGTATATGCCAACCGATCCTTGCTGTTTTATGTAATTATTTTCGCTCGCATAAAAATACCGCCCGTCGAGAGAAAAACAGCCGTGGCCATTGAAATGCCTGCCTATTCCAGGTTTCAAACTAGCGATAATTTGTCCTGTTTGTGTACTAATTACCAAGGCAAGGCTGTCTGGGTCACGAGGTATACCGATTACGATATTGGGAGTGGCAGAGCAGGCGGCGATACTATGAAATTGAATTTGTAGTTTTGTACGAAAAACTTCAGCTCCAGCTAAGGTCATACCACTGATAAAGTGTTCTCCGTTTACTATATGCCCTGTTAAAAAAATCTCGTGTGATTTACCGATAGAGTGGTCTGCTTTATCTGACTCTGCTTTATTCAATAATGAAGGCAGCAAAGCTGGTAAAGCGATTAAGCTCAAGCTACCAGTCATTAGTAACCTTCTTCGTGTGATGTTGCCTGAGAATATCTTCATTAATAGTATTTATTTGTGTGTGAATATTTGCGAACGTGAATGATAATGAATATCATGTGCAAATACAAATAATTACCATTAAGTGCTTTGGTTCATGGGTTACTTTGATCGTGTTGATCCAGAGTATATAAATCGAATTTTTTAATAAGCCTATATGTTGTCTCATGAGTGAAGAAATTGAATCAATTGCTAAGCTATTTTTAGAAACTTTTTTATTAATAGCAGATCCGAGCTCGCGGGTGTATTTTGTATACCTTTTATCGTCTATTCTTATTGCCGCTTTGGTTTATTGGTTTGGTCCTGTGACGCGTTCAGCACGGGATAACACCTCTCGTTCCATCATAGGTGGGGTCCGATTTCTTTTTCCTATAAAAATCTGGCTACATAAATCGACGGCCATTGATGTCATGCTGCTATTCTTTAATTCAGTATTAAAATCACTCGTTTTTATTCCTGTGCTAATGTCATCTTTTACTGTTGGATTTTATACGGTTAAGGGGCTTCGGTATGTCTTTGGCATGGCTGATAAGTCAATACTAGATTGGCCAGATGAAGTAATTGTAGTGAGTTACACCGTTGTATTGATCTTAGCGGCTGACCTTACGCGCTACTTTTTGCATCGATTATTTCACGAGATCCCCTTTTTATGGTCTTTCCATAAATTACACCACTCCGCTGAAGTTATGACGCCGCTCACATTATATCGGTCGCACCCTATAGAAGTTATGCTATCTCTATTGCGGGACTTGTTGACGATAGGGCTTGTTTCTGGTGTGTTTTTTTATGTGTTTGGTAAGTCAGTTGATGCAGAGTTGATATTAGGAGTGAATGCAGGTCGTTTTATATTCAATATAGCTGGCGCAAATTTAAGGCATTCTCATGTATGGTTATCCTACGGCCAAAGGTTGGAAAAAGTCTTTATAAGCCCGGCTCAGCACCAGATACATCATAGTGATAGCTTTAACCATTACAATAAAAACTATGGTTCTCAATTTGCGCTATGGGACTGGATGTTTGGTACCTTATATGTGACGAATGGCAGAGAAAAAGTAACGTTTGGACTAAAAACTAAAAACTAAAAACTTTTCATGAAAGTCTCTCGATGTCATTCCGGTTATGTAAGTAGTGACCGTGAAAAAGTCGAATTAAATAATTTCTTATTGTGTTTGTTAATGATAATCATTATTATTTGGTCGCTAAAGGTTAATAATTTAAGGTTTTTAATTGTGAACCTTGATATCGCTGAAAAAGTAACTTTTTTAACATGTGTGATTTCAACGTTGTCTTGGTGAAGTGGTCGTTTTAATTGCTATAGACGACGGAATAGGCGATGAAAAGTCTCTTTATACTAAGGTTTCGTTGGGTAATTATTTGAATTGTTGTGGTAAAGGGTGCTTTTGTCTAAAGATCAAAATCAACGTAATCTAAATCGAGTAGAGTTGGTTCTAAATTATGTACATTGTCATTTAGATAAAGACTTATCTGTGGATTTTTTATCGACATTGAGTGGTTGGTCTCGTTGGCAGTTGCAACGTGTTTTTGCAGCACAGACTGGGTTGGGGATAGCTCAATACGTTAGAGAGTTACGTTTAAGTCGTGCAGCTGAATTACTGGTGGCGAGTGATGCTCGGCAAATTGATATCGCATTTAGTTGCGGGTTTGATTCTGAAAATAGTTTTAGTCGAAGCTTTAAACAAATGTTTACCTGTTCACCAAGTCGTTATCGTATGCGTGGTAATCGAGTTGGCTTACGGACTCCCATTAGCCGATCAATTCTAGTTCCACATCAAGAAAAAGGTCATAGCTGGCATCAAGTTCGCATTGAGTCCAGTCCAGAAATTTCAGTGGTTGGACGAGCTGGAAAAGTGAACGGTTTATTTTCACCCCAACCAGATTTTTTAGATTCTGTACCGAAGTTATGGTCTGAATTAAAGTCGTCATTTATTAATCCTAAACTAAAACCCACTAAAGATTCACCATTTGTAGGAGTGATTGACACACAATTTTCTAATGAGCCTGATACCTATTGGGCATCTACCGATTCTCATCATTTATCCGATGCTCAAGTTTTAGGGCGCCTAACGGTTCCAGCTCAGGAGTATGCGGTTATCCCTTTTAAGGGTGTTCTTAATGAGTTTAATAAAGTGCTGAGCTGGTTCTTGCTTGATTGGTTGCCAAAGTCAGGTTTTGAAGGGGTTTCTGCGTACGACCTGGAAATATATCAAGCTGATACTGAAAAAGAAGGTGGTACTACTCAAATGGAATACTGGGTGCCTGTTAGACCTGTATATTCCTCTATCAGAACCTGAATTCTGATTAAAAATAGCATTATTTTATTTTCTGCTCATTCATGCAGAGTTTTGCAGCCTAAAAATACTCTTAAAGATTCATTTTTTGCACCAAATTGTTAAGTATTAAGTTTTATTATCATCATAATGATAATCATTCTTAATAAGGTTTTATACTGACGGTTCATTACATGGTGTTTACTCACATTAAATTATTTCTTTATTTGCTCGCAATATTTTTAACGACTAAGGCTTATGGTCAAGAATATGAACAAGAAGCGTTCGCGAGAAGTAAAGCAGCACTTGATGTGGAAGAACTGGAAGTTATTTCTATTAGCGCCTCTTCAGACATCAATACAATAGAGAAGTCTGGTTTAAATGTAGATGTTATTTCCACCGAAGATTACTTCAATACGACCAAGAATATTAGCCAGCTACTCAATGAGACTCCAGGCATTGTCGTACGCGAAAATGGTGGGCTAGGGGCAGCCTATAACCTGTCATTAAATGGTTTGTCTGGTGATCAGGCTCGCTATTTTATAGATGGTATTCCCATGGAGAATTTTGGCTCAGCATTGGGTCTGAATAACATACCAATAAACTTGGTTGAAAGGGTGGAAGTTTTTAAAGGTGTGGTGCCAGTTAGTTTAGGTTCAGATGCTTTAGCTGGCGCAATTAACATCATTACCCCAGATGTAAATGAAGAATTTTTTGATGCCTCATATTCTTACGGCTCCTTTAACACTCATCGTGTTGCTCTGTTGGGTCAAACGTCAAATCTTGAAGGTTATTTTCTGCGTACCTCTGCGTACTTCAACTATTCAGATAATGATTACACGATGGACTCAGTGCCTGTTACGGATAATTTGGGTAATGTAATCAATGATATTTCAGTAGATCGTTTTAATGACGAGTATCAGTCAAGCATGGTTTCATTGAAAGCTGGGCGAACCAATTTTTCTTGGGCCGATGAACTTTCTGTAAATCTAACCTACGCCGACAATAAAGATAATCAGCAACACCCAAGTACATCAACCAATATTGTTTTTGGCAAAGTACATTCTCGTAATGAAACTTACTTACTCTCTGGATTATATAAAAAGCAGTTCAATCGGCTTTTTATTAAGTCATATGTATTAACCGGCAACATTACCGAAAAATATTATGATACCGCATCGCGTAGTTATGACTGGGAAGGAAACTACACAGATAAAAGTACTGAAACTCAAGGTGAGCTGGGTAATCTTTCAATTTTTGAACGAGAAGACGACATCTTACGTTTAAACCTGTCTGGTGATTATAGTTATAACCAAGATATAACCCTCTCCCTCAACCTTTCTTCAAATAAATTAGATCGTGATGGCAATGACAGTATTGATACCGTCAATGTCAATTTCACTTTGCCAAATTCGATAGATAAAAATGTATTGGGATTCAATTATTCTCAATCTGTTTTTAATGATGATTTTAATGTAAATCTATTTGTTAAGCAGTACGAATACAGTGCCCATGTAGGATCTTGGCAAGATATTAATGGCGTTGAACAAAATGATGAAACAGAAGTCGACTTGTCTAATACGGGCTATGGTTTTAGCTTGCATTACCAGCTTTCAGAAGCAAACAGAATAAGAGCCTCCTTTGAAAAGGCGTATCGCTTACCTGAGCCAGATGAGATTTTAGGCAGTGGCCAGTTTATACGTGCAAATCCAAACCTAACCGCAGAGCTTAGTGATAACGTTAATATTGGCTTTATTTCTGAATATAAAATTTCAAATTTGTTCATGAAAAGTGAAATTAATGGCTTTTACCGTGATGCCAGTGATTTTATTAGTTATGACCCCGACCGTATTATCACCGGCATTTATAAGAATACGAATAGTGTCGAAATAAGGGGGGTTGAAACCGCTCTTTCTTTTAACTGGAATCAGCGTTTTGATCTGCAAATAAATGGTACGTATCAGGACATTATTGATAAAACTAAAGTGTTAGTCGATGGCTCCCGCAATTCGCAATATGGGGGCCGCTTACCGAATAAGCCTTACTTGTACGCCAATTTACGCACAGGCTTTAATCATACAACCAATGACTACGATAAATTTTCGGCTCATTGGAGTAGCCACTTCGTAGAACGTTATTTTTTATACCCAGAAGACTTTGGGGATAAACAGTTTAAACGAGATATTCCTGCGCAATTTACCCACGATATTGATCTCGAATATTCAATGAATTATGGCACGTACAACTTCGCTTTTAATGCTAGCAATATTTTCGACGAACAAGTTTACGACAATTTCAACATACAAAAACCGGGTAGAGCTTTCTATTTGAAGTTTAGATATGCCCATTAAAATTATTCAATAACCTTAATGAAAAAAAGGAAGATATATGAACCGTACTAAAATTTATACCAGTCTTATTCTGGCAACGACTCTTACGGCGTGTAGTAGTGATAGTAGTGATGGAACCTCAGAGGGGAATGTTAATGTGCTTGAAGAAACAAACATTACACTCGGGTTTGTGAATAGTGATGGTAATAGTACTGAATTTGTTTTGACTAAAACTGACCTAATGGAAGGCACTATCTCAGCACAAGGCGCGGGACTTGAACAGGCTGGTTGGAATTTTTATTACCCTGTAGGGAATACTCTTTTCGTATCGGGTTATACCGAGTTTAAAACGACGTCTTATACATTAAATGGTGATAACGATGTTGAAGAGTTAAACACTTTCTTATTTGATAGCTCTTTCAATACCTATGGTAATGTAAACAATACCACCTTATTAGCAACCAACTCATATTGGAACCAGCACGATGATATGGTTATGTATGCTGCTGATGCATCTACAGGCCGTGCTACGAGTAAAACTGATTACAGTATTTATAACGATTTCACCGGCACTGCGGGAGAAGGCACTGTACCTTGGCCAACTGCGTTAAAGGTGCGTGATGATAAATTATTCATCCCTTATCTAAAATTTCGTGATGATGGAAGTGCTTCTACGCCAGACAATAATACTGCATATGTAGCGGTATTTGATTATCCGCTTACCGCTAACGACGATGGTAATGTTGTTCCTAATAAAATAATTACCGACGACCGGACAGGTAACATTGGTACACACGGTAGCACCACGGGTTTGATAGAAACTGATAATGGTGACTTGTATGGTTATGCCGCGGGTTCTACCGCTTCGGGTCACTTTCCTGCATCAAGTAAACCTTCTGGAATCTTACGTATTGCCAACGGAGAAACAGAGTTTGATGCTGATTACTTCTTTGATATTGAAGACCAGACTGAAGGTAGTGAAATTTTTTGGTTTGATAGCATCGGTGATAATAAGGCCCTAGCACGTATTTTCACCCCTACGGATGAACTTGAAGCGGCACCATGGTCAGCTTATTCAAGCCCTGTGCTTAAACTGGTAATTCTTGATCTTGCAGAAAAAACCATCACGGATATCGAAGGTATTCCGTTACATACTAAACAAGTCACCTCATCAATTGAAGAAATGGATGGCAAGGTATATGTGATGGTAGATGCCGTAGTTGATGAGGAGATTGAAAAGAATATCTATCAAATCGATATTGCGACAGCAACGGCAGTGAAAGGCGCTACGGTTGAAGGTAAAACGATCAAAGGGTTCTTTGCTCTTGGCAATTAATATCGCCTATCAGGCTTGTGAAAAGGCAGGAAAATTAAGCGAATGATTCTGTTAGATCGCTTATTAGATTTAGCCGTAAAAACAAGCCCTGGCTTAAGAGGGGAGCCAGGTTATGGTTCTCCTCAAACTATTCGGCCTGGTCAGGATAATCGTGTGCTTATCGCAGCTGTTTATCAAGACCTTCAAGAACTTTATCCAAAGGCGGGTGTCGCTTATTTTCGCGCACGCACTTGGGCCTTACTTTGTTGGCAGCCTATTAATTTAGCCTTAATCTCGATATATGGCTTAAAGGTGCTGCCACAAGGGTTAACGTGCTTGGCGCAGAAACGACTGCCTGGGCTTGTTTGTGGCTTTAACCTACCTGATATGGAATTTATACAAGACGACAGAGCGCGTTTGATCGAACATGCTAGTCGTCAAATTCAAGTACTGACTGACGAACTGGCAGATCAATTTATAGACGTCAGTCATGCTCGCTTAGCAATTTTAGAACGATTGTTAAGAGATACTTTTTTAGAAATATTTCTGCGTGTATATCCGTTATTTGAAACCTCCGATGTAGTCAATATCCGAAATGACGCAGCTAAATGGATTTCAGGTTTGGGGTTTGATGCTAGGTCTTCTAAGCAAGCAAATAATAAGAATCGCCCAGAAAGAAACCGCATCATAAAAGCAGATGCTACGGCGTTACAAGTGAATAGAATAAGTTGTTGTATGCACTATCGGCGTGATGATGGCGAGCTATGCGTAAATTGCCCTAAGTTAATCAAGTCGGAAGAAAGAAAGTCGGAAGCAAGAAAACCTAAGGTTAAGTGAGATGTATGTTTGAACTGAAAGATATAAAAGTAGAGCGAGATGGACGTACGATTCTGGACATTGGTGCCATGACATTAGATACCAACGCTTTCACCGTTATTCTGGGTCACAATGGTTCCGGTAAATCTACTTTGCTGAATCTTCTAGCGAGGCAATGGCAGCCAAATACCGGAGACATTACGCTGGATAACAAAGCGATCAGTCATTTTTCACAGCGTGAACTAGCCAAAAAGGTAGCATATTTACCGCAATCGCTACCCGAAGTTGCAGGGCTAACCGTAAAAGAGTTGGTGCGTTTAGGTCGTTTTCCTTGGCGAGGTACCTTCGGCCGCTGGCGCAGAGAAGATACTGAAATTATTAACGAGTCAATGCTTAAAACAGATGTTATGCAATACCAGGATACTTTAGCCGATCAATTGTCAGGAGGTGAACGTCAGCGTGCTTGGATTGCCATGTTACTCGCCCAAATGTCACCTGTTTTATTGCTGGATGAACCGACCTCCGCCCTTGATTTATCCCATCAATATGACTTGATGCAGCTATTAAAAAAATTGAACCGAGAAACAGGAAAAGGTGTGGTAGTGGTATTACATGACATCAACTTAGCGTTGCGTTTTGCAGATAAAGTCGTCGCGTTAAGAAAAGGGAAAATTTTCATGGAAGGCCATATTGACCTGCTATTGGATCAACAAAAATTATCCGAACTTTATGATATTCCTGTGCAGATTCTGGAACTACCACAAGGCAATCGTAAAGTCGTCTACGTCTCTTAGTAAGGTATAAATGAATGGAATACGAAGCAGTGTTGAAATTAGTTTCTTTAAGGTTTATCAATTTTATTACATGTTGCGTATCGACGTATGCTTTGGCCGCACCCGTCTATGCTGAAACAATACAAGACTCCGTCAGTACGCATCATTTTGAGCAAACGCCTAAGCGTGTTGCGGTATTGGCTTGGGAGCTCGCAGAGCAGGTAATTGAGCTAGGCGTGGTGCCGATCGCGATGCCTGAAGTTCAACAATATCAACAGTGGGTTGTGAAGCCTTCCATACCTGTAACGGTTGAAGACCTTGGTTCCCGCGATGAACCTAATTTAGAAAAACTCATGCAGTTAAAACCAGATCTTATTTTAATTGGCTATTCTCAATCTGATATTAAAGAACAACTAGAGAAAATAGCGCCCGTTTTGTATTTTAATTCATATAGTAAAGACCATGATAATGTGGCGGCCGTGAGGTGGGGGTTTAAAGAACTCGCTAAACTATTTGGTAAGCAAGAGCTGGCAGCAAAGAAGTTGACAGATATGGATGCCCGTATAAAATTTCTGGGAGAAGAATTACAGCAAGCTTTTGGTTCGCCCTTACCAAAAATAACGACACTACGCTTTGCTAACACAACGTCTGTGTATTTATTTGGTGACAATTCTATTTCTCAATATGTACTTAATAAAATGGGATTTAACCCTGCCTTACCTCAAGCAAATTCTCAGTGGGGTGTTACGCAAATCAGACTTCGAGAACTTCGTAAAGTAGGAGAGGGTGTCGTACTGTATTTCAAACCTTTTGAGCAGGAAGATAAATTACGAACGTCTCCGCTTTGGAATGCGATGCCCTTTGTGAAAGTTAATCATGTGAACAGTGTCGCTTCGACCTGGACCTACGGCGGAGCAATGTCGATTAGATATGTGGCGGAGTCATTAGCCGCTAGTTTGCGTGAAGTGGCCGTGAAATCAACGAAAATAAAATTAGACAAAACAGTGGTAATGAATTGATTCAGCGGTATTGTTTTTCCTTATTACTGCTGCTGGTAGCTGTCTTTGCTTATCTTCAGATTGGCGTGGATGTAGCCCCTGAAAAACAATGGCGCTTATTGTTAGGTCTACAGCCCACTTCATTTTCTGAAATTGAATTTACATATGCCCGTTTGCCTCGCTTAGTGATGGCAATTTTGGTTGGTTTAGTGATGGGCTTGGTAGGAAGTCTGATTCAGCAAATCACTAAAAACCCTATTCTCTCGCCAATGACCTTGGGTGTCTCTAGCGGTGCCTGGCTAGCCTTGGTTATTGTTAATATTTGGCTACCAAATTTAGTGGCAGACTACAGTGCAGGCTTCGCGATGCTGGGCGCAATGTTTGCCATGGGCTTGGTCATCTTAATTTCTGGGGTACGAAATCTGAGCGGTCTACCTGTAGTCTTAGCGGGGATGGCTGTTAGCATTTTGTTTGGTGCCTTAACCTCTGCCGTAATCCTGACCCATGACCAGTATGCGCGTTATTTGTTTATTTGGGGGGCAGGGGATTTAGCTCAAAACGGCTGGGATTGGGTGCAATGGTTACTACCAAAACTGATCCCGTTATTGGTGTTTGTCATGGCGCCAAGGGTGCTCAGTTTGATGCGATTAGGGCATGAAGGTGCGGCAGCAAGAGGGCTGAATGTTACCGCGTATATTCTCATTTTCTTTGTGAGTGGTTTGTGGTTGGAGTCTGTGGTGATAACCGCCGTGGGCATCATCGGGTTTATTGGGCTGTTAACGCCCAATATTGCGCGTAGATTAGGCGCTCGAACCAGTGGTGATGAGTTGATATACAGCGCCTTATTAGCTGCAATTTTGTTAGTGACCACCGATGGTCTTTCAATATTTTTAAGTCAGTATGTCTCAGACTTGATTCCTACAGGCATTACTACGGCTTTGTTGGGTGCTCCGGCGCTTATATGGTTTATTCAACGACAGTTTAAAGCTCAAGATCAATTATTTTTTCGGCTACCTGAAAGTGCGTTTAAACTTGATACAAAAATATGGTCACTGATGTTCGCTGTATTACTGGTCAGCTTAGTCATTTCAATTTCCGTGTACCGAAATGAGCTAGGTTGGCAATTTAACTGGCCCAATGAATTTAGCTGGTCGCTACGTTGGCCGCGCGTTTTAACGGCTTTATTTGCAGGTGTGGGTATGGCTGCTGCGGGAGTGGTGTTACAGCGCTTGATTCATAATCCACTTGCGAGCCCCGATTTATTAGGTATGTCGGCGGGCGCTATTTTAGCTTTGGTATTAACAACCACTTTTTTTGGCACTTCCCTGAACCATTATGGTCCCCTTGTTGCCTTTGTGGGCAGCTTGCTTACGCTTGGAGCATTGTTACTTCTAGGTCGCAGGCATCAGTTTGCTCCGTCTACAGTAATACTCACAGGTATTGCCTTGGCGGCGCTAATTGAAACACTTGTGCAATTTGCTTTAATCAAAGGAACCGAAGACACCTATGCCATTTTAAGATGGTTGTCTGGCTCTACTTATCGCGTTGAACCAATAGAAGCACTAACGCTGATGGTGAGTGTATCGATTATATTTTTGATTATCGTGTTAAGCAGCCGTTGGATTACACTCATTTCCGCAGGAAGAGGGGTTGCTTTAGCACGAGGTTTAAACGTTAACCGGAGCTTTGTCCTTTTGCTCATGGCTTCCGCTTTACTCTGCGCTTTGGTCACAGCACTTATGGGGCCCATTGCGTTTGTCGGTTTAATTGCACCCCACATGGCATCCCTGATGGGCGCACGCTCAGCTCAGCAACAACTCTTATTAGGCGCATTGCTAGGTGGGGTTTTAATGTTGTGTTCTGATTGGTTAGGGCAGCAGCTTATCTACCCAAGCCAAATGGCTGCGGGAACTGTTGTCGCGTTATTAGGCGGAACATATTTCATCCTCTTATTATTACGAGGACGTATGCGGTGAATTTGCTAGCTAGTGCATTTCTAGAAATATCGCCGTAGGGTGATAAGATTTATTATACAAATAAAAATTTGGGGTGAAACTTATTTTATGCGGTACTACACTCTGTCTCCGACATTAACTATACAAAGGAAGTATTCACATGGGTCAAAGATTTACAGAAATTTCCGAAAAGCTTAAACAATTTATAGAGAAACAAAAAATATTTTTTGTTGGTACCGCAACGGCTGATAGTCGGGTCAATATATCTCCGAAAGGTATGGATTCTTTACGTGTTCTGAGTAAGAACCGAGTAGTGTGGCTAAACGTAACGGGAAGCGGCAATGAAACTTCTGCTCATATTCAAGAAAACTCACGCATGACCGTCATGTTTACGGCATTTGAAGGCAAACCAATGATTTTGCGTCTTTATGGCAAGGCAAGAGTAATACACCAATATGATTCTGAGTGGGGAGAATTACTTTCTTTATTTAATAATACTCCAGGCTCAAGGCAAGTTTTTGATCTTGAGGTTGACCTCGTTCAGACATCTTGCGGCATGGCTGTGCCATTGCTGGATTACGTCGAAGAACGAGACCAGCTCAAAAATTGGGCTAACAAGCTGGGTGAAAAGGGGGTTACGGCGTACTGGATGAAAAACAATCAAGTAAGTCTTGATGGCAAATCAACGAACATTATCCCCATCTAGTGAAAATAAAGAACATACTGGAACGTTGGAAGTTGTCACTGTTATAGAGAAAATAACTGAACGTGCTTTGCAAGATACTATTAAGTGGTTAGCATGTTCAATACCACAAATGATACCGCACTTGTAAATACCTTAGTTACGTTCTAGATATAAAGAAGGTCACAGTCCCACTAAAAACAGTGTATTAATAAACTCTGGGTAGAGTCCTAGACCGGCGGTCCTGCCTTCCTTTTTAGTGGTGTAGCGAAAATTGAAGTAACTCTTTTATCGCTATGGATTCGTCGGCGAGTTGGACTGGGTTGATGGCGAGTTT
>Ga0209184_1001877_pt1 | contig 12050 bp, 14 predicted proteins | sample EN8Hudsemesocosm_2_FD_184627 | JGI IMG/M metagenome (GOLD analysis project Ga0209184, IMG submission 184627) | Methane-oxidizing microbial communities from mesocosms in the Hudson Canyon - EN8C Hudson Canyon (SPAdes) (version 2) | ecosystem: Environmental > Aquatic > Marine > Cold seeps | place... | reverse complement strand
TGTGGAGTTAAAAAAGTCGCATCGTTTTCAGGGAGAGATTAAAGATCTGGCAGTTGCCGTTAATAGGCAAGATTTTAATAAAGCATGGGATGTATTAAATAACGACAGTCAGCAAGTAGCCTTGTTAGAGGGAGATTTAATTGAATATATTGTGAATGGCTACAGCCCTTATTTACAGAAAGTTAAAGATAGTGCTGAATTTAAGGAAATTTTTGCTGAATTTAGCTGTTTTCAAGTGCTATGTTCAAATCGGCAAGGTGAGCAAGGTGTTGTGGAGCTGAATAGAAAAGTTGAAGAGCTTATGCAGCGAAAGCATAAAATACATATTTCAGGGCAATGGTATGTGGGGCGGCCGATAATGGTTACCCAAAATAATGCAGCGATGCAGTTATATAATGGCGATATTGGCATCTGTTTGCTGGATAAAGATCAGCAAAAGTTAGCGGTTTATTTTTTACGCCCTGATGGCGGTGTCAGAAAGGTGTTGCCTAGTCGTGTGCCGGAGCATGAAACAGTTTTTGCCATGACTATTCATAAGAGCCAGGGGTCTGAATTTGATGAGTGTTTATGTGTATTGCCGACAGTAATAAACCCAGTGTTGAGTAAAGAGTTGATTTATACGGCGATCACTCGGGCTAAAAGCAGGGTGAAAATAGCCAGTAGTTATGCCATTTTTAGTCAGGCGCTACAGCGACGCGTTAATCGTACGGGTGGCCTGTATGAAAAACTGATAAAGGAAGAGGGGGTAGGGGGGTAATGCCTTAAGTTAAGAGATTTAACAAGGTTTTATACTCACACAAAGCCGCAGAGGCACTAAGAAAAGAAAGTGCTCTTCTTGGTGGCTTTGTGCCTTTGTGTGAGTTTTTTGTTTTGAAATGGATCTTGTCCTTAACATTTGGCGGAGACGTTGCATGCAACGTCTCCGTATTGATTTAATGCTTAGGAGCGTGCATGAAACAACCTCCCGATTTCTAACTAGTTTTTTTGCTCTAGGTGAGATGCTCTCATTCGTTGCGTAGAATAACTATGCGCCTCATGAGATCACCCCACCTAAAACAAAAATCCTGCGTTATAATTTCGGGAAGTTATTCCATACACGTTCCTTAATGATCGCGTTGAACCGAAAATTTTGCCAGTGTAATTAAAGCGTCTTTAGACTCTGATTCTGGCAGGCAACTTAATGCATTAATTGCTTTTTGTGCCGCTTCATCAGCGCACTTTTCTGTGTATTGGATGGCGTTAGTTGAAATAACGATATCGTAAACCTCATTAAATGCTTCTCTGGAACCTTGTTTAATAGCATCTACAACAACTTTTGCCTGGCTCTCTGTGCCGTGATTTATGGCATAAATCAGAGGTAATGTTGGTTTTCCTTCGGCTAAATCATCACCTAAATTTTTTCCCAATTCTTCGGTAGTCGATTTGTAATCTAAAGCATCGTCAATTAACTGAAAAGCAACGCCTAGCTGCTGCCCATATAATGCAAGTGCTTCCTCAGTTTTTTCGTCAGTATCAGATAATACGGCGGCTAAACGAGTTGCTGCGCTAAATAAAATAGCCGTTTTTCTGGCAATGACTTCCAGGTATTTTTCTTCGGTTGTGTCGGGGTTATTACAATTTAATAGTTGTAGTACCTCGCCTTCAGCAATAGCGGTGGTGGTGGTGGAAAGAATTTCCATTACTCGCATATTGTTAGTGCGGACCATCATTTCAAAAGCGCTAGAATAAAGATAGTCGCCGACTAAAACGCTGGCGGCATTGCCCCAGACAGCATTTGCACTGTCTTGTCCTCGCCTTAAATCAGATTCATCAACGACATCATCGTGTAATAGCGTTGCGGTATGAATAAATTCAATGACTGCGGCTAAGACCAGGTGGTTGTCGCTGACTTCCCCTAGTGCCTTGGCAGTTAGCAGCAGCAGCATGGGCCGAAGTCTTTTGCCGCCGTTTCCAATAATGTAATGGCTCATTTGGTTAATAAGAATAACATCTGAGCTTAATTCATTAATAATGAGTTGATCAACAGCCTTTGCTTCAGCCGCTGTTAAATTTTTTATGACATCAAAATCAATAGACTCCGAATCATTTTTAGTGCCTTGTGTTGTCATTCTTAGTTTGTTTCATGTAGCATTAGGTAATCAACCGCCCACTTTATTGAATAATATGGGGTGGTGTCAATAGCTTTGTTGTGTTAATTTATGCACAACTTAATCGGGTAAGTTAAATAATAGTTGACGAACCTTCACTTTACACATATAATTTTCTGTTCACTTTTAACAGATTAAATGCTTGGAGCTTACGCAGATGTACGCGGTAATTCAAACAGGTGGTAAACAGTACCGGGTAGAAGAAGGTACGACACTAAAAATAGAAAAACTTGAACTTGGTGCCGGCGACAGCGTGGAGTTTGATAAAGTATTAATGGTTCAGTCTGACAGCGAGACTAAAATTGGCCAACCTTATGTTGAGTCAGGAAAAGTTACTGCAGAAGTTGTCTCTCAAGGTAGACACAAGAAAGTAAAAATCATTAAATTTAAAAGACGCAAGCACCACATGAAACAAATGGGGCATCGTCAATACTTCACAGAAATCCAGATTACTGGCATTTCTGCTTAATAACGGGAGTAAGCAATGGCTCATAAGAAAGCTGGTGGTAGTACTAGGAACGGTCGTGATTCTAATGCCAAAAGATTAGGTGTTAAGCGTTATGGCGGTCAAGAAGTCTTAGCTGGAAACATTTTAGTTCGTCAGCGTGGAACTAAATTCCATGCAGGTGAAAACGTTGGTATCGGTAAAGATCATACTTTATTCGCAGTTGCTGACGGCAAGGTTCTTTTTCAAGAAAAAGGCCCTAAAAACCGCAAATATATTAGTATTGTAGCAGCGTAAAGCTAAAGCAGTAATAATGTAGCAAAAAGCCTCGTCTTTGACGGGGCTTTTTTGTTTGTGCTTTGTGGTAATTTGAACTTATCAGGTGGTATAAGGCTTAGTTTTGTCGCTATGCAGTACATTCCTGGTTATTAATATCCAATAACTCACTCAAAAAGAACATGAGATTTGTAGACGAAGCTGAAATTAGGGTGGAAGCAGGTGCCGGAGGTAGCGGTGTAGCAACTTTTCGTAGGGAAAAGTACATTCCAATGGGTGGGCCTGATGGCGGAGATGGCGGAGATGGCGGCAGTGTTTATCTTATTGCTACTGAGAATGTGAATACATTGGCTGATTTTCGCTACAATTCCCTGCACAAGGCGAAGCGAGGCCAAAATGGTATGGGCAGGGATTGCACGGGAAGGAAGGCCGAGGATCTTTATGTGTCTGTTCCTCCTGGTACTATTGTTTATGAAACCAGTACTGACGAAAAAATTGGTGACCTAATTAATGAGGGTGACACCTTGCTGGTTGCTAAGGGTGGTTTTCATGGTCTGGGTAATACGCGTTTCAAAAGTAGTGTCAATCGCACACCGCAGCAATTCTCCAAAGGCAAGCCAGGAGAAGCTCGGACTTTAAAGTTAGAGCTTATGGTGATTGCTGATGTTGGATTGCTAGGTCTTCCAAATGCAGGAAAATCAAGTTTGATTCGCTCTGTTTCTTCAGCAAAACCAAAAGTTGCTGATTATCCTTTTACTACTTTGCATCCTAATTTAGGTGTGGTGCGAGTAGATGATATGCGCAGTTTTGTTATTGCCGATATTCCTGGTGTGATCGAGGGTGCTGCAGAGGGGGCTGGTTTAGGTTTGCAGTTCTTAAAGCATCTCTCTCGTACCGGTCTTTTGTTGCATATCGTTGATGTACAGCCTTATGAGTCCGATGATACGCCGGTAGAGGCGGCGAAAAAAATTATTCATGAAATTGAGAAGTGGAGTGATGATTTGGCGGGTAAGCCTCGTTGGTTGGTTTTGAATAAAATTGACCGCTTGCTTGATGAAGAGAGTGAGGCGCATTGCCAGGCTATTGTTGATGAGCTTGAGTGGGCTGGGCCTGTGTTTGAAATTTCAGCTCTAAAAAAACAGGGCACACAAACACTAATGTATGCCATTATGGATTTTTTGGAACAGAAAAAACTGGAAGAAAAGAGTGAGCAGGAGTGATTTTTCTAGCGCGAAACGAGTTGTTGTAAAAATTGGTAGCTCATTGCTGACAAATGGTGGCTTGGGTCTGAATAAGCCTGCTATAGCTGGCTGGGTTGAGCAGATGGCGCAAATCAATTTGCAAGGCAAGGATGTTTTGCTGGTTTCATCTGGCTCGGTTGCGGAGGGTGTTAGTCGATTGGGCTTAAAGAAGCGTCCCGAAACATTGCATGAGTTGCAGGCGGCAGCATCTGTTGGTCAAATGGGTCTGGTGCGAACTTTTGAAGGTAATTTTCAACAGCACGGCCTGCATTCTGCGCAAGTGCTTTTGACTCATGATGATCTTTCTGATCGTCAGCGCTATTTAAATGCCAGAAGTACTCTGCTGACTTTGCTTAAGTTTGGTGTTGTTCCTGTTATCAATGAAAATGATGCGGTTGCGACCGAAGAAATTCGTTTTGGTGATAATGATACCTTAGCTGCTTTGGTTGCTAATTTAGTTGAGGCTGATTTGTTAATTATTTTGACTGATCAGGCGGGGCTTCTTGATTCGGACCCTGGTATTAATCCTGAGGCTGAATTGATTTCAATGATTGGTGTAAAGGATTCTTTGCTGGATGATGTTGCTGGAGAGAGTCGCAGTGGTCTGGGGCGGGGCGGCATGTACACCAAAGTTAGGGCTGCTCGGCTTGCGGCGCGCTCAGGGGCGGCAACTGTTATTGTTTCTGGGGCAGAGCCTGATGTGGTTTCCAAGGTTGTGTCAGGCGAGGAGTTGGGAACCTATCTGGTGCCTGATATTGCTCCGTTTGCTGCAAGAAAGCAATGGTTGGCAGGGCAGTTGCAAATAAAAGGTTGTCTGGTGCTTGATAATGGGGCAGTTGATAAGCTTGTTAATGCAGGGAAAAGTTTGCTTTCTGTTGGTGTGCAGTCAGTTGTTGGTGATTTTCAGCGCGGTGATTTGGTTTCTTGTTTGGCAATGAGTGGTGAGGAAGTGGCGAGAGGCTTGGTGAATTATGGCACTGCTGATGCTCGAAAAATTTTGGGTAAGGCGAGTCCAGAGTTTTATGCGTTGCTGGGGTATGCTGATGATGAAGAGCTTATTCATAGAGATAATTTGGTTATTATCTAGCGCTTCATTGCTTTGTAGTTTTTGAAAAGCAACAAAAAAAGGCCAGGTCACAAGTGTGAGTTGGCCTTTTTTTTAAATTTGGTGCTCTTTAAGCCATTGTGCGAACTTTTTCGTTCAGGCGGCTTTTGCTGCGAGAGGCTTTATTTTTATGAATAAGACCTTTGCTAACAGCAGAGTCGATAACAGGAACGACTGTTTGAAAAGCTGTTTGAGCTTGTTCTTTGTTGCCAGAGTCAACTGCTGCTAGTACTTTTTTTACAAAAGTACGTAAGTTACTGCGTTGTCCTGCGTTACGAATACGGCTTTGTTCTGCCTGACGTGCTCTTTTTTTAGCTTGTGCTGTGTTAGCCATAATCAAAATCATTTCTGTGTTAAATAAGAACCGCGTATTATCTTGGTAAATGATATGATTGTCAACTTTATTTAATAATTGATTAAAGACATTGAGCAGACAACTTTTTAAATCAACCGCCATTGTTAGTAGTATGACAATGATATCGCGCATCCTTGGGTTTATTAGAGATATGTTGTTTGCTCGTATCTTTGGCATTGATTCTGGCACCGATGCGTTCTTTGTTGCTTTTAAAATCCCCAATTTTTTACGCAGGTTATTTGCAGAAGGCGCATTTTCTCAGGCATTTGTCCCTGTTTTATCTGATTATAAAGAACAAGGCAGCCAACAAGCACTAAAGCTATTTATTGATAGAACTGCTGGCACCTTATCGCTTATTTTATTTTTAGTCACCGTGGTAGGCGTTATCGCCGCTCCCGTCTTAATAACTATCTTTGCTCCAGGATTTAGCGGGGAAGGCAAGCAGCACGAACTAGCGGTACAAATGCTACGGATTACTTTCCCTTACCTGTTTTTTATTTCCTTAGTTGCATTTGCTGGCGGCATTTTAAACTCACACGGTAAATTTGCTGTACCCGCCTTTACCCCTGTCTTTTTAAATATTTGCATGATTGCCGCAGCAATCTGGCTATCACCGTTGATGACAGACCCTATAGTTGCGCTGGCCTGGGGGGTTTTTGCAGCAGGTATAGTGCAGCTGCTGTTTCAATTTCCTGCTCTCTATAAGTTAGGTTTATTGCCAAAGCCGAGGTGGGGGGGTAAAGACCCCGGGGTAAAACGTATTTTAAAATTGATGTTGCCGGCTATTTTTGGGGTCTCAATCACTCAAATCAATTTACTACTCGATACCCTAATCGCATCCTTTCTTGCTGCTGGCAGTGTTTCGTGGCTGTATTATTCTGATAGGCTGGTTGAATTTCCTCTTGGTATTTTCGGTATTGCCCTTGCCACCGTTATTTTACCGAGCTTGTCAAAAAGCCATGCGGCGGATAACCCTGTTGAGTTTTCCAGGTCGCTGGACTGGGCTTTACGCCTGGTTTTACTAATAGGGCTGCCTGCATCCATTGGCTTATTAATTCTTGCAGAGCCCATGCTTTCAACCTTATTTCAGTACGAGGCTTTTGGGGCCGATGACGTGGTTTTTGCCGGTAAAAGCTTAATGGCCTACTCCATAGGCTTACTTGGCTTTATTCTAGTCAAGGTTCTGGTTCCGGGCTTCAGTTCACGTAAAGATATGAAGACACCTGTGCGCTTTGGTATTTACGCCATGATAGCCAATATGGGGATGAATATTGCTTTGGTTTTTCCCTTAGAGCACGCCGGACTAGCTTTAGCAACTTCCTTAGGTGCTTTTTTTAATGCCTCATTATTATTGACAAAATTACTAAAGGATAAAATTTATAAGCCAGGTAAAAACTGGGCCAACTTATTAGTTAAAATCATTTTTGCCAATGAAATGATGGCTTTGTTTTTATATCTCTGTGTTGATACAGAGCAATGGTTCGCCTGGTCTGCTTTAGATAGAGCGGTTAATCTTGCTATGTGGATTGTATTGGGCGCTATTATCTACGCTCTATCCTTATTAATAATAGGAATTAAGCCGCGAAATTTTTTAAGCAAATAGCTATTGTGTCAGTAGCCACAGTTGCCTTAGCAACCCTCACAAAGAAATACTTGATTATCCACCAGCTTTAGCCAGTTTCCAGAGACAGTATTGTTTGGAAGTAAGCAGCGATACTTGAATGAATTCCAAGACATCTATTGATGTAGGAGCGTCCGCCCTCGGCGCGATATAAAATAAACACGTTCAAATGTCTCAGTCGTTCCTGTTCCTGCTGCATTCTGGATGTTTGGTTCTGGTTTGCTTGGTTTTATAGGTATGAGGAAAAATTCACTGAATGCTTAAACTATTCACTGTTATTTTTACAGCGCTGCTCTGCAATACTTGCAGGGCAGCGTTGTAGTAAAGAATACGTTTGATTTATTGATCTAAACCAAAGAAATCCCACAGCTGATGGATAGATGTTGATTTTTGGTATTCCGTAATCGGCGGACCATCAGGGTAATTTTGTTCATAGACTCGTTTTGCATCTGCCGCCAAATCATCCAGTCCAAGTTTTGTATAGGCTTTTTCCATAATTAGTAAGGCATAGGGTACGGCTGGTGTTCGTTGGTACTCCTTGATAACATAACCTCCTCTATTAGCTGCAGCAATATAAGCTTTGCGTTTAAAATAAAAACGGGCAACATGGACTTCATACATTGCCATATTATTTCTTAAGGCTAGCATACGTTGTTTGGCATCTGGCACATATTTACTCTCGGGAAAACGACGAACTAGAAGTTCAAAGTTGTCATAAGCCTCTTTAACGTTGCTGGGGTTTCTTTGTGTGGCATCGGTCGGTAAAAATCGTTCGATAAAACCTATGCTCCGATTAAAATTAATCAGGCCTTTTAAATAATAGGCATAGTCAACGCTGGGGTTACGAGGATGGATTTTAATAAAACGATCAGCTGCAGCGATTGCCGCTTCCGGGTCATCATTTTTATAGTAAGCATAAGCAATGTTTAGCTGTGTTTGTGCGGCGTAGTCTCCAAAAGGGTATCTTGCTTCCAGCGTTTCGTAGAGCTTGATTGCTTTTTGATAATTTTCTGCATCCATGGCTTTTTTTGCATTGTCATGAAATTCTTTGGCCCCCCAATCGGTATATTCTGCATCTGTACCAGCATCCCCCAGCTTTAAGTTTTTAAGTGTTTCACAGCCTGATAAAGTAATAGCTAAACTAAAAAAAATAAAAAATTTTAATAAAAATAATCGCATATTGGTAGCAACACGTTGTAAGATGGAGGGTTTTCTCGTTCAATTATAAAAAAGCTAGGCTTTTTGATTGGTGAATGGCGAGTATAACTTAAATTTAAGACTGATATGGCTATATTAACAGCAAAAATACCCGAAGAATTGGCCGGCATGCGTCTTGATCAATGCCTGGCAGAAATGTTCCCAGATTACTCTAGAAGTAAATTGCAAACCTGGATTAAAGCAGGGCGGGTACAGGTTAATCAAAATAACTTGAAAGCAAAAGATAAAGTGGATGGCGGGGAGTTGATTGAGCTTGATGCTGAGGCTGAAGAGGTCATGGAATATGAAGCAGAGAATATTCCTCTGGATATTATCTATGAAGATGACGCTGTCCTTATCGTTAATAAACCAGCTGGGCTAGTTGTTCATCCAGCGGTAGGAAACTGGGACGGTACATTGGTCAATGCCTTGTTAAATCACCAGCCTTCTTTAAAAACTTTGCCTAGAGCAGGTATTGTTCATCGGCTAGATAAAGATACTAGTGGTTTATTGATGGTTGCTAAAACATTGCAGGCTCATCATAGTTTAAGTACGCAATTACAAGAAAGAAGCATAACACGCGAGTATTTGGCTCTAGTGAAAGGCTGGATGACTGCAGGAGGCACAATTGATGAACCGCTTGGGCGACATCCTGCTGATCGGAAGCGTCACACGGTAAGGGATGACGGTAAACATGCGGTGACACATTATCGGCTGGAGAAACGATTTAAACGGAACACTCTGGTGCGGGTTAAATTAGAAACGGGCCGAACTCATCAGATACGTGTGCATATGGCCTATATTAATTATCCATTAGTGGGTGACCAGGTTTATGGCGGACGTTTTCAGATGCAGGCAAATTGCGGTGAGCATCTGGAAGAAGTTTTAAGAGGCTTTAAGAGACAAGCGTTACATGCGACAAAATTAGGATTGCAACACCCGGTAACTGATGAGTATTGTGAATGGGAATTGGCTATGCCTGAAGATATGGTCGAGCTGGTCAAAGCGATAGAACAAAATGACCTGGATTAAACCTGACTGGCCTGTTGCAGATAATATTCATGCGGCAGTCACATTGCGGACAGGGGGAGTAAGTAAGGGAGTATTTCAAAGCCTGAACCCGGCCTTACATGTTAATGATAATGCTGAAAGGGTTATGACTAATCGCCAGCATATCTCTCAGATGCTTAAACTCCCTGCCGAGCCCGTATGGTTAGAACAAGTTCATGGTGATCGAGTTATTAAGGCAGATGAAAATGCTGCACTGAAACAGGCTGATGCCAGTTTTACAGAACAGCCAGGTGTTGTTTGTACGGTTATGACGGCAGATTGTTTGCCTATATTATTAGCCAATGCCAATGGGTCTCAAATTGCAGCCATTCATGGTGGTTGGCGAGGGTTATTAGCAGGGGTTATTAGCAACACAGTTGCTTTATTTAATAGTAGTAACAATGTCATTGCCTGGCTTGGTCCTGCAATTGGGCCTGATTGTTTTGAAGTGGGTGCTGAGGTGCAATCCTCTTTTGTCGCTAAATCACCCAAGTATAGTGATGCATTCAAACAGAAAAATCAGGATAAATATCTGGCAGATATTTATCAACTGGCCAGGATAGAACTGGCAATGCTTGGTATTAAACAGGTCTACGGTGGAGATTTTTGTACCGTAAGCGATAAACAACGATTTTATTCATACCGTCGTGATGGCGAAACAGGTCGTATGGCCACACTTATCTGGAGAGATTGACTTTGGAATTATTGATATTAATTATCATTTTTACAGCAATAGGCGGAGTATTAAGTGTTCTGGCCGCTGGTGTGTTTTTATTGTTACCTGAAAATCTAAGATCAAGGATTTTACCTCATGGCATTAGTTTTGCCATTGGTGCTTTATTAGCCGTGGCTTTCTGGGGCTTAATTCCTCATGCTTTTGAAGAAGTTAAGCCTGAACAATTCCAATCTTTATCGGGTACGATTTTGGCCGGTATTCTGGGTTTTTTCGTATTAGAAAAATTATTGATCTGGCGTCATTGCCACTCGGGTTCTTGTGAGGCTCATGGTGAAGATTCGCATGATGATGCCCATAACCATGATCATGGTCATAAAACAGCCGGCACTTTAATCATTATTGGCGATGGTATACATAACTTTGTCGATGGGGTGTTAATTGCAGCTGCCTTTTTAACCGATGTAAAGCTTGGTATTGTCACCAGTTTAGCGGTAGCCGCGCATGAAATTCCACAGGAAGTGGGAGATTTTGCTATTTTATTACAAAGTGGCTACAGCAAATCTAAAGCACTTTTTTATAATGTTTTGGCTAGTTTTACTACTGTGATTGGTGGCGTACTGGCTTACTATAGCCTGGAAGACTTACACGATATTTTACCTTTCTTTTTAGCGCTGGCTTCTTCGAGCTTTATCTATATAGCGGTGGCAGACTTAATACCATCCCTACATAAGAAAACAGATATGAAAACTTCCTTACATCAAATTGTATTGATTGCAGCAGGCGTGATAGTGATTAGTTCCTTGCATGGTATCGCCCATGATATCGAAATTGATGGGGTAGAAGAGCCCAGTAGTCATGAAGGACATAGCCATATCCATGATTAAAGCAGTGTTAGTTTAATTCACTGCTTTGTAGGCTCACATAGCTAACTTAGATTTGTTATATCTTGCGATCCTAAAATTCGCATAATTTCTATCGTATCGCCATCAATTCGAAAATAAATTGAATGGATAATATATACACTACGACGATATCCTATACGAATTGAATCTACAGCTTGCCAGAGATAAGGGTTTTCTGATAATTTGTAAAAATGTTCTATCAGTCCGTCGTAATATCGGTCTGCCTGAGCCAATCCAAAAGAAAGAATTCCATACTCATAGAGACGCTCTAAATCCTCTTCAGCTTCTTCATTTAGCTTAAAGGTTGCCATTTTTTTTTAGTCGCTTTTGTACTGCCTGTTTAATTTGCTCAGGGGTTCGGGAGCCTACACCTCTTCCTTCTGCTTTGATAAGTGCTGCACGAATAGCTTCAATATCAGCATTTTGATTTTGTTCTCTACGAATCAAAGCACGCAGAAATTCACTTTCATTACCGAAGTCACCTGTTTCAATTTGCGCTTTAATCCAAGCATCTTGTTGTTCTGTAACGGTAATGCTTTTTTTTACCATTGCCATGAGTGTGTTCTCCAAAATAATGGGTAGTATATTATACTACCCATTATTTCTATGAAAATAAATCTGATGTTCATTATTTTATTTATAACTTGAAATTTAACCCGCTAGCTTGTTTTTATGCGTAGATTGTTGTGGATAATATGGCGCGGGTTATGCTTTTTAAAATTGCGCCAAGGTCGGATGCTGCTACCAACAGCAGCGTTACACTATTACAACAAATTCAAACACTTAATAATTGGCTACTCAACTTTATAGAAAAAGTATCTTTCTAGCTTTTTTATTCTACAATTAAATGTAGAAGCAGGATTGTTAATTATTATCTAGCTTTACGATAGGCTCAAGGTGTGCAAGGTTACACTAGTTCCCTCTTTCCACCCAGGTTTTAGAGATGAAAAAAGTATTGCTATTGACCGTAACGCTGCTACTTGTTGTTGCATCGACTTTCTTTTATTTGTATCCTTCTTTCTTCAAAGTGTCAGG
>Ga0209184_1001875_pt1 | contig 12072 bp, 8 predicted proteins | sample EN8Hudsemesocosm_2_FD_184627 | JGI IMG/M metagenome (GOLD analysis project Ga0209184, IMG submission 184627) | Methane-oxidizing microbial communities from mesocosms in the Hudson Canyon - EN8C Hudson Canyon (SPAdes) (version 2) | ecosystem: Environmental > Aquatic > Marine > Cold seeps | place... | reverse complement strand
TGCGCATTACGAGGCTTTCTGTTCTGTGTAGTCTGAGAGCGAGTATTTCTGTTACTCTGAGTTGTTCTTTGCTGCTTGGGCGGTGTTTCGCTTGCAATGCTGACAGCTGTTTCATCGCTACTGAACATCGAAGAAAGCTTTGACTTTAGTCGTTTCATCAAGCTTGTTTCGTCAGTTGCGTCATTTTGTGCAGCAGGTGCAGTAGTTTGATTTCCTTTAACTTTATCAATCTGTGGTGCCGGGCTGGAGTGAGTGAGGGTTTTCACTGCGGCTTCTTCACGTACGACTTCCCTGATATTCGCGTTAGGGCGTTGGTTTTCTTCACGTTGCTCTGTTTTAATTGTGTAGCTTGTTTTATCTTCGGCGTCAATTTCATCATCACGTAGACGGCGTAACTCGTAGTGAGGTGTATCCATAGCTACATTTGGGATGATGACCACGCGTACAGACTGACGGCGCTCAATTTCTAGAATCTGTTGTCTTTTTTCATTTAATAAGAATGTGGCAACAGGTACAGGAAGTAGTGCTTGAACTTCACTTGTTTTATCTTTTGAGGCTTCCTCGTACATAAGGCGCATGATAGATAATGCGAGCGACTCGATGTCACGAATAGTGCCCTGACCGCTACAGCGTGGACAGACTTCTGCACGTGTTTCACTTAGTGAGGGGCGTAAGCGCTGGCGTGACATTTCAAGAAGGCCAAAGCGTGAAATCTTGCCTACTTGTACGCGTGCTCGATCTAGTTCAAGTGATTTGCGCATGCGGTTTTCAACATCACGCTGGTTCTTGGCTGGCCCCATATCGATAAAGTCGATAACAACGAGTCCACCCATATCTCTTAAACGTAGCTGGCGTGCGATTTCTTCAGCGGCTTCTAGGTTTGTTTGAACAGCTGTTTCTTCGATGTCACTGCCTTTAGTGGCGCGAGCAGAGTTGATGTCGATTGAAACAAGCGCTTCGGTTGGGTCAATAACAATTGAACCACCAGAAGGTAGCTTGACTTCGCGTTGGAAGGCTGTCTCGATTTGCGCTTCAATTTGGTAACGGCTGAATAAAGGTGTTTCATCTTGATACAATTTGATTTTAGTTTCGTAAGCAGGCATAACTGAGCGAACGAAATTTAATACATCTTCAAATACTAGTGGTGCATCAACAAGCACTTCACCAATATCTTGTCTTAAATAATCGCGAATAGCGCGAATGATAACGTTACTTTCTTGATAAATAAGAAATGGCGCTGGTCGGCTTTCAGATGCGTGGGTAATTGATTCCCAGAACTGTAAAAGATAATCCAAATCCCACTGAAGTTCTTCTGTTGAGCGACCAACACCGGCCGTACGGACGATTGCGCCCATGTTTTTAGGGGTATTTAAGCCAGACATGGCTTCTTTTAGTTGGGTGCGCTCATCACCTTCGATTCGACGAGAGATGCCGCCAGCACGAGAGTTGTTTGGCATTAGTACAAGGTAACGACCCGCCAAGCTGATGAATGTTGTTAAAGCGGCGCCTTTGTTGCCGCGCTCTTCTTTGTCAACCTGAACGACTAGCTCCTGGCCTTCGCGCAAAGCTTGTTTTATGTTGACTCTGCCTTTACCTGCCGCAGGGTCAAAGTATTCTTTTGAGATTTCTTTTAGAGGAAGAAAACCGTGACGTTCGGCGCCAAAGTCGACAAATGCGGCTTCTAGGCTTGGCTCAATTCGTGTAATTTTGCCTTTATAGATGTTAGATTTTTTCTGCTCTCGGGATCCGGCTTCAATATCCAGATCATATAATTTTTGGCCGTCTACTAAAGCAACACGTAACTCTTCAGTTTGAGTCGCGTTTATAAGCATTCTTTTCATGAATGTTTTCCAGTTTGTAGCAGGAGAACACAAGAAGGGAGCAGATAACGTGAAATAAAAACAAAAAGGTTAACGCTTGCATCGATTTAACGATAAATAAAGTCGCTCGAGGAAGCATAGTCGTCAATATATGTTGAAACTCGATACTTCAAGTTTCAGTGCATTTGTTTGTTTGTACTTCAATTCTTAACTGTCTTTTGGTCTTATCGCCACTTTTAGTTGCATAACTTCTGCAGCAAAAGGGCGGCCAATAGACGCTAAGAAGGCATGGTAGTATTCACTAACTAGCTATGGTGCTATATTTTAGCTAAATAACGTTCATGCGGATTTGTAATCTGTTCACTTAATGCATCGTCCATGCATTGAGTCATATTTCTTAAGTTAATTATTTAAACTTAAGAATCCAATTTTTGTTGCGACAATTAAGAAATCTTCTTGGTTTTTTTGCTGTCTTTGTCTTGTCGCTATATTATGTTCTTTCAATTCGTTATATCTAAATTGTCTGCGGCTTTTAATCTAGCCGGTAAAAAGCCAAAATAAGCGTTCTATTTACGCTTTAGGCATTTTTAATGCTTCTACTAATAAAGAATTAAAGATTAATTCAATAGGAGCTGCTCGACAACGACAAAATATAGCAGTAAATATTCTTTTCAGCAAATTTATCAGTCAATATGTGTTGTAATTCAACGTACGGTTATGGGGTTTATGTCAATAAAACAGGTTAGCAAACAACAATCATCTGATGTTAATAGGAATGAGCCGAAACATGAGGGCGATAATAAAGGTCGACCTCAGGTCAAGTTCGTTACAATAACAGAAAAAAATGAGTTTCAGCGTGTCGATAACTTTCTTATATCGCTTTTGAAAGGTGTGCCTAAGTCGAAAATTTATCGCATTATACGTAAAGGTGAGGTAAGAATTAATAAAAAGCGTTGTAAGCCTGAAACCAAATTAGTACTGGAAGATATTGTACGAATTCCGCCAGTTTTTGGGGTTGATGAAGCTAAGGCTAAGGCCATAATTAGTGTATCTTTACTGAATTTCCTTGATACCGCTATTATTTATGAAGATAAGTCTTTGCTAGTCATTAATAAACCCGCGGGTTTAGCTGTGCATGGCGGAAGTGGTATAAGTTACGGTTTGATTGAGGCCTTAAGAAAACGTTATCCCGACACTCAATTTCTTGAGCTTGTGCATCGTTTGGACCGGGATACATCAGGGTGTATTTTGGTTGCCAAGAAACGATCAGCTTTACGCTGTTTTCATCAGCAATTTCGTGATGATGAAGTGAATAAAATTTATCATCTAGCGGTACATGGTAAATGGCAAAAACATCGTAAATGTGTTGATGCGCCATTGAAAAAAAATGAGCTGCAATCTGGCGAAAGAATAGTGGTTGTTCATCAGGAAGGTAAGAAAAGTCGGACTAACTTTAAAATACTTTCGCTTTCTGAGCATTTCTCTTTTGTTGAAGCGAAACCTATCACTGGGCGAACGCACCAAATTCGTGTCCATGCCGCATTTAGTGGCTGTCCTATTGTGGGAGATGAAAAATATATACCTAAAGAGGGCGTCGCCTTAAATGGCATGGGCAAGGCCCGGTTAATGTTACATGCCAAAGAAATACATTTTAAAATGCCAACGGGAGAAAAAGTTAGTTTTGAGGCACCTTATGATGATGCGTTCAAAGGTAATTTAAATGCGATGAAGCTTGATTTCTCTGAGGATTAATTTATTGCCTAGGGTTTACTAATATGATGTATAGATTATGAAGTACAAAGCATTTATTTTTGACTGGGATGGAACCTTGGTAGACTCGGAGGCACATATCGTCTCGTGCCTCAAATATGCTGCGCAGCAGTCTGGCTTGCCGGTACTGTCTTACGATAAGTTCAAAGATATCATTGGTCTGGGTATGCGTGAAGCATTGCTATCCCTATATCCAGCGTTAAGCAATAATGAAATTGAGGATATGCGTGGGCATTATTCAGCTTCTTTTTTTGCTGAGACCAGTGCTCCATTGAAATTGTTTGATGGTGTGATAGATACGCTTAAAAATCTTCAAAGTAAGGGCTTGAGTTTGGCTGTAGCAACAGGTAAGAGCAGAAATGGTCTTAATAAGGCCTTGTTATCAACGGGTCTACAGCCCTTTTTTGATATTGAACGATGTGCAGATGAAACCCGGTCTAAACCTCATCCTTTGATGCTAGAGGAAATCGCAGAGCACTTTTCACTTAAACCAAGTGAGATGCTAATGATAGGGGATACTGAGTATGATCTTGAAATGGCCGCTTGTTTCGATATGGATGCGGTAGGCGTTAGTTATGGGGTTCATGATGTTAGTCGCTTAATGAAACATAAGCCTGTAAAAATTATTGATAGCTTGTCAGAAATCTTAACATTAACCTGAAATATTAGGAGTATAAGTTTTGGATTCAAATAACGTTTCTTCCAAGGAATGGAAATTAATTGAAAAAACAGTTTCGCAATTAGGTGTCGAGCAGCGTAGAGCAAGGCGATGGGGTGTCTTTTTTAAGGTACTCACTTTTTCATATCTATTTGCTTTACTCTTCCTCATGGTGCCAGGGCTTTCTAATAACAAGCTAAGTGATGCGGAAAGCTATACCGCTTTAGTTGATTTGAAAGGTGTGATAGCCGCAAATGAGGAAGCTAGTGCGGACTTTCTGGTGACGGGTTTAAGGGCTGCTTTTGAAGCAGAAGGAACTAAAGCTGTTGTTTTGCGGATTAATAGTCCAGGGGGAAGTCCCGTACAGTCAGGTTATGTGTATGATGAAATAAAACGCTTGCGTGAACTGTATCCTGAAATACCTTTGTATGCCGTTATAAGTGATATTGGGGCCTCAGGTGCATATTACATTGCGGCAGCAGCAGATGAGATTTATGCCGATAAAGCGAGCCTTGTTGGGTCAATCGGTGTTGTGGCTTCAGGGTTTGGCTTTGTCGATACAATGGAGAAGTTTGGTGTTGAACGTCGCCTATATACGGCGGGTGCACATAAAGCATTTCTTGATCCATTTAGCGTTGAGAAAGCGGATGAGGTCGATTTCTGGAAAAGTGTGTTGGATAAAACGCATCAGCAATTTATTAATAAAGTGATAGAGGGAAGGGGGGATCGTTTAACCATTTCTGATGATACTTTTAGTGGGCTCATTTGGAATGGGGAGCAGGCAATGGAAATGGGCTTAATAGATGGTTTAGGAAGCGCTGGCTATGTTGCCAGAGAGGTAGTGGGTGCTGAAGAAATTGTTGATTTTACGCCTCAACCCGATCCATTTGAAAGAATTACTAAGTCTCTTGGAATTGCCGCTGGGAGTGCCATCGGCAAGCTAATGGCGCGTGGCGAGATATCTTTTCAGTAATGATAACGGCGCTATAACGCGACGAAAATAAAAAAGTAGGCATTGCGCCTACTTTTTTATTACCTAAAAAATATGTTTAGATCTAGTCTTTTAACTCTCGATAATTTCTGAAAATTTCTTTTAAAGGCCGTTTGGCTTTAAATCCAAATGTCTTGTTAAAGTTTTCACCATTGATGACCACTGGGTATTTAAAATAATTTAACAAATATGACGGAAACATTTTTAAGTTGAGTAAACTGGTAATGACTTTCGGAAGAATAGGTGGAATGGAAGGGATTGGGATTTCAGTACAGCCACAATATTCAAGTGCATCCTGATAAGACACCCAGTCATTCGTCGCCACATTGTAAACACCCCGTATGGATTGCTTATGTGCAAGTGTCACAGCATCTGCCATGTCATCTATATGAATGAACTGCATGATGGGAGAAAAACCCATCATTGTAGGCGCGTATTTACTCGATAATAGGCTGCTGATGGTGTTTCTAACCCCAGGGCCTACGATATTGCAAGGACGTAATATTGTAATATTTAGATCAGGGTAGCGCCACAGGTAGATATTGGCCAGATTTTCCAATTCAACGGAGTCGACTAGGTCCATTGTCAGTTCAGCGGCCTTAAGCGGAGATGTTTCATCAAGTAGCGCCGGATTATAAGGCGATGCGCCATAAACATGATAAGTAGATAGGACGATTACGTTATTAATGCCATATTTATGGCTTAAATCCAGAAGTTTTTGAGTGCCCAGAACGTTTGCGTTGTAGCGGCTCATACGGGTCTCTTCAGCCGAAGAAATTCTTCCCAAATGAATAACGCTTTCAAAATCATATTGTTTGAAAATATCTTCGAAGCCGCGTTTATTGAAATCAATTTTATAACTGGGAATATCATCACTATGATAAGATAACTTTCTGAAATCGACAGCAATAATCTGGTACTCATCGCGTAAACGATTAATTACTTGTTGAGCTAGAGCGCCAGCTGCACCAGTGACAAGGACAGTTTTCTTGATTTTGCTTTGCTTACGGGCAGAAGTTTTTTGGGTGGCGTTTTTTTTGTCATGGCTTTTGCTTTCAGTACTCATATTTTTAGTGTTCTTTTTCTGTGTACTCATTCAAAGATTCCCTCTCGTTCATTAAGTCCTTTGGCAATTAGGCCGTTGATAGCGCTTTTTACTTTTTCAACACGACGCGTAACTTGCTCTTCTGTTAAGTCTTCATTTGAGAAATGAATCGGTTTGCCGAAATTCAAACGTACTTTTGCAGGTAATATAAAGGGCAAAGCTACAGGCACGTAAGGGATATTGAGTAACTTGGCCAGAGGTTTTATATTCGCGAAAGCAGGAATGGTTTCTTCACAGCCGACAACCCCGACTGGAATGATTGGTGTGTTGTGTTTCATGGCTAGATGAACAAAACCGTTACCAAATCTTTTGAGTTGATATCTATCTTTATAAAGCTTTCCAGAGCCGCGTATGCCTTCGGGGAAAACCACAATAGCTTCACCATTCTCGAGCATCCTGGCGCAATTTACCGGGTCACCTAGTACGGCGCCTACCTGATTTAAAAAATTCCCCAGGAAAGGAACGGTGGGAAAAAAGCGCTCGATCATTGCGCGTGCCAGCCTAGGTGACTTTTCCCGGCTTGATATTGCGTAACCAATCAAAGTTCCATCAATAGGGAGTTGGCCACTATGATTAGCGATAATCAGAACAGGTCCGGTATCAGGGATGTTCTCGATGCCGCTCGTTTCGACCCTGAAATATTTGTGATATACACTTGAAAATAATGACAACACGATTTTGTTTGTATCTGTATTAAAGCCCCAGGGATCATAACCTAGTGTGCCAACGGGGTTTTCAATTTTATCAAGTTGATCATTTAGCTCTTTTGAGACTAATTTTTCTTTAAGAAAAGATTTTAAGCTCATTGCATATCCTTAGCAGGTCGAGGTATATCTATTAAGATCATTAAATGTATTTGACGGTTAAGTTACTTATTATGCTCGAGTTGTGACTTACGGTCATATAGGCGTGTATTATGTCATAAATATTACTTCATGACTTACGTTTTGATAGGCCTAGATAATAGGTAGGTGACTTATATCAAGCGTGTTCAGTCTGACAATATAAGGCATATGCTGTTTTTGATTAAAGTAATGAAAGCCCCTCTTCAGGCGTAATACTTAATTTATTTTGTGCAATACCGACTGCTGGGCAGGTGATCTGTGATTTAGAAATATTTAAACCCTGTAGCAAGTGGTGGTTTTCACTTAGTGCTTTCTTTACGCCTTTGTTTGCAAGTTCGAGTATAAAAGGAAGCGTGGCATTGTTAAGTGCTTGGGTTGAGGTTCGAGCAAGCGCGCCCGGCATGTTTGCGACACAGTAATGAACAATGTTTTCTTCTACGAATGTCGGGGCGTCATGAGTGGTAGCATGTGTAGTTTCAAAACATCCGCCTTGATCCACTGCGACATCTACCACCGCCGCGCCAGGTTTCATTAGTTTTAGGTCGTCTCGACTGACTAATTTTGGTGCTTTAGCGCCGGGAACCAAAACTGCGCCAATAACAAGGTCCGCTATTTTTAGGCAGTTTTCAATACTATGTTTTGTTGAAAATAAGGTTTGAATTTTATTGCCAAATGCGTGGTCTAGCGCCCGTAGTGTGTTGAGTGACTTATCAAGAATAAATACATTCGCCCCCATTCCTACCGCTATTTTTGCGGCATTGGAGCCCACAACGCCCCCGCCAAGAATAATGATATTAGCCGCTTGTACACCGGGCACACCACTCAGCAAAAGGCCTTGACCGTGTTGTGATTTTTCCAGGCAATGTGCGCCTGCCTGTATACTCATTCTACCTGCAACTTCTGACATAGGCGTTAGTAGAGGGAGGTGACCGTCTTTGTCGGTCACCGTTTCATAGGCGATGCAGGTGGAACCGCTTTTTAAAAGATCATCAGTTTGTGCTGCGTCGGGAGCAAGGTGTAAATAGGTAAATAATGTGTGAGAAGAATTTAGAAGCGCGCGTTCTTGTTTTAGGGGTTCTTTAACTTTGATTATGAGCTTTGATTTAGAAAATATATCCCGAGCTTGGGTTGCTATTTCGGCTCCGATTTCAATATAGTTCTTATCGGAGTAACCGCTACCTAAGCCCGCACCCGTTTCTATGAATATCTGATGACCTGCATGAACTAACTCATATGCCGAGGCGGGTGTTAGGCCAACGCGAAATTCGTTATTCTTTATTTCTTTCGGGACACCAATGATCATATATCTACCCTTTGTAAGGCTGATTGATACTTTAAGTATAGAATAAAACTTAATCAGGCGTGAGGTGTTCACGTATCAAGAAATGACAGATAAGGGATAGGCAAGCACAAAAAAGCCGCATTAAGGGTTTCTAAATGCGGCTTTTAAATTTTTGAAACGCTTACCTTCTACGGAAAAGAGGTTCAGGCTGATCAGTCGCTATTTGGTAGCTGTCAGAAAAGTCTTCTAGTCCTTGTGAAGCAATTTCAATATTTTTGTCTTCTCTAACCGCAAAGCTATCAAAACCGCAGCGCTTGAGGTAAAAAAGTTGATCATGAAGAACGTCACCTATTGCGCGTAACTCGCCTTGGTAATCTAGGCGGTCACGTAGTATTCTCGCATAAGAATAACCGCGTCCATCTACAAACTTAGGGAAGTTGATAGCTATCAGGGATAACTTATCCAGATAAGGTTCTAGTGCTTCCGAGCTTTGATCGCTATCTAACCAAATGCCTATGTTAGGATTAGAGTCTAAGATAAGCGGGTTTTCTAATAGATAGTTCAACGGAGCTAGAATCGAGCCCTCAGGAAGTTCGCCTGAAAAGTCTTTATCTAAAGTCTGCCAAATATTTTCGATGACTTCTGATTTATTAATTAGCTTTGGCATAAACTCGCTCCTTGAATGGGACCATACCGATACGGTTGTATGTATCAATGAATAGTTCTTCATCCGATCTATTTTCGAGGTAGACATTTAGAATCTTTTCGACAACGCTTGGCATGTCGGCACGAGCGAAAGAAGGGCCGAGGATTTTACCTATGGAAGCTTGGCGTCCAGAGTCTCCTCCTAATGACACTTGATAGAACTCGGCACCACGTTTATCAACGCCCAGTATGCCTATATTGCCGACATGATGGTGGCCGCATGCATTCATGCAACCAGATATATTTAAGTCGAGCTTACCTAAGTCATAAATGAAGTCGAGATCATCAAATTTAATCTGAAGGGCTTCTGCAACAGGAATAGATTTTGCGTTTGCTAAGCCGCAGTAATCACCACCTGGGCAGCAGATGATATCAGTAAGCATGCCAAGATTTGGTGTCGCAAAGCCGGATGCTTTTGCTTCATTCCAAAGTTCAAATAATTGATCTTGCTGAACATTTGCTAGCACAACATTGTGGTCGTGGGTGACACGAACTTCACCAAAGCTGTATTTATCTGCCATGTCGGCAATTGTTTCAACTTGCTTATCGCTAGCGTCACCAGTGGGTGTGCCTGTTTTCTTAAGTGTTAAGGTGACGATAGCATAACCCGGCTTTTTGTGTTCGTTGACATTGCGGGCTATCCAGTTTGCGAAACCTTTGTGCTCAGTCTTTTTGTCAACAAAATTTGCGGGTTCATTTTCAAGCTCTGCATAAGCTGGGTCAACAAAGAATGCTTTAACTCTGTCTAACTCTTTTTGAGTGAGTCTGCTTGCTTGATCCTTGTTGTGTAGCCATTCTGCTTCAACGAGTTCTGCAAATTTCTCAGGCGTTAAGGCTTTAACTAGAATCTTGATGCGGGCTTTGTACTTATTGTCGCGACGACCGTGCATATTATAAACACGCAAAATAGAATCAAGATAAGTAAGAAGGTCTTTTTCAGGTAAAAAGCTTCTGATTTCCGAAGCGATAATGGGTGTGCGACCTAAGCCACCACCGACTAATACCTTAAAGCCTACTTCGCCAGCTTCGTTCTTGATCAGCTCCAGTGCAATGTCATTGACAAGCGATGCTGTTCTATCTGAATCAGGGCTTGAATTGACAGAGATTTTGAATTTACGTGGAAGAAATGCAAACTCAGGGTGCAAGGTTGACCATTGGCGAATTATTTCACAATAAGGGCGAGGGTCTAAAATTTCATTTGCTGCGACACCCGCGAACTGATCCGTCGTAGTATTACGAATGCAGTTACCACTCGTCTGGATGGCGTGCATTTCAACGCTTAGTAGCTCTTCAAGAATATCAGGTACGTCACGTAGTTCAGGCCAGTTGAACTGAACATTTTGGCGTGTTGTAAAGTGTACGTAACCTTTATCATACTTACGGCTGACTTCAGCCAATTTTCTAAGCTGAACGGCTGATAACATGCCGTAAGGGATTGCTACACGAAGCATAGGGGCTAAACGTTGTACGTATAAGCCGTTTTGTAATCGCAGCGGTAAAAACTCATCTGCTGCGAGTGTGCCATCAAAATAACGATCAGTTTGACCGCGGAACTGTTGAACGCGTTCCTGAACGATTTGTTTATCGTATCCGTCGTATTTGTACATTATGCCTTCTCAGAAAATACCCTAAGCGCGGGTGACCAGATTTTTTGGGCGCTAAGGGTATCATTTTTTAAGTTTTGGTTAAATATGCAGTTGAGATATCTTTGCTAGTTTCAAGCTAAAATCTATAAGTGAGGCTTAATCATAGGATAAAACCGGGCTTAACCATTTCTCTGCTTGTTCTAAAGACATATTTTTGCGCTGAGCAAAATGCTCAACCTGGTCTTTATTGATTTTACCAACCGAAAAATATTTAGATTCCGGGTGTGAATAATAAAAGCCGCTGACAGCCGCGGCGGGAGTCATAGCAAAGTGTTCGGTTAATTCAATGCCAGTGTTCTCTGTGGCATTCAATAATTCAAATAGTGGCGTCTTTTCAGTATGGTCAGGGCAAGCAGGGTAACCCGGTGCCGGCCTGATGCCTTGATACTTTTCTTTGATAAGTAAGCTGTTGTCTAGCTGCTCGTCTGCTGCATACTGCCAAAATTCTTTACGCACACGTTCATGCATATGTTCGGCAAAGGCTTCAGCTAAGCGATCTGCTAAGGCTTTTATCATGATAGAGTTATAGTCGTCCTGCTGTTCTTCGTATTTTTTAGCCAGTTCTTCTGCGCCGATCCCCGCAGTTACAGCAAAGCCGCCTACGAAGTCATTTAGGTCGGTATCAGCAGGCGCAATAAAGTCAGCAAGTGATAAGTTCGGCGTGCCTGTTGCCTTATCGGTTTGTTGACGTAAGTGATTTAAGGTCAATAAGGGCTTCGACTTGCTAGCATCAGAATAAACAGTGACTTCATCGTGTTTAGTGGTATTGGCTGGCCAGAAACCAATCACGGCTTTAGCTTTTAAAAGTTTTTGATCAATAATTTGTTTTAGCATTTGTTTAGCGTCATTAAATAAATTGGTTGCCGCTTCGCCCACTATTTCGTCACTTAATATTTTTGGATATTTTCCAACAAGATCCCATGTAATAAAGAATGGGGTCCAGTCAATGTAATCGACTAAAGTCTCAAGTGAATAATCTTCGAACACTTTTACACCAGTGAAGGTGGGGGTAGGTGGTGTATAGGTAGACCAGTCGTTTTTCTGTTTGTTTTCACAGGCTGAGCCGTAGCTGAGTAGTTTGGTTCGGGCTTTTTTGTTTTTACGGCGCTCTCTAACCACTTCGTACTCTTCTTGGGTTTTTTTGACGAACTCGTCACGTTTTGTTTCGCTAAGTAGGGCGGTCGCGACACTGACGCTTCGAGATGCATCGGTGACATAGACAGAAATGTTATTTTGATAATGAGGTTCAA
>Ga0209184_1001873_pt1 | contig 12084 bp, 10 predicted proteins | sample EN8Hudsemesocosm_2_FD_184627 | JGI IMG/M metagenome (GOLD analysis project Ga0209184, IMG submission 184627) | Methane-oxidizing microbial communities from mesocosms in the Hudson Canyon - EN8C Hudson Canyon (SPAdes) (version 2) | ecosystem: Environmental > Aquatic > Marine > Cold seeps | place... | reverse complement strand
AAACTCGCCATCAACCCAGTCCAACTCGCCGACGAATCCATAGCGATAAAAGAGTTACTTCAATTTTCGCTACACCACTAAAAAGGAAGGCAGGACCGCCGGTCTAGGACTCTACCCAGAGTTTATTGATACACTGTTTTTTAGTGGGACTGTGACCTTCTTTATATTTAGAACGTAACTAAGGTATTTACAAGTGCGGTATTATTTGTGGTATTGGACATGCTATCCACATAATAGGTCCCGCAGCTTCTCTTAGGGTGATAGTAAAACGATTATGCAACCGATTACAAAGTCAAGAAAAGCGAATGAAAATATTTAAGGTTATTAGATTAAGTAGTAATGAAATACGGGCTATGGACACCGCTATTGACTCAATTGTGTCTTGCAAAGAACGTTCAATTATTTTCTCTTTAACAGTGATAACATCCAACGTTTCAGTATGTTCTTTATTTTCACTAGATGGGGATGATGTTCGTTGATTTGCCATCAAGACTTACTTGATTATTTTTCAGCCAGTACGACTCAACCCCCTTTTCACCCACCTTATCTGCCCAATTTTTGAGCTGGTCCCGTTCTTCGACGTAATCCAGCACTGGCACAGCCATGCCGCAAGATGTCTGAACAAGGTCAACCTCAAGATCAAATACTTGCCTTGAACCTGGAGTATTTTCAAATAAAGCAAGTAAGCCTCCCCACTCAGAATCATATGGGTGGATTACCTTTGCTTTACCATAAAGACGCAAAATCATTGGCTTCCCTTCAAAAGCAGTAAACATAACAGTCATGCGTGAGTTTTCTTGGATATGAGCAGACGTTTCATTGCCGCTTCCCGTTACGTTTAACCACACTACTCGGTTCTTACTCAACACACGTAAAGATTCCATACCTTTCGGAGATATATTAACCCGACTATCAGCCGTTGCTGTACCAACAAAAAATATCTTTTGCTTCTCTATAAACTGTTTTAGTTTATCTGAAATTTCTGAATACCTTTGACCCATGTAAATACTTCCTTTTTATGGCTAGCGATGAGGAGAGAAAAACCAACTTCCAATCAGTTTTACTCCATATATTTTGTTTGTTTACTTTACTTGAACTGGCTATCTAGATCAGCGCATGCGTCCTCGTAATAGTAAAAGGATGAAATATGTTCCGCCTAATAACGCGACAACAGTTCCCGCAGCCATTTGGCTTGGGTAAATAAGCTGCTGCCCTAACCAATCAGAACACAACATTAATACCCCACCTAGCAATGCCCCTAATAAGAGCTGTTGCTGAGCTGAGCGTGCCCCCATAAGGGATGCCATGTGGGGTGCAATTAAACCGACAAACGCAATGGGCCCCATAAGTGCTGTGACCAAAGCACAGAGTAAAGCAGATGCCATGAGCAAAAGTACAAAGCTTCGGTTAACGTTTAAACCTCGCGCTAAAGCAACCCCTCTTCCTGCGGAAATGAGAGTAATCCAGCGGCTGCTTAACACGATAATCGAAAATATAATTGATACACTCACCATCAGGGTAAGCGCTTCTATAGGCTCAACACGATAAGTAGAACCAGACAGCCATCTTAAAATGGCATAGGTGTCTTCGGTTCCTTTGATTAAAGCAAACTGCACGAGAGTTTCAATCAGAGCCGCCAAGGCGATACCGGTGAGTATCACCGTAGACGGGGCAAACTGATGCCTGCGACCTAAAACTAACAATATCCCAAGCGTAAGCAGACTGCCCACAAAAGCGACAACGGGACCAAAATGATTGAGAGAAGTACCGAAGAAAGTGGTCGTTAATACCAAGGCTAAAATTGCGCCCGCCGACATACCTAATAAATCAGGGCTCGCAAGCGGGTTATGAATTAGGCGCTGCAATACCACCCCCGCAGCGGCCATGCCCACGCCTGCAACAAACGCCGTTAATACCCGTGGCCAGCGTAGCGACCAGCTAAATTCATTCGGCCAATGAAATTGCCAACCCAGCTCATTTCGGTACACGGTAATTGATATGACTAAGCTGACCAGTAATACAAAGAACATCAGTGACCATATTTTTGTGTTAAGTTTAAACGCACTAGCAGGTAGCCGAAAAAACACTTGGTCTTGCGCTTTAAACTGTCGCTGAATAAACCATATAAGCGCCGGTGCTCCTAGCAAAGCGGTGGTAATGCCGGTAGGAATCAAGTCCGAGACAAATTGACTTAAAAATATTGAAAGACCATCGGTGGTCACTAACAAAATTGCCGCTAATAAGGCGCTGTATATCAACTCATCACCACTGGTGCGAGCGCCTAATCTACGCGCAATATTGGGCGTTAACAGCCCAATAAACCCGATGATGCCCACGGCGGTTATCACCACCGACTCCAACCACAAACCACTGACAAAGAAAATAAGAATATACGCGGTAACATTAAGCCCTCTTGCTGCCGCACCTTCATGCCCTAGTCGCATCAAACTGAGCACTCTTGGCGCCATGACAAATACCAATAACGGGATCAGTTTTGGTAGTAACCATTGCACCCAGTCCCAGCCGTTTTGTGCTAAATCTCCTGCCCCCCAAATAAACAAATAACGCGCATACTGGTCGTGGGTCAGGATTACGGCGGAGGTTAAGGCACCGAATAATATGCTAACAGCCATCCCCGCTAAGACTACAGGTAGACCGCTCAGATTTCGTACGCCAGAAATTAAGATGACCAAGCCCATGGCAAACATGGCTCCCAGCATCGCGAAGCCTGCACTATAGTCTGCCACTAGATTAGGTAACCAAATATTAACAATAACCAGGGCTAGCCAGGCACCGCTTGAAACACCCAAGGTCATTGGTGAGAGAATGGGGTTTTTAGTGATTTGCTGAATCAGACTACCTACCAAGCCCATCACTAAACCAACCAAAATCGCCATCACTAAGCGCGGCAAACGGGCATAGGTAAATTCAATTTCAGAAAATGAAGTGGACTCTAGACCTAACAATAAGCGCCATTGTTTTTGGGGGGCTACATCCACACCAATCTGAAGATAAACAAAAACCGCTACCAGCAGCAGTAATAGGGAAAAACAATATCGCTGAATCAATTCATTACCACTGTTTTGTCTAATTTTATTTTCGTTGATTTCACGGCCACTTCACGCAAACTATTAGCTAATGACTCCGCCACGTACCCAATCGACATTGCACCGCCGTAGGTCCAGGTCGAGGCGACACTGTTTACATGATTCACTTTCACAAAGGGCATCGCATTCCAAAGCGGAGACGTTCGTAATTTATCTTCCTGCTCAAAAGGTTTGAAATACAGTACAACCCCCTCTCCTACTTTACGCAGTTCTCGAAGTCTGGTTTGCGTAACACCCCACTGAGAATTTGCTTGAGGTAAAGCGGGGTTAAATCCCATTTTCTTAAGTACATATTGAGAAATCGAATTGTCACCAAATAAATACACTGACGTTGTGTTAGCAAAGCGTAGTGTCGTTACTTTTGGTAAAGGCGCACCAAAAGCTTGCTGTAATTCTTTTCCCAGAAATTTTATGCGGGCATCCATATCGGCCAACTTCTTTGCTGCCAGTTCTTGCTTGCCAAAGAGTTTGGCGAGTTCTTTAAACCCCCATATCACAGCCTCCACATTATCATGGTCTTTACTATACGAATTAAAGTACAAAACGGGGGCGATTTTCTCTAGCTGTTCTTTAATATCAGATTGCGGGTAGCCAATTAAAATAAGGTCTGGTTTTAACTGCATTAGTTTTTCTAAATTGGGTTCATCACGGGAACCAAGGTCTTCAACCGTTATGGGTATGGAAGGCTTCACAACCCACTGTTGATATTGTTGTACTTCAGGCATCGCGATCGGTACCACACCTAGCTCGATTACCTGCTCGGCTAGTTCCCAAGCCAATACGGCAACACGCTTGGGTGTTTGCTCAAAATGATGTGTGCCGACGGAGTCATGTATCGTTTCAGCATAGACGGGTGCGGCTAAAGCACACGTCGTTACGCAGCACGAAATAAAAACGATAAACCTTAAATAAACCAATCTCAACGTTGCTTTATATTCCATTCATTTATACCTTACTAAGAGACGTAGACGACTTTACGATTGCCTTGTGGCAGATCCAGAATCTGCACAGGGATATCATAAAGTTCGGATAATTTTTGTTGATCCAATAGCAGATCAATCTGACCTTCCATGAAAATTTTTCCTTTTCTTAACGCGACGACCTTATCTGCAAAACGCAACGCTAAGTTGATGTCGTGTAATACCACTACCACACCTTTTCCTGTTTCTCGGTTCAATTTTTTTAATAGCTGCATCAAGTCATATTGATGGGATAAATCAAGGGCGGAGGTCGGTTCATCCAGCAATAAAACAGGTGACATTTGGGCGAGTAACATGGCAATCCAAGCACGCTGACGTTCACCTCCTGACAATTGATCGGCTAAAGTATCCTGGTATTGCATAACATCTGTTTTAAGCATTGACTCGTTAATAATTTCAGTATCTTCTCTGCGCCAGCGGCCGAAGGTACCTCGCCAAGGAAAACGACCTAAACGCACCAACTCTTTTACGGTTAGCCCTGCAACTTCGGGTAGCGATTGCGGTAAATATGCTACCTTTTTGGCTAGTTCACGCTGTGAAAAATGACTGATCGCTTTGTTATCCAGCGTAATGTCTCCGGTATTTGGCTGCCATTGCCTCGCTAGAAGATTCAGCAAAGTAGATTTACCGGAACCATTGTGACCCAGAATAACGGTGAAAGCGTTGGTATCTAATGTCATGGCACCAATGTCCAGAATCGTACGTCCATCTCGCTCTACTTTTATATCTTTCAGTTCAAACATACATCTCACTTAACCTTAGGTTTTCTTGCTTCCGACTTTCTTTCTTCCGACTTGATTAACTTAGGGCAATTTACGCATAGCTCGCCATCATCACGTCGATAGTGCATACAACAACTTATTCTCTTCACTTGTAACGCCGTAGCGCCCGCTTTTATGATGCGGTTTTTTTCTGGCCGATTCTTATTATTTGCTCGATTAAAAGGCTGAGCGTCAAACCCAAAACCTGAAATCCATTGAGCTGCTTCATGTCGAATATTGACTACATCGGAGGTTTCAAATAACGGATATACATGCAGAAATGTTTCTAAAAAAGTATCCGTTAACAATCGTTCCAGAATTGCTAAGCGAGCATGACTGACGTCTATAAATTGATTTGCCAGTTCGTCAGTTAATACTTTAATTTGACGACTAGCTTGTTCGATCAAACGCGCTCTGTCGTCTTGTATAAATTCCATAGCCGGTAGGTTAAAACCACAAACAAGCCCAGGCAGTCGTTTCTGCGCTAAGCACGCTAACCCTTGTGGTAACGCCTTTAAGCCATATATCGAGATTAAGGCTAAATAAATAGGCTGCCAACAAAGTAAGGCCCAAGTGCGTGCGCGAAAATAAGCGACACCCGCCTCTGGATAAAGCGCTTGAAGGTCTTGATAAACCGCTGCGATAAGCACACGGTTATCCTGACCAGGCCGAATAGTTTGAGGAGAGCCATAACCTGATTCCCCCCTTAAGCCTGGGCTTGTTTTTGCGGCTAAATCAAATAAGTGATCTAACAGAATCATTCGCTTAATTTTCCGGCTTTTTCACAAACCTGATAGGCGATATTAATTGCCAAGAGCAAAGAAGCCTTTGATCGTTTTACCTTCAACCGTAGCGCCTTTAGTTGCCGTTGCTGTCGCAATATCAATTTGATAGATATTCTTTTCAATCACTTCATCAACTAGGGCATCTACCATGACATACACCTTGCCATCCATTACTTCAATTGATGAGGTGACTTGTTTGGTATGTAGCGGAATCCCTTCGATATCCGTGATGGTTTTTTCTGCAAGATCAAGAACCACCAGTTTAAGCACAGGGCTTGAATAAGCCGACCAAGGTGCCGTCTCAAGTTCATCAGTAGGGGTGAAAATACGCGCTAGCGCTTTATTACCACCGATACTATCAAACCAAAAAATTTCACTGCCTTCGGTTTGGCCTTCAATATCAAAGAAGTAATCAGCATCAAACTCTGTTTCTCCACTAGCAATACGTAAGATGCCAGAAGGTTTCGTTGCTGCAGGGGAATGACCAGATGCGGTAGAACCCGCAGCATAACCATACAAGTCACCATTATCAACTTCTATCAAACCTGTGGTGCTACCGTGCGTGCCAATGTTGCTTGTTCGATCATCATTAATTATTTTGTTTGGAACAACATTACCCTCATCGTTAGCTATAAGCGGGTAATCAAATACAGCGACGTATGCAGTATTATTGTCTGGAGTACCTGCATTTCCATCATCATTAAATTTTAGATATGGAATAAATAATTTATCATCACGCACCTTTAACGCAGTTGGCCAAGGTACGGTGCCTTCTCCCGCAGTGCCGGTGAAATCGTTATAAATACTGTAATCAGTTTTACTCGTAGCACGGCCTGTAGATGCATCAGCTGCATACATAACCATATCATCGTGCTGGCTCCAATATGAATTGGTTGCTAATAAGGTTGTGTCATTTACATTGCCATAGGTATTGAAAGAGCTATCAAATAAGAAAGTATTTAGTTCTTCAACCTCGTTATCACTATTCAATTTATAAGAGGTGGTTTTGAATTCGGTATAACCCGATACAAAAAGAGTATTCCCTACTGGGTAATAAAAATTCCAACCAGCCTGTTCAAGTCCCGCACCTTGCGCTGAGATAGTGCCTTCCATTAAGTCACTTTCGGATAAAACAAATTCGGTGCTATTACCATCACTATTCACAAAGCCTAGTGTAATGGTGGATTCTTCAGGCACATTTGCACTCTCTTCAGAGCTTCCATTACTACTGTCACTACCACACGCGGTAAGCGTTGTTGCCAGAATAAGGCTGGTATAAATTTTAGTACAGTTCATATATCTTCCTTTTTTTCATTAAGGTTATTGAATAATTTTAATGGGCATATCTAAACTTCAAATAGAAGGCACGACCCGGTTTTTGTATGTTGTAATTGTCGTAAACTTGTTCGTCAAAAATATTGCGAGCATTAAAGGCGAAGTTATACGTGCCATAATTCATTGAATACTCAAGATCAATATCATGGGTAAATTGCGCGGGGATATCTCGTTTAAACTGTTTATCCCCAAAGTCTTCTGGGTATAAAAAATAACGTTCAACGAAGTGGCTACTCCAATGAGCCGAAAATTTATCGTAGTCATTGGTTGTATGATTAAAGCCTGTGCGTAAATTGGCATACAAGTAAGGCTTATTCGGTAAGCGGCCCCCATATTGCGAATTGCTGGAGCCATCGGCTAAAACTTTGGTTTTATCAATAATGTCCTGATACGTACCATTTATTTGCAGGTCAAAGCGCTGATTCCAGTTAAAAGAAAGAGCGGTTTCAACACCTGTTATTTCGACACTATTCGTGTTTTTGTAAATGCCGGTAATAACACGGTCGGGGTCATAACTAATAAAATCACTGGCATCACGGTAAAAGCCATTAATTTCACTTTTCATGAACAAATTTGAAATGTTATATTCAGAAATAAAGCCAATATTAACGTTATCACTGACCTCTGCGGTTAGGTTTGGATTTGCACGTATAAACTGACCACTGCCTAAAATCTCATCGGGTTCAGGTAAGCGATACGCTTTTTCAAAGGAGGTTCTTATTCTGTGCGCGTCTGATAGCTGGTAATGCAAGCTAAAACCATAGCCCGTATTAGACAAGCCGACTTCTGTTTCATTATTTTGCTCAACGCCATCAATATCTTGCCAAGATCCTACATGGGCACTGTATTCGTACTGCTTAACAAATAGGTTTACATTTAAGTCATCATTAAACACAAATTGAGAATAATTGAATCCCAATACATTTTTATCTATCGAATTTGGCAAAGTGAAATTGACATTGACGGTATCAATACTGTCATTGCCATCACGATCTAATTTATTCGAAGAAAGGTTGAGGGAGAGCGTTATATCTTGGTTATAACTATAATCACCCGATAGATTTAAACGTAAGATGTCGTCTTCTCGTTCAAAAATTGAAAGATTACCCAGCTCTCCCTGAGTTTCAGTACTTTTATCTGTGTAGCTGCCTTCCCAGTCATAACTACGCGATGCGGTATCATAATATTTCTCGGTAATGTTGCCGGTTAATACATATGACTTAATAAAAAGCCGATTGAACTGCTTTTTATATAACCCTGAAAGTAAGTAAGTTTCATTACGAGAATGTACTTTGCCAAAAACAATATTGGTCGATGTACTTGGGTGTTGCTGATTATCTTTATTGTCGGCGTAGGTTAGGTTTACAGAAAGTTCATCGGCCCAAGAAAAATTGGTTCGCCCGGCTTTCAATGAAACCATGCTTGACTGATATTCATCATTAAAGCGATCTACTGAAATATCATTAATTACATTACCCAAATTATCCGTAATAGGCACTGAGTCCATCGTGTAATCATTATCTGAATAGTTGAAGTACGCAGAGGTACGCAGAAAATAACCTTCAAGATTTGACATTTGACCAAGCAGAGCAACACGGTGAGTGTTAAAGGAGCCGTAAGAATATGAGGCATCAAAAATTTCTTCATTTACATCTGGGGTAATGATATTAATTGCGCCAGCTAAAGCATCTGAACCAAGACTGACTGGCACCACACCTTTAAAAACTTCCACCCTCTCAACCAAGTTTATCGGTATGTTATTCAGGCCCAACGCTGAGCCAAAATTCTCCATGGGAATGCCATCAATAAAATAGCGAACCTGATCACCTGACAAACCATTTAATGACAGATTATATGCCGCCCCTAGCCCGCCATTTTCTCGTACGACAATGCCAGGAGTCTCATTGAGTAGCTGGCTAATATTCTTGGTTGTATTGAGGTAGTCTCCGGTGGAAACAACATCTACATTTAAGCCAGACGTCTCTATTATATTGATGTCTGAAGAGGCGCTAATTGAAATAACGTCTAGTTCTTCAACATCAAGTGCTGCCTCACTTCCCGCGAACGCTTCTTGTTCATTTTCTTGACCATAAGCCTTAGTCGTTAAAAATATTGCGAACAAATAAATAAATAATTTAGTGTGAGTAAACACCATGTAATGAACCGTCAGTATAAGGTCTTATTGAGAATGATTATCATTATGATGCTAATAAAACTTAATACTTAACAATTTGGTGCAAAAAATGACTCTTTAAGGATATTTTTAGGCTGGTAAACTCTGCAAGAATGAGCAGAAAAGAAAATAGTGCTATTTTTAATCAGAATTCAGGTTCTGATCGAGGAATGTACAGGTCTAACAGGCACCCAGTATTCCATTTGAGTCGTGCCACCTTCTTTTTCGCTATCAGCTTGATAGATTTCCAGGTCGTACGCAGAAACCCCTTCAAAACCTGACTTTGGCAACCAATCAAGCAAGAACCAGCTCAGCACTTTATTAAACTCATTAAGAACACCCTTAAAAGGGATAACCGCATATTCCTGAGCTGGAACCGTTAGGCGCCCTAAAACTTGTGCATCGGATAAATGATGAGAATCTATAGATGCCCAATAGGTATCAGGCTCATTAGAAAATCGTGTATCAATCACCCCTACAAATGGTGAATCTTTAGTGGGTTTTAGTTTAGGATTAGTAAATGACGACTTTAATTCAGACCATAATTTCGGTACAGAGTCTAAAAAATCTGGCTGGGATGAAAATAAACCGTTCACTTTTCCAGCTCGTCCAACCACTGAAATTTCTGGACTGGACTCAATGCGAACTTGATGCCAGCTATGACCTTTTTCTTGATGTGGAACTAGAATTGATCGGCTAATGGGGGTCCGTAAGCCAACACGATTGCCACGCATACGATAACGACTTGGTGAACAGGTAAACATTTGTTTAAAGCTTCGACTAAAACTATTTTCAGAATCAAACCCACAACTAAATGCGATATCAATTTGCCGAGCATCGCTCGCCACCAGTAATTCAGCTGCATTACTTAAGCGTAACTCTCTAACGTATTGAGCTACCCCCAACCCTGTCTGTGCTGCAAAAACACGTTGCAACTGCCAGCGAGACCAACCACTCAATGCCGACAAGTAATCCACAGATAAGTCTTTATCTAAATGACTATGTACATAGTTTAGAACCAACTCTACACGATCTAAATTACGTTGATTTTGATCTTTAGACAAAAGCACCCTCTACAACAATTCAAATAATTACCCAACGATACCTTAGTATAAATAGACTTTTCATCGTCTAATTCGTCATCTATAGCAATTAACACGGCCACTTCACGAAGACAACGTTGAAAACGCACGCGCTAAAAAAGTTACTTTTTTAGCGATATTAAGGTTCTCAATTAAAAGCCTTAAATTATTAACCTTTAGCATTTAAATGGTAATGATTATCATTAAGAAATGCAATAAGAATTTATTTAATTCGACTTTTTCGCGATCGCTGCTTACATAACCGGAATAACATCAAGAGACTTTCGTGCAAAGATTTTTAGTTTTTATTCCAAACGTCACTTTTTCTCTGCCATTCGTAACATATAAGGTACCAAACACCCAGTCCCATAGCGCAAATTGAGAACCATAGTTTTTGTTGTAATGGTTAAAGTTATCACTATGGTGTATCTGGTGCTGAGCAGGACTTATAAATATTTTTTCCAACTTTCGCCCGTAGGACAACCATACGTGGGAATGTCTTAAATTTGCGCCAGCTATATTGAATATAAAGCGACCTGCATTCACCCCTAATATCAACCCTGCATCAACTGACTCACCGAACACATAAAAAAACACGCCAGAAACAAGCCCTATCGTCAAAAAGTCCCGCAATAGCGAAAGCATAACTTCTATAGGGTGCGATCGATATAAAGTGAGTGGCGTCATAACCTCTGCAGAGTGGTGTAATTTATGGAAAGACCATAACAAAGGGATTTCGTGAAATAATCGATGTAAAAAGTAGCGCATAAAGTCAGCCACTAAGATCAATACAACTGTGTAACTCACTACAATGACTTCATTTGGCCAATCTAACAAGGGCTTACCAGCCATGCCAAATACATACCGAAGCCCCTTAACCGTATAAAATCCAACAGTAAAAGATGACATTAGCACAGGAATAAAAACGAGTGATTTTAATACTGAATTAAAGAATATCAGCATGACATCAATGGCTGTCGATTTATGCAGCCAGATTTTTATAGGAAAAAGAAATCGGACCCCACCAATGATGGAACGAGAGGTGTTATCCCCTGCTGAACGCGTCACAGGGCCAAACCAATAAACCAGAGCAGCAATAAGAAGAGACGATAAAAGGTATACAAAATACACCCGCGAGTTCGGATCTGCTACTAATAAAAAAGTGTCTAAAAATTGTTTAGCAATTGATTCAATTTCTTCATTCATGAGACAACATACAGACTTATAAAATAATTTCGACTTATATACTTTGAATCAACATGATCAAAGTAACTCACGAACCAAAACAACCAATGATAATTATTTGTATTCGCACATGATATTCATTATCATTCACATCTGCAAATATTCACACACAAATAAACACTATTAATGAAGATATTCTCAGACAACATCACACGAAGAGGGCTACTAATTACTGGTAGCCTGAGTTTAATCGCTTTACCCGCGTTGCTGCCTTCATTATTGAATAAAACAGAGTCGGATAAAGCAGACCGCTCTATTAATAAGTCACACGAGATTTTTTTAACAGGACATAAAGTAAACGGAGAACATTTTATAAGTGGTATGACGCTAGCTGGAGCTGAGGTTTTTCGTACAAAACTACAAACTCCATTTCATAGTATCGCCGCTTGCCCTGCCACACCTAATATCATAATAGGTATACCTCGCGACCCAGACAGCCTTGCCTTAGTAATTAGCACACAAACAGGACAAGTCATCACTAGTTTGAAGCCTGGAATAGGCAGGCATTTCAATGGCCACGGCTGTTTTTCTCTCGACGGGCGGTATTTTTATGCGAGCGAAAATAATTACATAAAACAGCAAGGATCGGTTGGCATATACGATTTGAGCACGAAGT
>Ga0209184_1001868_pt1 | contig 12147 bp, 10 predicted proteins | sample EN8Hudsemesocosm_2_FD_184627 | JGI IMG/M metagenome (GOLD analysis project Ga0209184, IMG submission 184627) | Methane-oxidizing microbial communities from mesocosms in the Hudson Canyon - EN8C Hudson Canyon (SPAdes) (version 2) | ecosystem: Environmental > Aquatic > Marine > Cold seeps | place... | reverse complement strand
GAATTTACGCGGCGCTTCCCACAAGCGAATGCCGCGTGGGGCAGTGCGTTAACACAAGATGGCAATATCATTACCTCGGGTGGGCCGCTTTCTTGGGTGGATATTAGTTTACGCATGATTCGATCTCTGGCGGGAAGTGATGCTGCCAATCGCGCAGCAGATTTTGCGGTGGTGGATACCACGCCTCGCTCTCAAGATAAGTATATTCCCCAAGGGCACTTGATGTCGGTGGACCCATTTATAGTGGCAGCGGAACACAACATTCGCCAAAACTTAAGCCGGGCTTTAAGCACGGTGGCGTTGGCGTCTAACTTGGCGGTGTCGGAGCGCACGCTGCATCGAAAATTAAAGCGCCTCACCGGTGAGGCGCCAAAAGCCTTTATGGATCGGGTGCGTATGGATATGGCAAAAACCTTATTGCACACCAGTAACCAGCAGGTAAATGTCATTGCTATGGAATTTGGATATCGCGATGAGGCTGTGTTTCGGCGCCTGTTTCGCAAGCAGGTGGGCATGAGTCCGTCTGAGTATCGGCGTTGGCAAGGGCAGCGAGAAGCGTAATACCGTTTTAAACCCTACTGACATTCCTTGTCAGTAGGGCATGTTATTGTGTAACCACTATAGATATAAACCGAAATTGAATAGGACAGCCTCGTGGCCAGCCAAATGTTAATGAAAGACGGTCTTAACGATCGTGCCATAGGCCGTATAAGTGGGGCTTTTAAGAGTCTTTATGCGGATTTTCCTGAGCAGCGTTTTCAAGAAAACTGCTTAGATGGTTTGGAAGAGTTGGAGTTAAAACAACGTATCCAGCATATTATTACCGTGCTGCACCAATGCCTGCCCACTGACTTTAAAAAAACAGCCAAGCTTTTGCTAAAACTAAAAACGGTGTGGGATTATGGCGATGCCAATGATCCGTTACGGGGTTTTGCCGCCTGGGCGGTAACGGATTATGTGGCAGAACATGGTTTGCATCACCCGCAAAAATCACTGCAAGTTCTGGAATATCTCACCGATATGTTTTCGTCAGAGTTTGCTATTCGGCCCTTTATTATTCATCACTATGATATTAGCTATAATCAACTTTTGGCCTGGGCCGGGCATAAAGATGAACATATTCGTCGCTTGGCATCGGAGGGGTGTCGGCCACGATTGCCCTGGGGTATTCGCTTGCAGCAGTTTTGCAAAGACCCGCAGCCGCTGGTGGCTATCCTTGAAAAACTAAACAACGACAGCAGTGAATATGTAAGGCGCTCGGTGGCCAATAATTTAAATGATATTGCCAAGGATCATCCTGAAATTGTCATTAACCTGTGCCGAAAATGGTCCATAGGTGCAAGCCCTGAAACCCAGTGGGTTATTAAACATGCCACTCGCACCTTGGTAAAAGCCGGGCACCCTGAAGTATTTGCGTTGCTGGGGTATACCAAAAACCCCAAGCTGCGCCTTGATAACTTAAGTGTGAATAAACCTGGGATTAAGCTTGGAGAGGCCATTTGTTTTGATCTGGCCCTAAGCTCAGAATCTAACAAGGCACAAAAGCTGGTGATTGATTATGCGGTGCACCATGTGAAAGCCAATGGCAAAACCACGGCCAAGGTTTTTAAGTTAAAAACGTTAAACGTGGCAGGCGGTGAAAGCGTCACCCTCAGTAAAACTCAAATGTTTAAACCCATTACCACCCGTAAATATTATGCTGGTACTCATACCATTGAGGTGCTGGTGAATGGTGTGGGGCTGGGGCGTGTGGACTTTAACCTACAGCTTTAAAATCCATTCTCGCTAGGTGATTGATAATGTGTGCCGTTAAATATCATCGATGGCGGCATGGGCACCTGAGATAACTTTTTCTTCATTTTTGCCAATGCCACTGCTATCTATGAGGGTTACATCCGTTATGCCAATGAAAGCCAATACGTGATGAATATAGTTAGAGACAAAATCAATATCGCTGCCCAATTGCGTGCCGCCAGAACTTAAAATCACATAGGCCTTTTTGTTTTCAAGCAAACCTTCGGGGCCATTGTCGCCGTAACGAAACGTCACTTTGGCTCGGGCAATTTGATCAATCCAGGCTTTAAACGCAGCCGGCACATTAAAGTTATAAATGGGCAAACCTATCACTAGGGTATCGGCGGTTTTTATTTCGCTGATTAACGCATCGGAGCAGGATAAAACCGCGCGCTGTTCGGCGGTACGTTCGCTAACATCTGTGAAATTAGATTCTATCCAGGCTTCATTAATAAAGGGAATGCCATCGGCCAGGTCCCGTTGTTTTACATTTGATGGTGTTTGACGTTGCAGCTGCGCAATTAACCTGTCGCTGAGGGTACGGCTGTAAGAGCCGCTTTTGCGCATGCTGGCATCAATTCTTAATATTTGCTGTGTCATATTTTTCTCAATACTGCTGTTTAGTGAGTATCATGGCGCCGCCGTAAAGTGGTAGCCGCCATGATAAATAGATGAATTAAGCGCTGAAGCCGCCATCAATAGAATGTTGGGCTCCGGTTATAATACCCGCCTCTGGGCCAGAAAGATAAGCCACCATGCCAGCAATTTCTTCGGCTTTGGCATGTCGCTTAATGGCCATAAAGGAATGCATGGTGTCTTTCATGGGGCCATCTTCGGGGTTCATTTCGGTATCTACCGGGCCCGGTTGAATATTATTCACGGTGATATTTCTGTGGCCAAGATCACGGGCCAGGCCGCGCACAAATCCTTGCATGGCTGACTTAGTTAAAGAGTAGGCCGTTCCACCCGCCATGGGCATGCGATCTGCATTCACCGAACCAATCACGATGATTCGGCCCCCTTCATTCATGTTTTTAGCGGCTTCGATGCTGGCGTGATAAGGGCTGCGCACATTCACATTTAGCATGTGGTCAATGTCATCCGGGTTAAGCTCCAACGGATCTCCCATCACCAAAACGCCGGCGGCGATGACCAAAATATCCAATGCGCCTTGATCACGAATCACCGCCGTCAATGCTTCACTATTGGTACTGTCTACTTTTACAGCCTGGGCGCCTGTTTTAGCGCTTACATCGCTGGCGGCTTGGTCGGCGTTGGCGTAGGTGAATGTGGTTCTCGCGCCTTCTTGTTGCAAACGTGCCACTACGGCTGCGCCTATGCCTCTGCTGCCGCCTAATACCAATGCTTTTTTGTTGTTTAAGTTTGTCATGTTGAGGTCTCTTTTTGCGTTATTCAATTGATGAGTGGGTATGTCTTCAAAACATGCAGCTACTATAATTGTTGCCTTTAACGTTAAAAACAGTAGTTAAATCAAAAGACTTTTGCGATTTAGGGAAATATACTGGCGCTATGAACGAATTTAGTCAGATCAAAACCTTTGTTGTCTTGGTGGAAAGCCGCTCCATCAGTAAAGCCGCCGAAAAAATGGAGGTGGCGGTCTCGGCCGTGAGCCGCCGTTTAAAAGAGCTGGAATCCAATTTGGGGGTGCAGTTGGTACAGCGCACCACACGCAAAATGCATCTTACAGAGGCAGGCGAGAAGTTTTATCGACGCTGTGGCCGTTTATTAGAGGATTTTGAAGAGGCCAAACAAGAGGCCAGTAATACCGCCACCGCCTTAAGTGGCACGTTAAAAATTTCAACGCCCTTAAGTTTTGGAGTGGCACATCTCTCGCCGGCCATTGCCGCGTTTATGCATTTGCATCCACAGATCAAGATAGATCTGGATATGAGTGACCGGCGCATAGACCTAGTAGAAGAGGGGCTGGACTTGGCCATTCGCATCGGCACGCTGGAAGATTCGTCCTTAATGGCCCGCAAGCTGGCCTCGGTACGGCATGTGGTGTGTGCCTCCCCTGATTTTTTTAATCGTTATGGTGTGCCCCAAACCCCACAAGATTTAGCGGACTTGCCGGCCCTGTGTTATGGCAATCTTAGTCAGCCAGGTACCTGGCACTATCAAAAAAAAGAGGCTGATAAAAATAATAATGCCGCCAGTGTAAAGGTGGCCATGCGGATGCGCGCCACCAATGGGGATGCGTTAGTGGAAGCGGCCGTGGCCGGTTTGGGTATATTGTGTGAACCCAGTTTTATTGTGCATGGCGCGGTGGAGCGGGGGGTATTAACACCTGTGCTCACAGATTATCAATGGTACTCCATGAATATTTATGCGGTGTATCCGCAAACCAAACATGTACCGGCACGGGTGCGCGCCTTTATTGATTTTCTGGCTTCTCACTTTGGTGAGACCCCGTATTGGGAACGCTTTTTAAGCAAGGCCAGTGACGAACATTAAATTAAAGGGCACGAAGAGGTGAAGGTCTGGTTTTGTATTTTGCCTTAAATGCACCAAACCTACCCACGCCACATGCTCCACGCCAAAAATAAAAACGCATTTAATATGAATGCGCTGTTATTTTTTGAAGTTATCTTGTTAGGCGGCAAAAGTCTCGTTGGCTTTGCCGCGCAAGGTGAAGTCTTCTTTATTTTTTAACTGCTTTTCCACTTGTAATAAAGAAGGGAAAGTAATTCGAAAACGGGCGCCTTCTTGGGCAGCCACATAATCCAGCCTGGCCATGTTCATTTCACAAAACTGTTTGGCCAAGTACAAACCCAAACCTGGTTTATTGTTTTCAGAACTGTAAAAGGGTTCAAATATGTGATCCAAATCATCTAAACCAACGCCATAGCCGTTATCCTGGATCTCTATGATGGCTTGTTTATTGGTTTTAGAGCGTCCCACCAGAATAGTGACCCGAGCAAACTCAGCACTCTTGGCTTTGGCGAAGTAGGCGGCATTTTCCAGCAGATTACTGATGGCTTGTCGTAATTGGCCGTCATCCATATAGACGTCCAGAGCGTTGCGGCTAACCTTTAGTTCTATCTTAATATTGGTAAGTACCCTGGAACCAAGCGAATTAACCACCTCGCTTATCCAGTAACCCAGGCTTTGTCTTTCAAAATTGGTGGCCTGTGTGGTGCTAAGACTTTGCACTGTATTAATGATGCGCTCTATATGGGCAGAATGGGCTTTGATGCGCAGTTTGGTTTTATTGTCGCCACTGCTCGCCGCCTTCACACTCATATTATGGGCAATTTTGTAAATGCCCTGCATGGGTTCCTTAATTTCGCGCACAATGCAGGCGGCCAATTTACCAAGCGATACCTGTTTTAAGTGTTGTGCCTGTTGATAGACCACATTGGTATCCTCTAGAAAGATCACTGTGCCGCGATCATTGCCCGGCATAAGAGCGGTAAACATGGGTTGCACTTTGGCGGTAGTGGGGCCAGCTTTAAAGGCTTTAGGCTCATAACTGGGGAATTTAGTATGTTGATCCAGACTGTGTTGAAGTTTGTCGGGTAGCGCGCGCATGGCACCGGGAAAACCTAACAGTCTTTGCGCAGAGGCATTTTGAAAAATAATTTGATGTTTGGCATCAATCACCACAATGCCTGTTTCCAGGCGTTTTAAAACCAGTTTAGTGAGTTGCTCCATGCTGAGCAGGCTGTCGGCCTGTATGCGGTTAATATCCACCGATAAATGCAATCGCTTAACCAATGACTGGATCACCAGAGCGGTGATGAAAAAGATAATGCCTAACGTGCCTGCGTTTATATAGTTGTAGGCTTGCCCTGTCACTGCAAAACGGTTTTCGATGAACACCAAACAGATGGACGCCCAGGCGCTAATCAATAACCCTTTTTGCCCACTCACCAATGAGTTGGCCACGGCTATGCCCACTATCATCAGGTAGCTTAGGCTGGTACCTGTGCCGCTTGAATAGATGAGGCCGGCCAGTAAAGTAATATCTAATAAGAAGAAGGCGATTAGATGGTCGTAGTGAGCCTGACCTGCGCTAAAAGCCAAAAATAGAAATACCACGGTAAGACAGCCGTGTAATGCCAATAACATGGGGTACAACTTGGGATCATTTAGCCCTAAAAATCCCATATTAATGTCGGAAAAATAAAGCGCCAGCAAGGTGAAGGTGATAATGACACTGTAAACACTGAAATACTTAAGAATTCTAAGCCTATCCAGAGGGAGGAATGGCTTGTCTAGGATGTCCTGTTCCATATTCTTTCCTGTAACACGGGGGTGTCTTTTTATTAATGTTTTTTATTGTCACACTTTGCCAAAATAGATAAGGCAGTGCAGTGGTTCTAGGTTGGTGTTTTAGGCTGTTGGTTTAACAACCTGGCTTAAATTAACTCTGGGGTGATGGATTTTACGCAACGCGATCATATGGTAATTTTCTAAAGATTAGGGTTTGATGCTGAAGATTTTACAAACATTTTACATTTTATTATTTGGGCGAGGGTAAGCAGGTTTCATAGGGTGGTCAAACATCAGGCCGTGGTTATCATGAAGCCGATGCCATCCATGAACTTGATACCGTTTATTAACATTCATCAGTGTTGAAATGAAAACGCATGCTAATCGGGGGTTTTACTTAAGCTTGCTAGCGGTCGCAATTAACCATGGAATTCTAGTGGTATAGTGCACTTAGCAGGCTGTTGAGAAAGTAATTTACTTGCCCTAGCGGCGTTAAAAATAGACTCAAAATTCTCATTTATAGCTATAAACTCCGCTTTTTAGTCAATTTTTGCCTTTTTAGTTCATCGCCATAAACGTTTTTCAATAGCTTGCTAATCCAATATCCCTCCTCCCCTCAAACGATACCCACAACCCTGTCGTAACCTACAGGCAGCCATAGAGTTGCATTATCTGTATTTTTGAATTATTGTTAAGTTACTTAATGGTTAAGTAGCTTAACAATATGCGTGTAAAGCTCCAGATAGGCCGCTAATTTGCTGCTGGAGGGCTGAATATGTATAGAAGGTGCAAGAGGGCATGGGATACACATGAATCAATTAGAGCTTATGACAGCCGTATTCCGTGAATATGGCATCGTGCAAGAGCGCGTAGAGGCCATTTTTAAGAAGCATCTGCCAGACGATTTGCCGGCCGCGCAGTTTAAGCTGCTGAATCACCTAATCTACACCACCAATAAAAATGAAACGGCCAGTGATATTGCACAAAATTCACATGTGAGTCTTTCGGCCATGAGTCAGGTTATTAAGCATTTAAGGCTTAAAGGCTACGTTGAGTTACAGGCACAAGAAAATGATACTCGCAAAAAAATGATACTCATCACCGAACCCGGTCGTAAAGCCCATACAGAGGCGCTTTTAGGAATCGATATTGATATAGAAGGGTTCAGCAATAAATTCAGTCTTCAGGATTTAGAAAATTTGTACAAATTAAGTCACCGCTTTCGCTGTGAATTTGAAGGTCATTACAAAATTTAGGGAGCTAAATTGTGAATAAAAACGTAAATAAAACCACGGCCAATTATTCCGAGCCGTCAGCTGTTACCGACACTGCTCTTAATCAAAACAATGTGGTTAAGCGAAGTAAGGACAATAAACGTTCCTGGGTTAGCATTAACCTCATGGCGGCCTTAATAGGCATGGTAATCACAGGCGTGCTGTCTTTTGCGTTTGCGTATACTGAAACAGTGGCGGGTATTCATACCTGGTTTGGTTTTGCCTTTATAGCGCTTATGGTTTTTCACCTAAGAAATAATATTAAAACCTTGTTCACCTATATTAATAAAGGCAAAGGCAAGCAGCTAACGGTGCTAAGCGTGGTGAGCAGTTTGGTAATAGTGATAGGGGTGATGCTGTCGTTGCCGCCTTTTAAAAATGTATTGGAAGTGGGCCAGAATTTACGTAAATCAATATTGGTAGAGGAAGGCTCATTCCAAACCCTTACCACTAACGTTGGTGAAAAGGGTATGCCCATTGCCATTGAGTTGCGCAAAGGTGCCCATTATGAGTCTGCTGCACAACCGCTCTTTTTGGGTTTAACCTATACCACGGTGCCGCAGGTGGCCTTTTGGATAGAGGATTTAAATGGCCAATATATTTCGACCATTTATGTGACGCAAAAAATCACCAACGGCAACTTTGTTTCAACAGATGACATTTTTAATACCGTTAGTCGCCCAGAGAGTTTGCCGTATTGGGCTCACCGTCGTGGTGTGCAGTATGGCGATGGCATAGTGATGCCCGGTGGTGATAACACCGATTTAGATGGCATGACTGGCGCCACACCGTTAGGGAATTATGATGTGCGCAGCCAGCTTGCCACCGACCTGCGCCAGTTTAAGGTGATGATGGAGATTAATCGTTCTTATGATTTTAATGAGTATTATCATGCCGATCGATTCCCCCAAGACCCTATTTACAGTGGATCGGGTTCGTCGGGTCAGCCCTCTGTTATTTATTCAGCGTTAATTAATTTGGACGATAATCAGCATTCGTATTTTTTAAACCCCGTGGGGCATGGTCATCATTCTGGGGCTAACGGTACCTTGTATACCGATATGCAGGGCATTGATACCGCATTGCAATTAATTAAAAGAGTGGTGGTGGATATTTAAACAATCCGCTTTTAACAAAGGCCGCTTTAAAGGAAGAACACACTATTCCGGTAAGGCGGCTAATGCTTAATATCATAAGCCGCTACAATAAAATTCGATTTTTAAAGTGTGGGAATAGTTAATGTCGGAATCCAGCAAAACCAGGCGTGATGCCAACCTTAATTATCCTTTTGAAAACACGCCCGAACCTGGTGAATTAATTAACATAATTAAGGGTGTGAACTGGTTACGCATGCCTCTGCCTTTTAGTTTAAGCCACATTAACCTATGGGCTATAGAAGGGGAGGATGATTGGTCAATAGTGGATACCGGCCTTGCCAGTGATGAAACCATTGAACTGTGGCAAGCCGTGCAGGCTAAGTATTCTAGCAATAAACCCTTTAAAAACCTGTTTATTACCCATATGCACCCGGATCACATTGGTTTGGCAGGCTGGTTAACCCGTACATATAAAGCACAACTTTCCATTACCCGCAGCGAATACCTTACCTGTCGCCACCTGCTGGATTACTCCCATAAAGAAGCACCCCAAGAAGCCATCGATTTTTATCGCGCCGCTGGCCTTGATGACGAGCAGTTGGAAAATTATCAAAGCCAATTTGGTGGTTTTGGAAAATTTGTACGGGGTTTGCCGCACAGCTATCGTCGCCTTACCGATGGCCAAATTGTAAAAATGGGTAATCACAGCTGGCGGGTCATTGTGGGGTCGGGGCACTCCACCGAGCACGCCTGTTTTTATTGTGAAGAGCTCAATGTGATTATCTCGGGCGATCAAATATTGCCCACTATTTCCTCCAACGTAAGTTTGCGGGCCACCGAGCCTTTCGAGAACCCGCTGCAAGACTGGTTGGACTCGTGTCAAAAATTAATTGATGAATTACCCGCCGACGTATTAGTGCTGCCTTCCCATGGCAAACCCTTTGTGGGAGCTCATGAGCGCTTAAACGGGCTAATTAATGAACACGTTAGTGACATGGAAAAATTAAAAGTTGAATGCATAACGCCTAAACGGGCCATAGATGTATTTCCTATATTATTTAGAGCCAAAATTGACCGCAATAATTTACTCATGGCCACGGGCGAAAGCTTGGCACATCTTAATTGCCTGGTGGCACGTGGTGAAATGAACGTGACTATGGATGACAATGGGGTGAATTATTATCAAACTAAAAGTGAACAGGGTGCCTAGCTTAAGTGCCATGCTCTGCACTAAACCATGATTAAAATTAAGCACCCACAAGACTTAACTCGTTTACGCCGCCTTGCGTTGTCCGCACAAGGTTTGCTGCAGGCGCAGCCCTATGGCCGTGGTTTGACGGGCGCCCGTAAAGCCATTGATCATTTAGGTTATGTGCAGGTGGATACCATATCTGTGGTGGAGCGTGCCCACCATCATGTGCTTCATTCCAGAGTGCCTAACTTTAAACCGGCCATGGTTAATAAGATGTTACTTAACGGTGACATTTTTGAATACTGGTCACACGCCGCTGCATTTCTGCCCATGACGGACTTTCGCTTTTCATTGCCCTACAAACACGCCATAAAGGGTGGCCAAACCCATTGGTATAAAAATCCAGATAAGAAGCTCATGGACGAACTGTTGGTACGCATAAAGAGCGATGGCCCATTACGATCCCGAGACTTGGAAGATAGTGTTGAAAAGCGTGCGGGCTGGTGGGACTTGAAGCCAGCCAAAAAGGCCCTGGAGCAGCTGTACATGCAAGGGGATCTAATGGTGAGCGACCGGACCGGTTTTCAAAAAACTTATGACCTCACCGAACGCGTACTGCCAAGCCATGTGAATTCACAGATGCCCAGCATAGAAGAATTTGCGGGGCACTTGCTAGACAAGCAACTGCGCTGCCATGGGTTGGTCACATTGAAAGGCCTAACCTACCTGCGCCGAAATACAGCACTGCGTAAAACGGTGAAGGCCTTGGTAAACGAAAGGTTGGCACAGGGCAGCTTAGAGCAAGTACAGTTAAACAGTGGCGAAGAATTTATACTGGAAGCCGGAACGTTTGCACAAGCTCTTCCCCGAATGAACAACCGTTTATTAATTCTTTCGCCATTCGATAACAGTGTTATTCAGCGCGAACGGCTTCAAACTCTGTTTCAATACGATTACCAAATAGAATGTTATGTGCCCGCCGCAAAGCGTCAGTACGGCTACTTTTGCTTGCCACTATTGTACCGCGGTGAGTTCATTGGCCGTATGGACTGTAAGGCCCATCGCAAGGACAGGCTCTTAGAGATTAAGTCGCTGCACCTGGAACCCCGTTACTTTAAGAAAGAGTCAGTCTCTTCCAAGTTTATTGGGGGAATTGAGAGTGAGTTTGAAAATGCATTGGTAGAGGCCGTTACCCGTTTCAGTCAATTTCAAGCATGTGACTCGGTGTCTTTAACCCAAGCCTACCCAAAACAGCTAACCCAGTCATTGCGCAGGGCACTAAAACATCTAGCTTGATACCAGGCTAACGGCAGTGCAGTGGGATAGGTATTGTGTGTATTCGTTTAACGAACAACTCAGCGCCTGACCATTGCGCATCTGTGTAATCCCCATCTTAGATATTACCAACAAGGGCGTTTGTTTTACCTATACTCAGTAATTGGGCTAGGCTCTGATAAGGGCCCATTAGATGTGTCCTGTATTGAGGTGCCTGTGAGGGAAACAGATAATTTAATACCCAATGGCGGCCAGTGTGCTCTGGTACTCATAGTATTAACCGTATTTTCTAGCCAGGCTTGGGCACAAGACGTTAATCGCATTGGTTTAAGGGCTGATACCAGTCGCGATACTATGCTGGGTGCTAGAAAACCCGGCTCCCATATAAAGGTGTTTTTACCCTACCTGCCTTACCATATCTCATTCCGTTAATGCTGGTCTTGTTAGGCCCGCCAATAATCAGCGTGGCTGGGAATACGACCTGGCGGTCTCGCATACAAGAATAAACGATCATGTTTATGAGTTTGAGCTTCGCCAGGGGGTAAAATTTCAGGACGGCACCCCGTTCACGGCCGATGCCGTGATAATGAATATGGCGTATTTCAAAAAGCAGCCCTACACCTATACCGGTATTCATCGTGTTTATGACCGGGCTGAAAAAATATCAAGGTACAAGGTGAGATTCCACCTAAAAGAAAAATATGGTTTCTTTTTATATGACGCCATGTGGATGCACTTTTACACACAACCCTATCTGGAAAAATATGGCTGGAATGGAAAGCCAACGGCCCCTAATCTGGCTGCACCTGGGCCATATTCTGCTGGGCCATATGTATTAACAAAAGGCTATGTGGAGGGCAATAGGAACTCCTCTACGGTGGAGTTGGTGGCGAACAAACACTATTGGGACCCAGCTTTACCCAAGGTAGATAAAATTACAGTGTATTTAGATCTTAAAACAGAGGCCGCCGTAACGGATTTACTTGAACACGAAGGCAAACTTGATGCCATGCCGCTTCCCTTTTCTTATGAATTGCCCACGGTATTATCCGACTATGCCAAGCTAGTACGTTCACCATCTACCAATAATTACTCGGTTCATATCAATCTAATTAACGGCCATCCGCTATTAAGGGAAAGAGAGGTCAGAGAAGCCATTAATAAGGCCATTGACCAGGAATCGTTGTTAATGTTGTCTATGAATGGTGAAGGGGAATTTTCACCCACTATGGTATCGCCTAATTTTTATGGAGTTAGGCAAGCAAGCGACCATTTACAG
>Ga0209184_1001866_pt1 | contig 12153 bp, 24 predicted proteins | sample EN8Hudsemesocosm_2_FD_184627 | JGI IMG/M metagenome (GOLD analysis project Ga0209184, IMG submission 184627) | Methane-oxidizing microbial communities from mesocosms in the Hudson Canyon - EN8C Hudson Canyon (SPAdes) (version 2) | ecosystem: Environmental > Aquatic > Marine > Cold seeps | place... | reverse complement strand
TTGAGACATGGAGGTGTTCTCTGCCATGCTAATCATGCCGTTTAAGCACGCAAGGCGCATAATCATGGCGGCAATCTGGCGACGGAACTTCTGATCGTGACTGTCGACCACTTTGATCTTCAGACACGCGGGCTCACCCAGTTCTTTGACAAAGCTGTGGTTGGGGAGCACGATTTCAGCTCGAAAACTGGCGTCGTCACTGTAGCCCCAGAAATGCGTTGTAGCGTCACTTAGGTCAAGGTTAGACCGTTGTAACCCTTGGCGTAACGACTCCCACAGGAGGTTAAAATTGGCCGGTCTGTGTTGAGATTTACCGTCACCGATCACTCGATCCGTCAGCGGGTTGATGGTCCAGAATTTATCCAAAACAGGGATGCCGTTACGCAACTGCTGTTCACGGATGGGGTCGTAGTTTAGATGCGCGGGTAGCGCTTGGATTTGGTTATGTTCAATAATTTCATATGCACCCATAGTGGGTCTCCTTTGTTAGTTACTATTCAATGTTGGGGTCAATGTCACCCCGTGCGACCGCTTTTCGGCGGTCTTGCCGCCACTTAGTGTCTACTAAGCTGGCACAGGGGGAACAATAGTCGTGATCTGTACCTCTGTGGTTTGAGTCGAGTTCGCTATGCTCGAAATAGGTCTCACAAAAGTCGCATTTCCAAATATCTAGCTCAGCAGCTTGATGAATGAAGACTTCGAGCGCTTTGGGCGACATGGGGATTTGATCGGGTTTTAATCCAGCCTTTTCTGGCGCTACAAGGTTGTTAGGCGCGGTAAAAGAGAAATACGGATGGAACGGTACATGGTTTTTGCTTAATGCATCGCGGATTACATGTAAAGTGTCGTGGATTCCTCGCCATAGGCTATCCACTGGCTGATTATTAAATATTGATTCATTTACATGGGCTAAGTCCATGTAGGCAAACCGCAACGCTCTTGTCGTTTTGCTCATACGACGTCCTTTTTTAAGGATCATAGTTATTCCTCCTCGCTCTCCTGGTCAATTCTGAAAATTAGCCATACGCTGTCGTCAAATTCCTGAACGACATCAATGTCTAATCCTGCTTCGGTAAGTGCGGCGAATAATTCTTGCTTGGTCATAATTATTCCTCCTTTAACGTGGTCTCCATGACGCCGCGGAAGGTCCAGTCGGAACCGTCGTGGTTAGGCAGGGCTTCATACTGCTCGCCCTTTAACTCATTCGCCGCAAAGGCGTCTAAATCACCATACTTTGTCATGGCACGTTCATAGTTTTCATCGGTGAGTTGAAAGTCGGCGATCACATCGAAACTGATCGTCGCTTTGGCTAAAAAACTTCTCATTTTGACTCCTGCTTCGCTCTATACGCGGGGGAGTTAATGTATTCTTCGCCAGTGATCCATGTGACCGCATTATGGTCCGCGCCACAGTCGAGGCAAGATACTGTGCTCTTGTCTTCTTCCGAAGCGGGCGGGCGTTGGCGCACCCAAAGACCGGCAAAGGGATTCCACTCGCACACGGCGGGTGTAATTACGATGTCGGTGGATGAACATGAGAAACAGACGGGGTTAGATGGGAATAATTTAGGCATAATGGTGTTCCTTACTGATAGAAAATGTGGCGTCCAATCTGGGCCACTTGAATTTGTGTGCTGGCCCACACGGGGCGCACGTAATCGGCGTGATAATGTGTCGCCCCATCCACTAAATCGGGAAATTCGGGGCTGAGTACCAGACTGGCGACCTGATTGGCCTTAGTCCACGCGTCAACATCTTGGGGGATGTCCGATTTGCCGTCACAAAACCAAGAAAATTGACATTTGTGTAAGCGCCCCGGGTATTTGTTGTGATACACGACCTCGCAGATGGTGTCAGGATACCTGTGTGAGTACACACGGTTTAGCACCACCTGTGCGACCGCCACTTGCTCAATCAACGGTTGTGATCGAGCTTCGTGGTAGACGTTCAGCGCCAAACACATGAGGGCTTCGGCGATCATTGACCGCTCATCGCTTTTGCATGGTGCATGTCGTAACGCGCGTATACTAAGTTACTCATCATGCAAAAGTCGTCTTCATCACGGAACTCTTGATAAAGACGCTCCCCAGAAGGCAAGAAGAAGCAAATCCGGTCAAAGGCGGGTTGAATCTCGATAGCCGAGAATTGATCTAAGTTCCATATTTTGTTGTAGCACTTTAAAAACATAACTATCTCCTTATTTAATGAGGGCTTCGGCGATCATGTGCGGGGTGGCTGATCTGGGTCGGTGACTTCGTGATAAAGTTTATCTAGCTCACATGATAAATCGTCGATCAGAAGCCAAAGGCGCGACGTGAGGCGGCACACCTTTGATTTAGCTGCGTAATGGGGCGGTATTGTGTCCATTAAGACAGCTCTGACTCTCTTCAGCTCACGTATAGATGGGGCTAGTTCTAAATGTTGTTCGTGGGTTAGTGGGGTATACATGATTTTTCCTTATTTAATGAGGGCTTCGGCGATCATGACGTTCTTTTATCTGGACTTATGCCAGCTCTAGCGTCCGCGGCAGGTTTCCCGCCGTAATAAGCATGCCCTTGTTCTTTGAACTGGGCATCGCTCGTCACTGCATGATACAAATTATCCAATTCACAAGGGATGTCGTCGACGAGTCTTCCAAAACGTATAACGAGTTTTCCTATTTTCGAGGACTTCCCATAGTGCCTCATTGTTTTATCCAGCAACACGGATCGAATTTTCTTCAACGCTCTAATTTCATCGGCTAGTTCTAAATGTTGTTCATGGGTTAGTGGGGTATACATGTTTTATCTCCTTCTTTAGGGCTTCGGTAATCACTCCCACCCCTCAGTGATAGTAATTTCGTCATCATAATCACCCTCAAAGGTTTTATGGAAATAGGCGCCTTCTAAAGCAAGGTCTTTCGCCTGATCCACGTCTTCAGCTTCGACTTGATGACACTCAACAGTGAGGTAACTGCGTAATACAGTGTACTTTGTCATAAATCCCCCTTATGCAGCCAAGGTGACCTGTTTTACACCCAACAAGGTGCGCATCAACCAGCCGAGCTTACGAGATGAGGTTAATTCACGTCGTCCACTGTACTGAAAGATCTCAGGTGGCGTCACGCATTCGCCTACAGGGATATTTAAGGGCTTACCTGAGTATCGGCCTGTGGTGGGCCAGTGGATCACTTGCGCTTGGACCTGATCTAGCTCGTTTTGGGCTTCATCCTGTTCTAGCTGGGCTAGTCGGCGCTCTAAACGATTCAGTTGCCTGTCGTAACGCTTCCTCACATCAGGGGTCGGCGCAGATCGGTTTTGTTTGAGCTCCAGCAACCTTGAATGGTGATAGACCGCCATCGGCGTTCGTGCGAGCTCAAGGGCAATATCGACCAAAGAGTAGGATGGGTCGGCCCAGAGTTTTTTCAGCGTGCGCTCGTGTGCGAGCGTCCATAGTCGGCTCGAATACCCAGTGCGTCGCTTCCTAGTTGCAGGGGCTTTAACGGGTTCAGCCGCAGCGCGTTGAGCTAGTTTTAGTTTGTGTCGGCGCATTTCCACCGCTTTTACTGTGCGTTTTAGCTTCTTCGCGAGGCGTGCCGCTGACATGTGCGGGTGCTTCTTCAAAAAACTGAGTTCGCTACTATCCCACTTCATATTTGTTTTACTATTTTTCATTAGTATTCCTTATTTAATGTAATTGCGTGCGAAGCCACCTTCGCACTCGAGGGGTAAATCGGGTGCCCAGGTGGGCGGGGTGCTCATGATCTCCACCATCTTGTTGTAGATGGTTTCGGCATGTTCTTCCGGGCCAATCACGATCAATTCGTCGTGAACCATGTGCACAGTGCGCGCGCGGTCTAAGCCGAAGGTCTCGTCGAGGTAGTTCTCGATCTGGATCGATTGCTCGGTGATGATGATGCGGGCCAGCGCTTGCACAATGTTCTCGGTCAGCGTGCCACCCCACAGGTATTTACGGGTTTTTAGCTCACCACGAGGGGTGAGTTCAGGGGAGTACTGGAAACTGGTGCCGCGTGCATCCGGTACTGCACAGAGGTTCGGGTACTGGAGCGCCATGTTATTGGGCATGATGAGGTTCGTGCCATGCACTTCAAGGGGACCAAACCGGATGTCCGTGCGGTGTTGCACCATCTCTTCGATGATCTGCTCACATTCACGCCAATAATCCACCACAGCGAAGTTGGTGGTGCGGTAGGTGTCGACGATGGCTTGGGCTTCTTGCTCAGTCATCATCACAGGGGCCATGCCCATCGGGCCGGTGTTCATGGTCACCCAGAATTTGGAGGCGCCCATGCCGTAACCCAGACCCAACACAGACACTTTTCCTACGTTTCGCTGTGGTTTACGAAAATCAGGGTCATGGTCGGGGTGAACATCAGGGCGCGCTTTGGTAGGTTCACGACGAATTTCCATGGTTTCGTCGTAATTGAAGTCGTAAATCTTACTGGCCATAAACAGATACGGGTCGCCGCCGTCTTTATACATTTGAATAAGGTATTCCTGTCCGGATACCCACGCTAATACACGCGCTTCGATGTTACTTAGGTCAGACACGATGACCGAATAGCCTTCAGGGGCGACCAAGGACTTGCGTAAGCGCCCAGAGGTTGGGTCGTATTTATCCAGTCGGGGGAGGTTTTGTAGGTTGAGCTTCTCGCCACCGCTGTAGCGACCGGTGTGGGCGCCGTAATAGCGCAGTGGGACCGGCATCTTCCCACCTAAATTACCAGCGGTGCTCAAGAATCGACGTGCGCGACTCTCTTGAATGGCGGATTTGGCGAACTTACGCCCTTCAAACACATGAGCGAGCTCTGGATGCGCGGCCATGAACTTCAAAAAGGGCCAGTCTTTCTGTCCCAGTGCGGGGATGAGGGTGCCTTTGGCATTTTCCTTCACCGGAAGGTCATAGCCTTGGGTTTCGAGGTAAATACCGAACTTCTGATTCGAGGACAGCACGGTCTGGGGGAGCCCAGCGGCTTTAAATGCGGCTTTTTTACTCTCAACTTGGTCGTCAATCTCATCTTGGATGAGTTGCGTGTCGATAAGGAACCAGGGCTCTGCAAACATGCGGATATTTATGTGAATCAGGGTCATTTCGTCATCAGGGAAGTGCTCAAACATGAGTTTGAAGGCTTCGTAGGTCAATGTGACGTCTTGAACACAGTAATCAGCGATAATATCCATCAGTTCAGGCGGCAGATCCCGAATATCCTTCGATAAGGCTAATTCTTCGCCTTTACGCATGCCACTCTCGGCAGGCCACAGGCGCATGGATAGGTTTTTAAGGCTTGCGGGCGCACCCACGAACATACCCTTCGACATACTCATGGTGTCCAGGTAAAAATTAGGGTGCCAATCAAAATGGTGGTGTAAGATGAAGGCATCAAACGCTGTGTTGTGGCAAAGCAATGCGATGGGCTCACCCAAGTTACTTAATTCCGACATAAACTGTTCAAATTCCGACATCTCATCTTCACGAAACATCTGCACAGGGTCATCGTCGACTTTTACGCCGACGCAGTGAATTTTAAATTTAGGGTCGCACACATAATCGATGGTGTTGGTGTCTGCCCGGCCCAATGAGTACCCGCGACCGTAATAGGTCTCAAAGTCGAGGGTAACGACGGTGTAATCGTCAATGTTCATTGTGTGGCTCCTGTTTATTTAACCCGACAAAATCATCCACTTCGATGCCAAACTCACGAGCCAACGCGCGGTCTTCTGCGGCACGACGACGGGCGACCATCTGACGATCCGCGGCGGATTGTTTACGCACCGCTCGGGTTTGGGCGCGGCGTTCTTTGCGCAGGAGGGCTTGGGTGATTTGATTGGCCATCGTAGTTCGTAAATTTGTCATTCCTTGTCCTCAATGTAGTAGCTCAACAAGGGCTTCTTCGATGTCATCGCGCGTCGGTAATTCATCGGTGTCACTGGAGGCCACCGGTATGTAAACCGCTTGGATGACGTCAAATTCCAACTGATACTCGTCGCCTTCGCAGCTGTCTTCGGGGGTCGCACCCCAATGCATCGGTTGGCACGGAATGAAATGCGTCACATCGACATCGACGTAATAGTTATTGACGTGTACTGTGTGTTCGGCCATAAGTCCTCCTTAATGCACCAGTTGTAGGCTAGGTTGTACGGTTTCAGGCGGTTTGTGTAACGCGGGGATCGTTTCGTCTCGATCGGGCAAGAACAAGCCAAAATGCTCCGCACAAGAGGCGAATTGCTCGTACATTTCTTCAAAGGGGTAATTGTCATGAATGACTTCGAGGTGCATGAGCATCATCGCTTGGTCATCGGTGAGCACCCAGCCGACAAAGTTTGAGACGATGTGACGTAACCATTCATCTTTAGCGAAGAAGGTCGGGATGTAGCTGGATGCTTCAAAATAGTCGAAATCGTCTTCATCCATGAAAAAGCCGATGGGGGAATAGATCCGATGGTTGCCGTCGTCGACCTTCAATTGAAAGTTGGCGCGGTTGCTATTGTCTAACGCGGCGTGGGCTTGCAAGGTCATGTGCATCATGGCGCCCTGAAACAACCACTGCATTCGGGCGTGGTCTTTTTTGGTGTCTTTACCGCTGTAAAACGCGGGGAAAGTGCAATCGCTGAGCAGCTTCCAATAAATGTCAGTGCGCTTGGACATAATCATTCTCCTGCGTAGGTTTGGCTAAAAGTTCTTCACGAAATATGGGGATGTCTTGGGCTGCTTCGATGCCGAGCGTCACTCGAGAGCTCGTGGCGGCCAGGACAATGACGTTGATCTCGCGATCACCGATAACGATGGTTTCGCCGACGCGACGATTTAGAATTAACATGGGTATCTCCTTAATAGTTCAACTGCTATTACTGTTTAAATAGGGGCAGATGCGCGCTCGATAGCAGCGGCGATGACTGCCTTACGTCGCGTGCGAATGGCTTGCTGCAAGCCGTGTTTATGCACCGCGCTGGAACAATCCGCGGCTCGGCGTTTCAGAACCAAGCCACAGTCCACATGGGGCAGCGCTAACGCACGTAATTCAATCAAGGTGTTGATGTCTTCACCTGTCCACGCTTTGGCGGGGCGCACCTTAGTCACTTTGTTAGTCACTTTGTTAGTCACTTTGTTAGTCACCTTAGTCACCTTAGTCACTTTTCCCTCATCCTCGATAAAGTTAAAATGGTCGGGTATTTTAGGGGTAAATATGAGGCTCATTGGTCTAGTTTCTCCGCTTGCCAGGGCGCGAGGACATCCCAGGCGCCGTGTTGTTTAAAGATGTCCCCCGCGTGGGTCTCAGTAATACTGAGTCCTTCAGGTGACGCGAGCCAACCGACATTGGCCAAATGGCTCTCGTTGCACCCATGCAGTAGCGCCAAATGGTGCTCGGTCATGGTGTCGAACAGATCCCCGTGGGTACACGGCTCGCTGACGGCGACTTCGACGGACTTCATGTAGCCCGCTTCGGCACTGTCGCCCACGCTCCGGCAGAACACCGCACAATAGACCGTCCACTTGAATTGCTGGGTGAGCAACAGCTCGGCCTGCTGGGCATGCGGTGAGTACATGACTTTGGTTTTGAGGTTTATGAGGCGACCTTTACGGTCGTTGTTCGCCATGTAAATCACCGCCGTGCCTTTCAAGGTGGCCTGAGTGACTTGCCGGAGCGTCCGCTGCGCGTTGAAGCGCTTGTGCTTACGCGATTTCTTTACCTGACCCATTTATGCCGCCGCTTGTGGTGCGGGGAGGGCACGCAACTCGTCGATGCGCTGGTTCAGGTCATCGACCTTCTTTTCGTACGACTGGTTTACCTCGCTGAGCTCGTGAATGAGCTGCTCGATCATGCGTTCTTGCACCACGGCTTCATTGCGGGCAGCGAAGGCCACCTCCAAGGGTTCAGAGATGCGCACATAGTCGGGGTCAGTTTCTCGATACCCGGCAATATCAGCGACCACGGTGTAGTCGTACTTGGTGTCGCGATAGAGGGCGAGGGTTTTGATGATAGGTTCCATAGGATCCTCCTAAGTTTTGATCGTGGGAATAAAGGATATAGCAGTTCAGCTATTAATGGAAGTAGTTGAACTGCTAATCCTAAAATAGTCATTGTGTGACTACGCAGCGATGGGGGCGGGAGCGATGTAACGTGAGACGTTATTACTCGGGCCGTACCCGTTCTGGCCATCGCGTCGTGTGACGTAAATGGTTGAATTGCACCCAGGCAGGGCGTCAACCATTGCATCGAGTGTGTCACTCGCACTCGCAATCATGCCTGCACTTTTAATGAGTGCGCCGAGATTGGCGTAGGCTTGATGTTGGACTTTGGGGTCGGGATGCCCCACGTTCAGGTTGTCAAACACCACTTGGTTATTGTAGTGTTCGTTGCCTGTCAGTCGGTGCCAGACACTTAGATAGACATTGCCTGTACTCGACGTTTTCACTTCCACCTTTTGAATGGTCGTGGTGTACTCGCCCGCAGGGATAAGCTGCGATTGATCTTGTGGTAGTTCGGTAGGGTTAAACCCACCCAATAATTGCTTCAATGATTTGGACATGAGTCCTCCTTAGTGGTGATAAATGAGTGAATGACCGAAATTGGCCATCACTGGGGTGAATAGTGGTTAGGGGGTAAAAAGACAGTAATTCGCCAAAATGCCGAATTTCCGTCTTGTGAATGACAAAAATCAGAATGTGACCGGCCAGTCACGGCGCTAACAGCCAAGGCTGTAGTGGTAATAATAGGCAGATGCGTGAGCCGGGACGAAAAAGTAAGGCCAACCGCGCCAAAAAACCGACCGGAGAGGGCCAAAATGCGCTCTGGGCAGGGTGGGCAGAGTTTTCCTTATTTGTTGGAGATTTGAACCCCTGTTTAAATTAGGTAGTAGTTGTTTATATAGATGACAATAGACAAAAAACCCTGCCCACCCTGCCCAGCGTTAAATGCTTTGAACAGGGTTGCAACGTAGCCCAATAATGTGGCTAAATTCGCCTAACGTCGATATGGGCCTGGCCAGAGGCAAAAGCCCACCCAGCCCATAAGTCTGCCCATGCTTAAATACGACATAAAGTTGCTTAAATACGACACATAGCGTCAAAAGTCGCTCGACCTTTATTCATTTGCTGAATAGTAGTCAAGCAACGCCCGCCGACCAGTTTTCGAGGTTAACCCGCATCAGTCGATCATTATCAATGCGTAGTTGAGTGGCTTCGACCTTGAGCGCCTCAAGCTCGGCAAGCGTCTCGTCGAACAAGCCGGCAGCTATATGCGCGTCAAACTCGAGGCCGTCTAATTGTTTATAGACGAGGTCAAGCTCACACCTACAATCATGTACAGTGTCCATAGTAAACTCCAAGAGGCATAGACAAAGGTTCAGTTTGCAAGTGCTATCGAAACGATTTCACACTCGGCCCCTGTAGGGTCAGTCCAGTTGATCCCCGTTTCATACGCCTGTTGCTCCAGTAGGCATTCAGCGTCACTCATAATGCGTTCGTGGGTAGTAGCTACTAACTCGGTATAACCTGTGTCCGTAGTGAACAGCATGTTAACTTGCTTCGTGTTAACTTTCTTCATGGTGTTTTCTCCAAGAGGCATAGACAAAATAAAAAGCCGATTGCCGCGCGGTCTTTTACCTAGTTAAAGGTTAAGTTGCACGACAACCGACAAGGGGTTGCTGATATTCCACTCTAGTTTAGCGTGATTGCGCACGAGGGCGGTCAAGCCCCGTCAATGGTCGACGGTCAAGCCGACGATTGTGTATATACACTATAACTAATATACATAGACAATCGCCGATGGGCGCGGTGGGCTACCCTTTACCCCTTGTTTATAGATAATAGATTAAAGACTATATTCGACATACGTCTCAATTCTCAACAAATAGGAAAACAACGCCCACTCTGCCCACTCGGGGTTGCTGATTTCCTCCTTCGTCCCTCGTCCATCCCCCTACCTCTCTTCACACACAACACACAACACACAACACACAACACACAACACACAACACACAACACACAACACACAACACACAACAAGACGCAGACGCAGACGCAGACGCAGACGCAGACGCAGACGCAGACGCAGACGCTACAGGGTTATGAGCTCTGGGTTAGGTGCTACTACCTACAGGTCAATCGGGTGCGTATATAGCAGATCTTTCGACCGCTGCGCTTCCGTTCCAGGAAGGCGCCCATATCGCCGCCACTTATAGTCCCACGACCGTCGGTACACCAATGACAGGGCTGTACCCGCCAATCTCGGAAGATTAGTCGTGTCGTCGCTAGACACTTGGGGCAGGGCTCTCCCAGCACAGGGTCCCCGCACAGTACGAGCTCCTCATCATCCGGCATTGCTACCGGCGCTGAGAAGTCGAAGTGAGGAACCTTAGCCACAGGGGGCTCCGGCTCTTCATGTACCCACGCGTCGCCCTGCATAACATAGTGGGGTCGACAGCGTTCTTTAACGAACGCATCCCCAAACAATAACTTATCAAGCATGTCCATAATGAACTCCTTAAGGGGACCGAAGTCCCCTATTAGTTGGTTATAGGAAGCTGCCGAATTGCAGTCCCTTCAAGGCTTCAGCTAAGGCGTCGCCTTTGAGAGCCTTATCCTTTTCTGCACGTTCCGCACGCTCATCAGCTAGAGCCTTGAGTGCATCGACCTCCGTGAAGTAAGGCCCGCGGTTGTTCCAGTACAGCGGTGGTTCCGTAGGCATGCCGTCGCCGTTCTCAGCCCAGAGCCCAATGACCGACTGTTCCATACCTTGCAGCGCGGTATATATCGTAGCGAGTCCCTCCAGGTCTCGATCTAATACCTCGATCACTTGGCGATACCAGCGAACGGTCACCTCCCACGCTTCGACAGGAGCGAATCCTCCTTCTTGGCCTATTTCCAAGCCGTCATAGACGCCCTCGACAATAGTTCCAAAGGCTGTCTCGTAGGTGTTCTGGTTACCCGACTCCGACTGCATCCTGCACAGCTGGCTAGGGCGTCCTGAGACAGCCTCTACATGAGCAGCCTCCATCACCCTCGAGATCTGAGCCTCGAAGCGAGCTATTGTCTCCTTCGATGTAGCCGTGTAACGCCAGATCCAGCGCATAGCACTGCTCACTCGCCAATGCGCAAGGTGTCCCAGCGGCATCCGGTTAAAAGGCTGGCTGATATCAGTCATCCTTCGAGCCAGAGTAGCCTTAACCTTGGATGGTATCCTTGGTTTTGGCGCCTCCTTCTTCCCAGCCTTCTTCGCAGCCTCCCACACCTTCATGTCTTCAACAGCGTAGTCAATGCTCCGTAGGGCGGAGGCGGCCATCGCGTCTATTAAGGGCGTCCACATGTCGCAGTCCGTGGGCCACGACATAGAGTAGATCACACCGTTCCAGTTAAGGCGGGTGTGGATCATCCTGTCTATTGGGACATCCAGCACGTCCTCGGCAGAGTGGAGCGACGTCTGCATCACCCCTTCATCCGAGCTAGCCTTGGTGTGCCCACTCGACTCACCAAAGGCGTCGAAGTCGCCGTGCTTAGTCCTGAGCGTTATATCCTCATACACTAGCGTGGCGTCGTTTTGGTCTCGCAATGCAGCGTAGTGGGAATCCAGCATAAGTACCTGGTCGTATATGGCATCCAACGACACCGTAATGTCATCACGGCTCACATCGTCGTTCATCGCGTAGATGGCCCTCGCCACTGTCGATGCTGTCGACATCAAGCGAGCGGTATCCCACTCAAAGCTGTCGATTGCTTCCCGATCGAAGTAACTCCCTGTCTTCGTCAGCACTCGCTGTGGCGGCGCAGCCTTCAGCCCTGCTACGAACTGCTCAATAGTCTCGGTTTTGCGAAACAGGGGCTCGAGCATCCGGCCTGCTATGGCCTTGTTCGCGATAATACTGGTTAGGGTTGACACTGATGTGCCTTCGTTGTTTACTGCTTTTGTAGTCTTCATGATTAAGCTCCTTGCTTATGGTTATTGGGTACTGCTTGGCCACGGGCTTCTTCCCGTGGCCTCTTCACTTCACTTACTACACAGCCGTAGATACCGGCTGCGAATATGATGGCCATCACTAGCCACTCCAGCATTGCTAGACTATTCATCACGATCTCCTTCTTCGTTAATGCGGTCAGCAAGGACAAGCCATACGACCATCGTTGCTGCGGCCACCATGCTGATGACCAATGCGATACT
>Ga0209184_1001862_pt1 | contig 12177 bp, 12 predicted proteins | sample EN8Hudsemesocosm_2_FD_184627 | JGI IMG/M metagenome (GOLD analysis project Ga0209184, IMG submission 184627) | Methane-oxidizing microbial communities from mesocosms in the Hudson Canyon - EN8C Hudson Canyon (SPAdes) (version 2) | ecosystem: Environmental > Aquatic > Marine > Cold seeps | place... | reverse complement strand
CTTCACGGTGTTCGTGCATTTTGTTATATTTTTATTCTTTATTCTCTTTATGGTTATATGACCAAAGTTGGTTTAATTGGTCAATTTTCACCACATCAAGTTTCTGATTTATGTTCTTTAGCAAAAGAGTGGAAATTCATGGAAACATTAAATGTTTACAATGAATTCACCAGTGATACTTGCCGCACTTTATCTGCAGCAAACACTGAGTTTTTTAGTCATAGCGGATACAAGGTAATTACTGATGCTAATACCTTAAAAGATGTTGTTGGTCTAGCTTGGGTGGATGTTATTAATGCCACCGCGTGGGTGTCAGTGGTGTTAATGTTAGAAATAGATGTTCACACCCAACTAGGTAATATTTCTAGTAAATTGTGGCAAAAGTACCACCTTTTTGTTAAAGCTATTGTATATGGGGTATTATTTGTGGCTGCGGTTTATTGGGGCATAACAGGTAATTTCCTTGAGTTTTGGGATGCCTTTTTATGGATAGTCGCTTTTGTGCTAATTGAAATGAATATGTTTGAATGGCAAGCAGAAGTTGCTGAACGTAATAAAAATCAATGAGCACGTACTGGTATTTGTTGCTAGCGATAACAACGGAAGTTATTGCGACAAGTGCGCTTAAGTCAGCAGAAGAATTTACTAAGCTGCTACCTAGTGCCATCGTTGTTATTGGTTATTTAAGCTCTTTTTACTTTTTGATGTTGGTTTTAAGAACTCTGCCCGTAGGCATTACTTATGCCATTTGGTCTGGGGTCGGCATCGTTTTGGTCACTATTGCCGGTATTGCACTTTACGATCAAACCCCTGACACACCAGCCATTATTGGTATGGCATTGATCGTGTTAGGGGTGGTTGTTATCCATCTGTTTTCCAAATCAGTGGTACATTAAATGTTTGCAAATACTCTATCAACAAGGGGTCAGTATAAATTATTTCAGCCATTTATTTTGCATTGTGCTTGGCTATGAGCGAAAAATTCGCTTTCAATGATAACCTTCTCACTTTTAACTGATTTCCCCTGCTATATAAAGCTTAAGCCATTGCCAGTAATTCTTTGGCTTTAATTTCTGTATCCTGCGTAACGGTAGTCGATAACGCAACAACATTACTAATTCCACTTTCTACTTGTTGAGATACCGTTGAAACAGCTTCAGTATTTTGTGCAACTTCTGCTGTTGTCATACTTTGCTCCTCTGCAGTTGCGGCAATCGTTTGTATTTTTGCAACCACATCATCAACGCTGTTAATAATATCACTTAAAGAAGAAGCTGCATCATTAGTCATTTCTACGCCTTGATCTACTTTGACAGCTCCATTTGCCATCATATTCACTGCATTATCAGTTTCTCTGCGCATTGACTCAATAGCTCCTTCTACTTCTGCGGTTGCCTCGGTAGTTCTGCCCGCTAGTTGACGAACTTCGTCAGCAACAACAGCGAAGCCGCGACCTTGCTCTCCTGCTCTTGCTGCTTCAATGGCTGCATTTAATGCAAGTAGATTTGTTTGGTCTGCAATACCTTTGATGACACTTAAAATATCTTCAATCTCTTTATTTTGCGCGCTGAGTGAAGTGATGGCCATTGAACTACTATCAAACGCTTCTTTTATTGACACCATTTGTGTAAGTGTATTTTGAACAACTTCGCCGCCTGATTTAGCTAACTTTAAAGCAGCTGTTGAGCTGTCTGATGCATTAACGCAATTATTAGCAACCTCTAAAGATGAGTTTGAAAGCTCCTCTATGGCCGCTGAAATTTGTTCTATTTGCGCGGTTTGTTCATTAACGCCTGATGCCATTTCTTGATTAGCTACTAAAATTTTAGACGTTCCTTTAGATGCATCAATCATAGAATCTGCAGTTTTTTTAACTAACGTTGATAGTGAAACTGACATTTGATTAACTGCAATGGTTAAATCACTTAACTCATCTTTACCTTTCACCTCTAACGCTTCACCTGACATATCACCATCAGCAATAGCTTTGGCTCTCGTTAGTATTTTTCCTAAGCGCGATAATAAATCACGGCTAAATAGAACGGAGCAAACAATGCCTAGTACTAAAGATGTTAGTGTAAGAAATATTAAGGTAGACTTTAATGTTTGCACTAAGCTTGCTGCTTCTTCAATATCACTATTAAGTAGTTGATCTTGAGATGATTTCATCTCGCTTAATAAGGATAATATTTTACTTGCTTTAGGCGCTGCTTTTGTTCCTAACCAATAATTGCCTTTATTCCAATCATCATTACTACGTAGGCTAAACATTTGTGCAGGTAAACTTTCAAATTCATTGCGAACAGAGGTAAAGGCTTGCCATGATTTTTGTTGGTTAGCAGTAAATAACGAGACTTGGCTTTCATTAATGGTATTGACGCGTTGTTCATTTATTTGCCACTTTGCTTCAAAGTTAGTTTTAAAAACATCATCACCCGATAGTAGATAAGCTCGAATATTAGCAAGCCCTACCGCGAAAGAGCCTCGAGTATCAGCTAAGTTTTTAAGTAACGATTTTCTTGCCTTACTTGCTTGTAATGTACTTTCTTCATCAATAATTTTAGTGATCTGAGTTAACATTTCTGCAGCTCTTGGCGCTGCATCGGTGAGTAATAATTTGTATGAACTAATATTATCATCGGTATGTGAAATATCTTCAATTTCTTGTTGAGCCGTTTTAAACGCTTCAAGTTCAGATTTTATATCTTTTAAACGTCTAACATTAGCGGGAACAGTCCAGTTCCTTGCAAGGACATCATATTCTTTAATAGCACTTTCTATTGAATGCCAAGCTGCCTGTCTTGTATCTTGCATCGCTTTGGCTTTTTTAGGTTCATTGCCTAAAATCATATAACCACGTAGGCCCGCAAGTGATTGGTTCATACCATTAATAACATCTTTACCCAGTAATACTGTTTTCATACGTAAATTAACGACTTTATTTTGTATTTTCTCATTGTCTACAATAAGAGAGTAGGTAACAACTGCTGAAATTGTCATGAGTAATAAAATAATACCGAATGAAAGTCCAAGTTTTTTTCCGATCGTGAGAGTCATTTTTCTATCCTTAATATTCTAAATTAGTTTTAGTCAGTACCGGCACTACAAAGAATACACTTGATATTTAATGGTGGCATGCAAGTATTTGTAAATACTAGTGTTTCCTTTAATTGAAATTACACGTCTGTGTAGAGATTAGTTGATTAATAACAAATTAGAAAGATAACCATACAAAATATGTGGTTAATTATGGATACTGTAGATTAATATCAATAAAAACATCAAAAAGGATTTAAAAAAGCTAAGGAGTAATAGAACTAGCTTGAGCTAGATGTTTGATTAGTACACTATGCAATATAGTTGTTTAACAATGCAGGTCGTTAGTTATCTATGTTTTTCATTAAACGTCGATGAACCTACGTGTCGCAACAAAAACCACACCAATTTTTATGCCCGGCCCAACTAAACATCAAATTATTGCTAATGAATCCGATCAAGCCGAGTTGGTTTGCGTTGATATCGATTTTCAATCCGGCAGTGGTACAGCGGCAGTTCTCAAAAAGTGATGAGTAATTATATAAATCACTTAGCGGCAACGCCAGTTGATAGTGCCTTTGAAGGGTTCATTTGGACAAAGTAGTTTATGGTGACACTAATCTTATTTATCGCAGCTTGTATCTTTGCTTTTAGCGATGTTAATACCTATGTTTACAAGTGTCCTACTTTCACTAATATAAGTGTTTCTTGCTCTACATAAGGAAAGTGTTCACTTAAGTGGGGGCTGCGAAGCCAAGTTCCTTGAGGATAACGACCATGTTCATCAATGAATTCGCCACTGATAACAAATATTTCTTCTCCACCAAAATGACGATGTGGCTGGAAACGTTCACCTTTAGGCCATTTAACTAGCGCTGTTGATTCCCCTTTGTAACTATGAAGCGGCATAACTGACAAGCCACCAATTCCAGGTGACCAAGCTGTTTTTTGTGTATCTATAACGACATGTTCATCATCACCAAGTTGAAACTGATGTAATTTAACTAAAAGGACACAGCCTTCCTTGCTAAAAGGGGCATGTCTAAATCCTTCAGGATTTCGAAAATAGCTACCTGCATTATAGTCGCCGCTGTGATCAGAAAAAGTGCCGGACAAAACCAATATTTCTTCACCTAGAGGATGATCATGCTCTTTAAAGCTAGCGCCAGCTTCAAATTTAACTAAGCTAGTAGCATGACCTCTTTCCGCGTCCTCTCTGGCTAAAGGTTTACGCCAAACACCTGAATGAGGACTGGCTACCCAAGGTTGTTGGTGCGTTTGAATTGTTACTTTTTTATCAAAATTCATGTTCAGCATTGATTTTCCTTATACACTTGAAATCTAAAGAAGAAGACTACATAACAATAGCTATCATTAACGTAATATTATCGTTAAACAACCACTTTACCAAGTACGCACAAATTGGTTTGATAGGTACTTTGAGGTACATCTTTATGAATAATAAAACAATTAAGTTTTCTCGAAAGTCAGCGCCTGAAAAATCAGCGCGTATGGTTGAAACCATTGTTGGCTGTAAATGGTCGTTGACCGTTTATAACTTGCTTAAAAACGATATTAACCGGCCAGGGGAAATGGTCAGAAATGTTGAAGGTTTAACCACAAAAGTATTAAATTCTTGTTTAAAGCGAAATATAGAGTTTGATATTCTAGCACGAGAAACCTTTAATGAAATTCCTCCGAGGGTTGAATATCGAGTAACAAAATTTGGTCATAAATTCATTCAAATACTGGATGAATTAGAAAAACTTCAACTAGAGATTGACGACAATATCAAATAGGGCCGATATTGGTTTTTATAATATAAATTTATATATCTTTATTATTCAAAATACTAGACCTTAATGTACCTAGCTTACTAGATTGTACCTACTTTTATTATCATCTGAAACTTCTTGGGTTACAGGTGCTATTTGGGATCTTGATGGTGGCGTAATGGCTGGACGAAATTAGCTTAATGTTTTTTTAATTAGGTAAAGGAGTTAAATAGGGCAGGTTTGCGGGGTCATTAGTTAAGAAAAGAATAGCGATATTAACAAGGAGAAATATCAATTTTCCCTTGTCATAGCTTTTGTAATTCATTTATTTGTTGTGTTGCTACGGTTGCCTAAAACATATACAACAAAAGGAACACAATAAGTTAACAGTGCAGGTATCAACCGTATACTTGTATTGAACAAAAAGCGCATCAAATTGGTTAATACATAATAAAATACTACCAACAATCATAGCAACAACGAATGCTTTGAAGTACACATGCATCTTATTTAAACCACTAGTTTGATTTCGTTGTTATGTGTTTTTTCATAACAAATATCCAAAATTATTAGTAAAATAAATGAAGTATAACTTCAATGATTTAGGATATTTGTTGAATCACACTTTAGTTGTTTGGTTACCTATTTTTCAAAGAGATAACATCACTATAGATACAAGGTAATGAGATGTTCAACATACTTTATCCTGATATTAATTTTATCAAGGACAAAATTAATAGATGCATCAGTTCATCTTAACTTTGCAACACATCATCTAAAACGGTGAGTTTATAAAAGAATAAGATACCGTGCCAAGTTCTTGTGATTAATAACACAGACAAAGTCAGTAAATTAGAAACCCTCTCAATAATCAGGGTCACTAGAATTTAAAATATAACGCCAAATTTTAAAATAAAAGAATGTTTAGGCCCTAATACGTATAAAGTAATGGTTAAACATACTCATCTTAAAAAGGTAACTATGATGAAAAAAACGTTAAAAACAGTTTGTACCCTATTCGCAATACTCTCCAGCTTTAGTTTGTTAGCAACTGACTTGAAAGTTGGTGAACAAGCACCAAACTTTAAATTACAAGCAACCAATGGTGATTATTATCAACTGAGTGATTACAAGGGTAAGCAAACAGTGGTTCTAGCTTGGTATCCAATGGCTAATACTCGAGGGTGTACTATTGAATGTAAATCATTGGTAGAAAAGGGGCATTTAATTAGAAAGTACAATGCGAGCTATTTTATGCTCAGTGTTGACCCTTTAGATGACAACAGAGACTTTGCCAAGAAAACGGGCGCAGACTTTCCAATGTTAAGTGACCCATCGAAAGAAACAGCTAAGGCATATGATGTGTTGAATATTATGCGGGTTGCAAGCCGAGTTACTTTTTATATATCTAAAGAAGGGAGAATATTGAAAATAGATGATGATATCAACCCGAAAACTGCTGCTGAAGATATAGCGAAGCATTTAAAAGAACTTAATGTCGATCTTGCTCTTTCAGTTAAACACTTAGATTGATGGCTGCCAAGCGTTAAACCTAGTAAGAGATTATATGTATGATTTTATTCGGCATTCTATACTTTGACTTATCAACTCTTTTTTTTAAATCTCAATGGCTTGCTGATTGAAATACCATACTTTTCTAAATTGTCCTTTATTTTTTTCTGCTATGGTTCTGATATTTTTAATCAAAACATCATCAGAAAGAATAGTTCTGCCGACATTGTAAATAAGTAATTCTATAGGCGCTTTGACATTATACCGTTTACTTATCTTCTTTTTATATGTTTCAGATGTATAGTCTTTAATTCTTATAGATTCTGGATTACCTACATTGGGGGGGACACTCGATAATGCCTTCGCAACATCTTCTGAACACGCCTCTGTCAACTCGAAGAAAGTTTCCTCCCCACCGATTATGCATTTTAGGTCTGGTTTTCCTTCCTCGGGTGATTGCTTTTCAACAGATTCATAGTTCAATCCTGCAGCAGCTGCAAAGAGTTTAAATATGCTGATTTCAACCTTTCCCTTTTCTGCTTCTGAAGTCATTTATTTTAGCGGATAGTCGTTTATTATGGCTACTTCTCGATAATATCCGTTCCATAAGTTAAATTTAATTCATATTAATATCCCATATTTTCAAAGTATTAAAAAGAACATAAATGTAATTCTTATTTGAAAAAACAGATTACTGATATTCATCAGTATTCATTAAGAAAATATATGGTAAATATTTAAAACGAAATAGACACTATTAGGCAGCGAAAAACACGACTGATTTGACTACACTTTAATTAGCCCACTTAATATTCTTCATGGTATAAACTTGGGTGTTAAAACGAAAAATTTCTATGTTTTTACTCCAATAATTTTCAGGCCAGCCAGCTTTTTGTTTAAGGGCAGAAACAAATAAATCTGGCCTATTTAAGTTACGCCAAACTACAGGTAAAAATACCGCCTGAAAACTACCTTCTATTAAGATCAGGCCATCTTCATAAGGGACTAATTCATCAAGTAATGCCTGTTCACCAGTATTAACAATGGCAGATAACTCAGACAATATTGAAATGTCGATGCTAAGTTGACTTAGCTCATCTGGCTGAAGACGATTAAATCGATGATCATCAAAGGCACTACTATAGGCACTTTTGCATACATTTAACCATAATGCTTCCTTGGATTTACACGTGCCGATGCAACCTCGAAGTTCTCCTGTGACATATATGGTGACAAAGCTAGCTGCATGTTTCAGTAGTGTTTGGGTACTTGGGGGGGACGGTAATAAACACTGCTGATAGTTAATACCTTTTTCTATCACCTGTTGCAGTAAAGTAAATAATTCTGCTTGTTCTTGCTCAGATAATTTATTCATCTTGAAATGGCCCTAAGTTGTACAATAAATTAATCCGTTTGGTATAAGATAAAGCTGGCATAACCAACGACACTAGATTTGTCGCCGGAGACATCGCCAGAGTTAGTTTTACTTACTAATACTGGTTGCCATGCTTTTTCTGCTGCTAATGACAATAGGCCATTAAGTGCATGGCAGCCACATGCACTCTCTGGCTCAATATTGGTTTGCAACGTCAAAATACGGGCAATAGTATTGTTATCTATCATTTGTGCGCTGTCATATTTATGGTAATGGCTTAAGTCGGTGCTGATAACAATGAGTGTTGATGAATTGTTTGTCTTATTTTCCTGGTCTTGTTCGTTTAGTAAAGCATTAAGAAGTAGCTTTACTTCCTCGGGCGGACAGTCCCCGACAACAATTGGGATTAATGTGAACGATGCTAAACATTTTTGCAAAAAAGGTAACTGAACTTCTAATGAGTGTTCCCAATGATGAGATAGATCATTAACTTGTGCCAATTTTTTTTCTGCTAAGTTTTTACAAGCTCCTTTATCAAGTGTAATACTGCCAAGTGGTGTACCAAATTCGTCACAGCTTGGTACAGCACATCCATGCAAGGCCACTTTATGACTGGGGCCTAGTAAAATAACCCTGCTAATGTTTTTTGCAGTGTTTTTTAATTGGCAATAAGCTTGGCCTGCAACTCTACCTGAATAATAATATCCGGCATGGGGCACTATCAATACCTTTGGCACATGGCTTGATAAAGTTGTTTGCGAGAGATAATTCTCAATCTCTGCGCTTAATTGCTGTTTGTTATCAGGGTAGAAGCTACCTGCCACAGCAGGCTGTCGAATGGTTACCATAATCCTTAAAATCTTTTATTGCGTCAATATTGTCTATACTCAAAGCATAGCTGTAAGTTGGCCTGTTTACTTATGAATTCTACACAATTTGATAATTATCCCACCCAGTATTGGCACAAGCTAGAAGATGGCCGTGTTTGTTGCGATTTATGCCCTCAACATTGCACTTTACGGGAAGGTAAGCGAGGCTCTTGCTTCGTACGAAAACATCACCAAGGTGAGATTGTACTCACCAGTTACGGTCGTTCATCGGGTTTTTGCATTGATCCGATAGAGAAAAAACCGCTTAATCATTTTTACCCTGGCTCTAGTGTTTTATCGTTTGGCACAGCGGGCTGTAATTTAAGCTGTAAGTTTTGCCAAAACTGGGATATGAGTAAATCACGCGAAATAGATATTCTATGTGAATCGGCAACACCAGAAAAACTAGCCAGTGCCGCAGCAAAATATGGCTGTAGAAGTATAGCTTTTACCTATAACGATCCTGTTATTTTCATGGAATACGCTATTGATGTTGCTGTTGCGGCAAAAGAGAAAGACATCAATAGTGTTGCTGTTACTGCCGGCTATATTTGTGATGAGCCTCGACAAGAATTCTATCGCCATATTGATGCCGCCAATATCGATTTGAAAGGCTTTACCGAAGACTTCTATCATAAATTATGCCATGGGCACCTGCAGCCAGTGCTAGACACCTTGCTGTATTTGAAACATGAAACCAAGGTTTGGTTTGAAATAACAAATTTACTGATCCCCGATGAAAATGACGATGAGCACCAATTACACAAGATGTGCCAGTGGATTGTTGAAAATCTTGGTGTTGATATACCGTTGCATTTTTCTGCCTTTCATCCTGATTTTAAAATGCTCGATAAAGCCACTACTTCATTGGCCTGTTTATTAAGAGCACGTGATATTGCGCTAAGTTACGGAATGAACTTTGTCTATTGTGGCAATGTGCATGATAAGGGCTCTGATAGTACTATTTGTCCACAGTGTAAAAAAATTGTAATTGAACGAGACTGGTATCAGTTGGGGCACTATCATTTGGATAACACTGGTCATTGTCGACATTGCGGAACATTAATACCGGGGCGGTATGATGGACCAAAACAAAATTTTGGTCGACAAAGGATCCCTATAAGAGTTTAGGCTACTAGTTGGATTAGTCAGCATTAAATGCTGCAAATTTAATGATAGGGTTTTAATCTTAATTTGGACAGCTCCGTGCCTTACCTGACATTACAGTTTAATTTTTTGCTATAGATTTTATAATGAATCGCTTTAGTCATATAGATGTTTCTGCTACCTTCATGAAGAACTAAAATAACAATAGATAATCACACCTTTTATGCTGGGTCGGATAAATCGTAATGGAAGATTATAAATATGTGGCTTAAATTCATTGGGCTTGCGGATTATTTTATACCGTCAAAGGTTGTCAAAAACCCTGAGCTACGTTCTTTAGCAAGGCGTTATCAAGCGGTCTCTCGCATGCTTTGCACGATAATCATCAATATGTGGATCTTTACTACTCCATTGCTTATTTTTGGAGAGAAAGCTAGCTCAATGCCACTCATCATGGTTGCCATCACTCTTTGTGTTTTTCTAGGCCTTATAACCATGCGTTTACTTCAGTCTTTTATAGGGCCATTGTTAATCGCCATTATTGGCACTGTGGGGTTTATGTTATATGGCATGACAATAACGGGAGGAATTTCATCCCCTTTTCTGTTCATGATCATGGCTCTACCGGTTGTTACTATTACCTTTGGTGATTCTATTATATTTATAACACTATGTATTGCGATTGCATTGAGCATTGCTGTTATATACATAGCTCAATCTGTAGGTGTCGTTTCTTTTCCCCAAATAGAGCATTTTACAGCTTTTGAGCAACTTTTGTCGTTAACAGGTGCATTCAGTTTAAGTACCTTTGGAGGAATCCTTGCTAAAAAGGAAATTAAGCGTGGAAGAAATGCATTACGTAATGCACGAGAGGCGGCTATGCAAGAAGCCCGTGTTGATCTACTCACTAACCTCTTAAATCGCCGCGCCTTCACTGAAGATGCAGAAAAAATGATAAATAAAGCAGAGCGCAATCACCCGAAAAATGAAGGAATTAAAAGTGAACAATTGTATATTGCAATGATCGATATTGATTTCTTTAAACAGGTAAATGACACTTATGGGCACTCTGCAGGCGACACTGTGTTAATTGAGGTAGCTAAATCCTTAAAAGAAGCCACTCGAAAGTTTGAAATCGTCGCAAGATTAGGTGGTGAAGAGTTTGTTATTTTATTTGAAAGTAACGATATTGATGGAGCGCTGCAAGTTGGTGAACGTCTGCGCACAATCGTTGCAGGCCATCGCACAATACTTAATGAGAAAAGTATCAATGTAACCATCTCCATTGGGATATGTCCTTGGCGAATGGGCGACAGTTTAGATAATTTATTACAAAATGCAGACAATGCACTTTATTCAGCAAAAGACACAGGACGAAACCGCGTGGTTTTCCAATCTAGAGATTAGCCAAGTAAAGGGGGTCTTTGGTAAAGGAGTTAAAATTTGAAGTTAATCAATATATCTCCTTTTAGAGGGGCTATCCATAAAAACCTTATTTGGATAAACTATTCAGCATTCATGTCTAATATATTGCATATGGTATTAGTGATCGTCTAGTTCTATCTCGTATATGGACTCCACGTATTTTACAGCTAATGATTTCACATTAAACAGAATAAGATGCGGTCGTATATACGGCTTATTATTAAGAGAGCTACTCTCTAGCCTATGATGTTTGCGCACCTATTATCCTTTTCGCTCCGGCAGTCTTTATGACTTCCGCCATAGGCAGGTTTTAATAGGTTGGTCTTACCGTTTATGCTGTATCATTATTGTAAAATTTCTTTTTGTTCTGTTAAATCAATCATGTTGTAATTAATTGTTGTTGCTCATATTCACTTTCATACCTGAGCATTGCCCAAGCCGTTCTAACGGTTTTATTGGCCAGAGCAATGCACGTTCGCTTAATGCCAACACGTTTTACTAATTGAATTAGCCATGCTTGCTTAACTGTTTGTGGTTCATCAGGCAAATGAGTGACTATTGATATAGCTCCTTGATATAAAGCAGCCCTTAATTCTTTGATCCCCCCTTTTTTGTCGATGCCCACCATGAAGACTTTACCGCCAGAGCTATGTTGTTTTGGTGTTAACCCGACAAAGGCTGAGGCTTCTCTGCCATTTTTAAACTGTTTTCCATTTCCTATCGATGAATAAAGCATCCCTGCACAAACTTCTGCTACACTTTCTAATGCCGTCAGTTGCTTACATGGTTTTAATTGACGAACGACCGAATTTTTGGCTTTTTCCAGTTTAGTAAATTCATCTTTCAAATTCCGATACTGTGCCCACAATTGTTGTAATGTTGATATCAAGCAAGTAGGAAGTGCATTTTTTTCATCGAAAGTTTCTTGAACAACTTTCCTTAGCCCTGCGACCCCTTTAGCACTAACAATGCCATATTCATATAACATGGCGCGAATATGATTACCTAATGAGGTGATATTTCTTGAAAGAAAAGTTCGACTGGCTTCAAGGGATTGAAGTGTTTGTTGCTCTTCATT
>Ga0209184_1001861_pt1 | contig 12177 bp, 13 predicted proteins | sample EN8Hudsemesocosm_2_FD_184627 | JGI IMG/M metagenome (GOLD analysis project Ga0209184, IMG submission 184627) | Methane-oxidizing microbial communities from mesocosms in the Hudson Canyon - EN8C Hudson Canyon (SPAdes) (version 2) | ecosystem: Environmental > Aquatic > Marine > Cold seeps | place... | reverse complement strand
TATCTTGCCCAGAATTAAGCGTCTAACCGTTACGGGGGTATTCTCCGTGGGGGCAGAGTTGGATGCGAACCTTGCCGTTATTCATATCGAGGATGCTCGTAAGCTGGCTCGATTGGCGGGGGAAGCACAATCTTTAAGAATTAAGACAGAAGATTTATTTACAGCGCCTAAATTGGTTTGGAAATTGGTAAGTCAGGTAGAGGGTGTTTATTCAGGCAGTGATTGGACGCGCACTCATGGCAATTTATTCCAAGCGATTAAAATGGAAAAAACAATGATAGGTCTGTTGTTATTAATCATTGTTGCTGTGGCGGCTTTTAATATTATTTCGACTCTCGTAATGGTCGTGACGGATAAGCAAGCGGATATCGCAATTTTAAGAACGATGGGAGCGACGCCGCAAACAATATTGCAAATCTTCATGGTGCAAGGTCTGGCTATTGGTGTTGTCGGGGTTGCATTAGGAACTGTGCTAGGGATTATTTCTGCGTTAACCATCTCGGATATTATTGCTTGGATAGAAAAAATATCTGGCATGCAGTTTCTTAGTGGCGATGTGTACTTTATTAGTTATTTACCTTCCCAGCTTTTGTGGTCGGATGTTGCTGTGATTACTTCAAGTGCATTATTATTAAGCTTTTTAGCGACGATTTACCCCGCCGTACGGGCATCTAGAATTCAACCCGCGGAGGCATTACGTTATGAATGATGTAATTTTAAATGCTGAGAATTTAAGTAAAACGTATCGTACTGGGCCTGATGAAGTTGTTGTTTGGGCCAATGTGAATTTACAGGTTATGAGTGGCGAAACCATTTCTATTATTGGTGCTTCGGGCTCAGGTAAAAGTACTTTGCTCAACGCTCTAGGTGGTCTTGATGCCATTGATTCGGGGGAGGTTAATCTTGCAGGGCACCTTATTCATGGCTTGCCAGAGATAGAGCGTACTCAGCTACGAAATCGTGATTTGGGTTTTGTTTACCAGTTTCATCATTTGCTTCCTGAGTTCAGTGCTCTAGAAAATGTGATGATGCCGTTATTGATTCGTGGTGAAAAGTCTAAGTTAGCAAGGCAATCGGCTTTGGCTTGTTTAACTCAGGTAGGTTTAAAGGATCGCGCTGAGCATAAGCCCGCAGAGTTATCGGGTGGTGAGCGTCAGCGAGTAGCAATTGCTCGAGCTTTAGTTGGTAAACCGAAGGTTGTATTACTGGATGAGCCTACGGGGAATTTAGATCAGCAAACTGCACAGCAGGTTGAAGACGTGTTATTGGATTTGGCGGATACCGTAGGCATGGCCTTTGTTATTGTGACCCATGATGAAGCATTGGCGGGCAGGGCTAATCGCCGTTATAAGTTATCGGATCGAACCTTGATTGAGCTTGATTGAGAAGAAAATGAAATAAAAAAGGGAGCTATACGCTCTCTTTTTTATTGCCGCTTATTAATGTATTAGCGATCTTTCTGGCGAGCAAGGCGCTCTGCTTTACGTTTCTGCCAGTGGGAAATCACGTGCATGCGCCACAAAATTCTCATGCCAACATAGCCTAAGCAAGCAAAAATTAAACCCGCAAGTAATGATCCTAGGTATAGAGGAAGCCATATTTCGTTTAATTGAGCGAATAAAGAATCTAAGCTCATATCACTATTAAATTCTCTGGCAGGTATGTCCAGAATATAAGCACCAAAGCTGTATGTCGCATAGAACATAGGCGGCATGGTGATCGGGTTGCTTAACCAAACGAGCCCTACGGATATAGGTAAGTTTGAATTGAAGTAAAAAGCGAGAATAGCAGCTAATGCCATTTGAAAAGGCATGGGTATAAAGGCGCAGAATATACCGATAAAAAAGGCTTGAGCAACAGAGCGGCGGTTTAGATGCCAGAGGTTTGGTTTGCCCATCAGTGGTGCTAGGAACGCAAGGGATTTGTTCTGGCGTACTTGCTCCGGTGTCGGAAATAGTTTTTGTAGCTTTTTCTTTGGCATTTTATCGATTCTTTTGTGGTTTCAGCCATATCTGCCATGCTGATTATGGGCTGGATTATGCCTATTTACCGCAGAGGTAGCAATGAGGCTGTGCTTAGTTAGTTCAATTATAGCGCTTATCGTATCCATTCACTTCCAATCTCAACCTGAGATATTGGTTGTATGGCCAGTGCTGCATTGGATTTTTCAACAAGGTTTTAAATCATGGTTAATCATAGTCACCACAACTTTATTTGTGCATGTTTTTGTACTGGTAGGGTTAGAGTCGCGATTACAGAGTCGTTTGCCTGCGCAATATAGTGGGATCTTTGTCGAGGGGGTAGGAGTCACTCTAGCCTGTGATGCCTCCAGCTCAGAAGTCGAAAAGTTGAGGGTGAAAGTAATCTCCATCGACTCCGCACAGGTTAAAAATAAGCCATCAAATCTGGCGCAATTAAAGTCTGTTCAATTAAATGAAGTACCTGCATTAGAAAATTTGGAATTAAGTCATTACCTCAATGATAGGAAAGCAAAGACAATAAATAAGCCGATTGGCTGTGGTCAGGAAATTAAATTCAAGGCAAAGCTACGGGCACCTTATACTTTTTTAAATCCTCATGGTTTTGATTATGAGGCCTGGCAGCTTAGTCGGGGGCTGGATGCGACAGGTTATTTATTGTCTTATCAGGTAATTAGCAATGACAACTCTCTTACGACAAATATAGCGGCATTTAGGCAGTTAGGAATTGAGCGTGCAGTTCAACTGTCGGGACTGGCGGGGCAAATAGTTCCGGCGCTGCTCTTTGGAGAGGCCAATTATTTAGATCGATCTGTTTGGCGAGATCTTCAAATGACCGGCACGATTCATTTATTGGTTGTTAGTGGTCTGCATGTTGGCTTTATTGTGATGATTATATCACTAGCGCTGAGACTATTAGTGCGAATTGAGATGTTTGCACATACTCCTGTACTTTCTTATGTTTTACGTTTAACCCCCGTGATCTTACTGTCGGCCTGTCTAATGTATAGTTTTATGGCGGGAGTCGGCCTTGCTGTTCAGCGGGCGAGCTTAATGTTTATGGTGGCTGTATTGGTGAGCTACTACAAAGCGCACTGGTCATTATTTGATACTTGGTTATGGGTTGCTTGTCTTGTACTGTTAATTAATCCGCTGTCTTCTTTATTTGTTGGCTTTTGGTTTTCCTTTGTCGCAGTGGGTGCTTTATTGCTAGGATTTTCAGGTCAGGCGAAACAAAATAAAAATGCACTAGGCTCTCGGTTTGAATTGCTAATAAAGCCTCAGTGGATTGTATTTATTGCTTTAATGCCTCTACTTTGGATATTTCAGCAGTCAACCTCGCTGCTTTCTTTGCTCGCCAATATAATTGCAATTCCGTTGTTGGGATTGCTCATTCTGCCATTGTCGATTCTCAGTTTAATATTTCCTCTTGGTTGGCCTGTTGAAGTTTTGAATCTTTTGCTTGAGTGGGGGTTGTTGTTCATTCAGCAAATGGCCCAGCAATCATCGTTAATGGTCCATAAACCCAGTGGAATGTGGTTGATATGTTTACTGCCTTTGGTATTGGTTAGTTTGTTATTTAAGGGTTTTCCGTTTCGTCGATTGAGTCTTATTGTGCTGGTCGTTGTGTTTTTCCTTCCAACTGAAAATAATCAAAGCCGATTATTGATATTGGATGTGGGTCAAGGTCTCTCGGTGCTGGGAGTGCAACAGAATAAAGAGGAGGGTGATTTTTCTTGGCTATACGATACGGGTGCTAAATATCGTTCAGGATTTAGTCTAGGTGAGGCGGTTGTCTCTAAGAATATTTTAGCGCTTACGAATAACACATTGGATCTTTTATTTGTGAGCCATTCTGATAATGACCATGCTGGCGGAGAAGAAGGCTTGAGACGGAAGGTTGACGTTGTGACTGCTTATGCTGGGCAGCCAGAGATAGCCAAGCATAAAGATTGTCATGGATTAGATAATCAGTGGGTAGGTGAGGCGGGCATGCGTTGGCGAGTTTTTGATGCCGAGCTGTTAAAGGCGACTGATAATAATTTATCTTGCGTAGTTCAAATAGAAATGGAGGGTAAGCTTATATTAATTCCTGGAGATATAGAGAAGCGAGTGGAGAGAAGGCTAGTTGATCTATTTGGCAGTGAATTAAAATCCGATATTTTGATAGTTCCCCATCATGGCAGTAGTACTAGTTCGACAGAGGCTTTTATAACCCAAGTTGACCCTAGTGTGGCAGTAGTTTCAAGTGGCTTCAAAAATCGATTTAATCACCCACATCCGGATGTTGTTGCTAGATATCAACGCTTAGGGATACCGATATTCAATTCAGCGAGCTCAGGAGCAATAGAGGTTCGGTGGAGTAATCAAGCTTCTATTATAGAGTGGCGTAAAGAAAATCCACCAATCTGGCGGCAAATGTGATTGGGTCTACGTATTGAATTACATCTGAGTATGGAGCTGTAGTTGTTGCATGTGCTAAAGTAGCGGCCATAAATCATAAAAAGTTCAAGTTGTTAGGAGATTTGCCTGTGTTTGAGATCATCCAGAGTGGCGGTTGGATGATGATTCCGATCATCATTTGTTCAGTATTGGCGGCGGCAATTGCCGGTGAGCGTTTTTGGACATTGCGTACCAGTCAAATTGCTCCTGCGAACCTTTTAGGTCAGGTTTGGGGTTGGATGAAAAACAACCAGCTTGATGCGGCTCGTATTAAAGAGTTGCGTGAAAATTCACCTTTGGGTCGTGTACTGGCTTCTGGATTAATGAATTCAAAGCATGGCCGTGAAATTATGAAAGAAAGTATTCAAGAAGTCGCCAGCCATGAAATTCATGAGATGGAGCGATACCTGAATGCATTGGGCACCATTGCGGCCGTTGCGCCTTTGATGGGCTTATTAGGCACCGTTATTGGCATGATTAAAGTTTTTTCTGAGATCATGCTGGCCGGGACTGGCCAAGCAGGCATGTTAGCGGGCGGTATCTCCGAAGCGCTTGTGACGACTGCGGGTGGTCTTGCAATTGCAATTCCAGCATTGATTTGTCATCGCATGCTACAGCGTCGCGTTGATGAAGTCGTTGTTTTCATGGAACAGGAATCACTAAAGTTAGTGGATGTGCTGCACGGTGAACGTGAAGTTGCCGATGCTCCTGAGAGCAAGCAGCCGGTTGGAGTTTAATCGTGAATTTTAAACGTCAAAATAAAGAAATGGTGGAAGTAAACCTAACTCCTTTGATTGACGTCGTATTCTTGCTTTTGATTTTCTTTATGGTCTCAACAACCTTCACTAAAGAGAATCATTTAAGTATTGATCTACCGGAAGCTAGCGCAGAGCAGCAACCGGTAGCGACTAATCGATTAGAGATTATTATTACCGCTGCAGGCAGTTATTCAATTAATGATAAAAGCTTGGTAAATAATCAGTTAGACACTTTAAAGCGTGGTTTGGTCAAAGCGGCAAACGGCGAGAAAGGTTTACCGGTAACGATTACGGCAGACGCCAATACACCTCATCAAGCGGTTGTGCGTGCGATGGATGCGGCCGGACAATCTGGCTTTGTAAATCTAAGTATCACTACTCGTCAAGTAAGCGCGGAATAAAAGCATGTCTGAGAAAGTATCAGTAAGGCGCCTGTATGGGCGCTTACTGACCTATGTTAAACCCTTCATCGGTTCATTTTTACTAGCCATTCTTGGTTTTATTATCTTTGCATCTGCAGCGCCATTATTATCTAAAATGATGGGTGAAATTGTTGATGTGCTTGCGGACCCTAAGCCCGCAGATGCCAATTTTGTCGTTTTTGCCTTAATTGCTATTTTTGCTTATCGTGGAGTCGGTACCTTTTTGGGTAAATACTTTATTGCACGTGTTGGTCGTGGTGTTGTTCATTCGTTGCGCACGGTATTGTTTAAGCATATGTTGACATTGCCGAGCAATTACTATGATGGCGAGTCTTCAGGGCGCCTGATTTCACGAGTTATTTTTGATGTTAGCCAAGTTACAGGTGCGTCTACTCGTGCATTAACGACTCTAGTTCAGGATGGATTAACAGTCATTTTTTTAATGGCATATTTAATTTATTTAGATTGGACCTTAACGTTAATCTTTTTAGCACTAGCTCCAATTATTGGTGGTTTAGTAGCATTTGCTAGTAAGTTCTTTCGTAAATACAGTAAGCGAATTCAGAAATCTGTAGGTGATGTTACTCAAGTTACCAATGAATCTATTAATGCTTTTCGTGAAGTGCGAACATTTGGTGGTCAGGACTTTGAAGATAAGCGCTTTTGTGGAGCCAGCGAAGAGAATCGTAAGCAGGCGTTAAAGTTTGAATTAACAAATGCCATTAATGTTCCATTAAATCAGCAAATTATTGCATTGGGTTTAGGTCTCATGGTTTATCTAATGTTTGACCGTGTACTAAATCAAACGATGGGAGCAGGCGAATTCATGACCTTTATTACCGCAGCTTCATTAATAGCAAAGCCATTACGTGCATTAACAGATATAAATTCTGTCATCCAAAAAGGGGTTGTTGGGGCTGAGTCAATTTTTACGGTTTTAGATAGTGAAGGAGAAGAAGATAAAGGCAAGATAGAGTTAGAAGTAGTAATTGGAAACGTTGAAATTAATGAATTATCTTTCAAGTACCCTACTTCGGATGACTGGGTGATTAAATCATTAACGGCGAAAGCGGAAGCAGGAAAAACATACGCTCTCGTTGGCCGCTCAGGGAGTGGTAAAACAACCTTGATGAGCTTGTTCCCACGGTTTTATAAGGCTCAGCAGGGGAGGATTTATATTGATGGTCATAATATCGAAGATCTTACGCTTTCGAGCCTGCGTCGAAATGTTTCCATCGTTAGTCAGCAAGTAATGCTTTTTAACAGCTCAATTCTAGAAAATATTGCTTATGGTGAGTTACAGAGTAAATCTCGTGAGGAGGTTATATCTGCGGCTAAAGCGGCACATGCTGATGAATTCATTACTCAGATGAGTAATGGTTATGATACGGTGATTGGTGATAATGGGGTCTTATTATCAGGAGGTCAAAGGCAGCGAATCGCAATAGCGAGAGCTATTTTAAAGGATTCTCCTATTCTTATTTTGGATGAGGCGACATCTGCTTTGGATACCGAGTCAGAGCGCCATATTCAAGGTGCAATGGAAGAAGTGATGAAGGGGCGCACAACCTTTGTTATTGCTCACCGCTTGAGTACCATTGAAAATGCAGACCAAATTTGGGTGATGGACAAAGGCGAGATTATTGAGCGTGGAACTCATGCTGAGCTATTAAATTCTCAAGGTACTTACGCTAATTTGCATGCTATGCAGTTTCACGAAAACTAATATGATGAGTCGTAGATGATGAATCTTCTAGTTGCTCGTATCGAGAAGAGTTGGTATCAGGGTAAGTGGTGGAATGCTTGGTTATTACCGTTTAGTGGCCTGTTTTTTCTGTTAAGCCATGGCCGACGTTTATGGTTAACAAGAATCAAAAAAGCGAATAAGAATAACTCAATACCCGTTGTTGTGATTGGTAATATTAATGTTGGGGGGACAGGGAAAACACCTTTAACTTGTCGTTTGGTTGAGCTGCTTGGACAGAAAGATATGCAGGTCGGTATTATTAGTCGAGGGTACGGCAGTGATGCGCCTTATTACCCTTATCGTCTTGCTAAAGGCGAGGGCGCTGATATTGTCGGTGATGAACCTAAGCTATTGCGTGATCGTTTGGGTTGCCCGGTAGTGATCGACTCTGATCGCAATGCGGCTATAGAACTGCTATCGAAGCAGGGGGTGGATTTAATACTCTCTGATGATGGATTACAGCACTATAAAATGGCAAGGGATTATGAGGTTGTGGTTTTAGATTCGACACGTCAGCTGGGTAATCGTTGGCTATTGCCTGCGGGACCTTTGCGCGAAGGGGCCTGGAGATTAAGTGAAGTAGATTGCATTATTTATAATGGCTCTGATAATGATGGTGCTGAAGATCTTGATGGTCTGAGCATGGAAATAGTCCCAAGCGCTTGGGTTAATGCTAAAACTGGTGAGCGTAAATCACTGGATTATTTTGCCGGAAAGAACTTGCATGCCTTGGCAGGTATAGGAAACCCACAGCGCTTCTTTTCGACTTTGGATGCGCTAAACGTTAATCATCAAGATCATGTGTTTGCTGATCATCATGCATTTGTAGTATCGGACTTGAATCTTGCTGATCAATATTCATCGCAAGTAGTCATGACGGAAAAAGATTGGGTGAAGTGCTCTGATTTTGCTGATGAGTCTATGTGGTACTTAGAGATAAATGCACGCTTAAATACTAAGCTTGAAACAAAGTTAATGAATGATTTAACCTCGCTTGTGCATGCAAGCTAGGTTATTAATAGAGGATATTAAAAATGGATAAGCAATTAGCTGCCATGTTGGTTTGCCCTAACTGTAAGGGTCAATTAAAACTGGATAACGAAGCGCAAGAGTTATTATGCACCTTTGATGGTTTGGCTTTTCCTGTGCGTGATGGTGTGCCGGTAATGCTTGAACAAGAAGCGCGTAAGATGAGCGAAGAAGAAAAGTTAGATAAAGCTAATAGCTAATGATTAAAGTTTTATTTGTTTGCTTGGGTAATATTTGTCGCTCGCCAACCGCTCATGGGGTATTGGAGCGTAAATTGGCGATGGCAGGGTTAGCAAATTTAGTTGAAGTCGATAGTGCGGGTACTGCCCCATGGCATATTGGCAAACAGCCTGATTTGCGTTCACAGCAAGCTGCTAGAAAGCGTGATTATGATTTGTCTCACTTGCGAGCTCGTCAGGCGATCGCGGATGATTTTTTCGAGTTTGATTATGTGTTGGCAATGGATAATCAAAATTTAGAAAATTTGCAGGGTATCGTTCCTGCTGGTCGTGCTGATAATAGTGCTGAGTTGAGTAGGGTAAAATCACAGCCCGAATTATTTTTAGCAACATTTTCTAGTCAAGGATTAACTCAGGTACCTGATCCTTATTATGGTGGCGACGAAGGCTTCGAAGCGGTGCTTGATATGGTTGAGGATGCCTGTGATCAGCTCATCATGGATATTAGAAAAAAATTATAATGAAGATTTTTCCGCAGTATGATCTTTCAGCGTTAAATACCTTATCCCTACCTGGTCGTGCGGAATACTTCTGTCGTTTTAATACGACTTCTGATTTGTTATGTCTGTTGCGTGAAGCTGATGAGCGTCAGCTTAAAGTCAAAGTGCTTGGCGGAGGTAGTAATCTTATTCTACAGCCACAGGTATCGGGCTTGGTTATTCAAAGTGCAATGGATGGTGTTGTTAAACTATCTGAAGATGAAAGCTCAGTCACCTATTGTGTGGATGCGGGGCTGAATTGGCATCAGTGGGTATTGCGATCTATTGAATTGGGAGCTTATGGGTTAGAAAATCTTGCCTTAATTCCAGGTTCTGTGGGTGCGTCTCCGGTGCAGAATATTGGCGCTTATGGGGTTGAGGTGGGGCAGGCGATTGTTGCCGTTCGAGGGGTTCAACTATCAACACAGCAATGGATGTCATTTTCTCAGCAGCAGTGCAGTTTTTCTTATCGTGATTCAGTTTTTAAGCAGCAATTTAATAATGACTTTTTAATAACTCAGGTTGTATTCAAATTAGCTAAAGTTTTTGAACCGCAAGTTTCTTATGCGCCGCTGAACAAAATGGCTGAACAGGCCTTAGTAAACAAGCTAGATATTAATGCTCAGCGCGTTACTGATTGGGTTATTGGTGTTCGAAATAGCAAATTACCTAATCCAGCAGAAACTCCTAATGCCGGTTCCTTTTTTACCAATCCGATTATTACTAAATCACAAGCGGACGAGTTGCTGAAGCTCTTTCCAGATCTCCCTGTTTACCCTTTGGTCGATTCTTTGGGTGCGCGGGTTAAGATTGCCGCGGGTTGGTTGATTGATCAGTGTGGTTGGAAGGGGCGCTCTTTAGGTCTAGCGAAGATGCATGATCAGCAAGCATTGGTTTTGACGTTAAAGCCAGGAGCTTGCCAGCAAGATTTAGTATCCATTCAGCAAGCGGTTCAGGCTGATGTCATGGCTAAATTTGGTATTCAATTACGCCCTGAGCCTCAGCCTTTCCGTTAAAATGATGGCAGCTTATAGGTCAAATGACTCTAGAATTAGGTCTTTATTCTCTTGCCACTTGATGTACCAGCCTTTATCTCCCCAATCCCCTAAAACATAACGAATACGTTCTTGACCTTCAAAGTTCCAATTGTGAATATTGGGTCTATGAGTATGGCCATGTATTAAGGTGGAGCAGTTGGCAGATGAGAGTGCCTCATCAACGGCAGTTTGGTTGACGTCCATGATGTCGTAGCTTTTGCCTTGTTGGCTTTCTTTACTTTCGCTACGAGCTTGTTTGGCAAATTCAATTCGCTCAGGAATTGATTGCGCTAGGAATTGTTGTTGCCATTGAGGATTACGCAGCATGATGCGAGCTTTCATATAATCAATATCATCGGTGCAAAGACTATCACCGTGCATGAGTAAGATGCTTTCGTCACCTAAAGTGATGAGCTTGGACTCTTCAAGTAGTTCGCAATTGGTATTTTTGCACCAAGCCTGTCCTATTAAGAAATCCCGATTACCGTGCATAAAGTAAATCTTTGTGCCTTTAGCTGCGCACTTTCTTAATGTTTGGTTGATGAGTTCTATATAGTCATTGCTATAATCATCCCCCATCCAGACTTCAAAAAAATCACCTAGGATATACAGTGCTTCGGCATCATTTAAGGAGTCTATAAACGACAAAAAGCCATCAGTGATGGCTTTTTGTGCAGGCTCCAGATGCAGGTCAGAAATAAAATAAATCGCCATATCTGGAATCTTCTTAGCCTTCAATAACGGTCGCTGATTCGATGATTACATCGTCAACTGGAACGTCTTGGTGGCCGCGACGAGTGGTGGTTGGTGCGCCTTTAATCTTGTTGACGACGTCCATACCTTCTACTACTTCACCGAATACGCAGTATCCCCAACCTTCAGCGTTTTTGGCTGTGTGGTTCAAGAATGTATTGTCGGAAACGTTGATGAAGAACTGAGCGCTAGCAGAATGAGGATCCATAGTGCGAGCCATAGCTAGTGTGCCTGTCTTGTTGGAAAGGCCGTTGTCTGCTTCGTTATCGATCGTATCGTTAGTGCGCTTTTCTTCCATACCAGGAAGCATGCCGCCACCTTGAACCATGAAGCCGTCGATTACACGGTGGAAGATAATACCATCGTAAAAACCGTCTTCTACATACTGCTGGAAGTTCGCGGCAGTTTTTGGCGCTTCTTCGTTGAAAAGGTTGATTTTGATGTCGCCAAAGTTGGTCTTTAAAAGAATCATGCTGTTTCCTAGCGTTATTATGACTAATATTGAATCTACGTATGGCTCTAGGCCGTATGACGCGTATAATAGCCGTTTTTTCCATGATTATCAGCTTAAACAGTGCAAATTAATTCGAGCTATTTAATCGTACTGTCTATTAGAACTATCGAGATACAAAACGCATGTCAGAGACTAATAACGTCAATAACTTTGTTGCCAAAATCGTAGAAGAAGATCTAGCCAGTGGCAAGGTCGACAAAGTCATTACTCGTTTTCCCCCTGAGCCTAATGGCTATTTACACGTAGGCCACGCTAAATCCATCTGTTTGAACTTTGGTTTGGCAGAGCAATTTAACGGCGAATGTAACTTGCGTTTTGATGATACGAACCCAGAAAAAGAAAGCCAAGAATACATTGATGCAATCAAAGAAGACGTTTCTTGGTTGGGCTTCAAGTGGGCAGGGGATGTACGTTTCTCTTCTGATTACTTCGATACTCTGTTTGAGTATGCCCTTGAGCTGATTAAATCAGGCAATGCTTACGTTTGTAGTTTGAAGCCTGAAGAGTCAGAAGAGTATAAAGGTGACTTTAATCGCCCAGGTAAGAGCAGTCCTTATCGTGATCGCAGTGTTGAAGAGAACCTAGATATGTTCGCTCGCATGAAAGCCGGTGAATTTAAGGATGGCGAGCATGCGTTGCGCGCTAAGATTGATATGGCGTCTGGCAATATGAATCTGCGTGATCCGATCATGTATCGTATTCGCCATGTTGAGCATCATCAGACCGGTGATAAGTGGTGTATCTATCCGATTTACGATTTCACTCACGGCCAGTCTGA
>Ga0209184_1001860_pt1 | contig 12179 bp, 10 predicted proteins | sample EN8Hudsemesocosm_2_FD_184627 | JGI IMG/M metagenome (GOLD analysis project Ga0209184, IMG submission 184627) | Methane-oxidizing microbial communities from mesocosms in the Hudson Canyon - EN8C Hudson Canyon (SPAdes) (version 2) | ecosystem: Environmental > Aquatic > Marine > Cold seeps | place... | reverse complement strand
ACTGGATTTTTAATATATAGAGTAATTAGTAATGGATGTAATAGAAAGAATTAAAGACCAGCTTGGTAGCCACTCCGTAGTTTTATATATGAAAGGGACTCCTGATTTCCCACAGTGTGGTTTTTCTGCACAAACTGTCCAGGCAGTCAAGGACTGCGGTGTGCAGTTTATGTATATTAATATTTTTGAAGATCAAGAAGTGAGGGAAGCACTTAAAGAATATTCAAACTGGCCAACCTACCCACAGCTTTATGTCAATGCAGAATTGGTAGGCGGTTGTGACATTATTATGGATCTACATAGTAAGGGCGAGTTGAAAGGAATGCTAGAAGCCGCAGGCTAAAGGCGAAAGGCGAAAGGCGAAAGGCGAAAAGAGCACTGCTTTGGCTCTTTTAGCCTTGAACCTTTAGCCTTTTACCTGCTCTTCAATCTCTTCCAGCTTTTTCCAGCGATTCACAATCATACAAAAAAGTTTTGCCGTTTGCTCTGCATCATAAAGAGCTGAATGTGCTTTTTCAGCATCCCATTCTAAATCAGCTGCTTTAGCTACTTTTGCTAGCACTGTCTGTCCATAAGCAAGTCCTCCCAATGTGGCCGTGTCAAAGCTACTAAAAGGATGGAATGGACTGCGTTTCATTTTGGTCCTTTCGATTGCAGCATTTAAAAAGTTGATATCAAAGGCGGGGTTGTGCCCAACCAGAATAGCTCTTGTACAATCATTTCGTTTGACAGCGGCTTTGATAGGCTTGAATATTTGACTTAAAGCTTCTTTTTCTTCTATCGCCATCCGAAAAGGATGATAAGGGTCGATGCCTGTAAACTTTAAAGCTGCTTCATCTAGTTCTGAGCCAGAAAATGGATTGATATTACATGCATGGGTTTCGGTTGTATGTAAAAGCCCCTGGCTGTCGGGCTCTACAATAACGGCAGCTATTTCTAATAAAGGGTTTTTCTTTGCATTAAAGCCAGCCGTTTCTATATCGACAATAACAGGAAGGTATCCTCTAAAACGTTTGCCTAATGGGTTTTGGTTTATATCCATTTATAAGTTTTTTTTGAAAATTAAAGTTTGTGCTAGGTTTGTGGGCGTAAATTTAATATCATCCTACCATTAGAATTGGATTGGAGGATGTTTTCTGTCTCCAGTTATGCGCTATTATGAAGTAAAAGATTTAGCGTTAACAATTTTATCTATGGAATATGATTGTGTTTTGTACGCATTCCAGTAGATGAGTGTTAGTTTTGGAGATGGAAAATGCAAAATAAAATAAATAATTTATTTGTTGTTAGCGTGTTAGCGACTTTTTTAACTGCTTGCGCTACAACGGAAATAATTGATGAAAGAGATCCCTGGGAAAGTTGGAATCGTTCAGTTCATTCTTTTAACGAGGGTCTGGATGATTATGCGATGAAGCCAGTGGCTAAAGGTTATCGCTGGATTACCCCGAGCTTTGTAGATACAGCGATCACCAATGTGTTTAATAATATCGATGATATTGGGGTCACTGTTAATGACGCTTTACAAGGAAAGTTTATGCAATCAGGTCTGGACTTTTCACGTTTCATCGTTAATTCAACGGCAGGTGTTGGCGGTTTGGTTGATGTAGCTACTATGATTGACTTACCAAAGCATGATGAAGATTTTGGACAAACCTTAGGGGTTTGGGGTATGCCTACGGGGCCTTACATGGTGCTACCTTTTTTTGGTCCTAGTTCTCCCCGCGGTGTTGTGGGTTTGGCGGGAGATATTGCAATGGATCCAACCTCATATCTGGCACCCTATATATCGACAGCCATTCATGCAGTTAATGCCATTGATAGAAGGGCTGATTATCTGGGTACCGAAAAAACGGCTGATGAGGCCGCGGTATTTGGTAAATATGAATTTTATAGAAATTCATATATAGAACAAAGGCACCTTTTAGTTCTTGATGGTGTTGAACTGGAAGGTGAAGACTTACTTTTAGAATACGAATAGGGTTAGAAGAAATGTTATTAAGTTAAGACTAAAAGAGTCTATTTTAATTTCTCCCCACCCAACCCTCCCCAGCAGGAGAGGGCTTAAGAACAAAAAAAATACCTTAAATCGCTTATTTTAATGGTATTGGGGTTAAGATCTTAAACTCAAACATTTTACAGACACAGATATCAATAAATGGGAATTCAGGAAAATTACGAACAATTGCCTTTAAAGGATTTTACCGAAAAAGCGTATCTGGATTATTCCATGTACGTTATTCTGGATAGGGCGTTGCCTCATATAGGGGATGGATTAAAGCCCGTGCAACGGCGGATTGTCTATGCCATGTCAGAACTGGGCTTAAATGCACTGGCCAAATATAAAAAGTCTGCCAGAACAGTCGGGGATGTATTAGGTAAGTATCATCCACATGGTGATTCAGCCTGTTATGAGGCTATGGTGTTGATGGCGCAGAATTTTTCATATCGCTATCCTTTAATTGATGGGCAGGGTAACTGGGGTTCGCCTGATGATCCTAAATCATTTGCTGCCATGCGTTATACCGAGTCCAGATTGACAGCCTATGCGCAAACTTTATTAAGTGAGCTGGGGCAGGGAACTGTTGACTGGAGCGATAATTTTGATGGTACTTTGAAGGAACCTGTGCTGTTGCCAGCAAGATTACCTAATGTGTTGCTCAATGGCACGATGGGGATCGCTGTGGGTATGGCGACAGATATTCCTCCGCATAACTTGCGTGAAGTTGTGAATGCTTGTATTCAGCTTATTGATGAACCTGATACAGATATCGAAACTATATTAACTCATGTAAAAGGGCCTGATTATCCAACTCAGGCTGAAATAATTAGTTCGGCTGACGAAATCAACAAAATATATACCACGGGTAATGGGTCTATAAAAATGCGGGCACAGTATGAACTGGAAGATCATCATATTGTGATTACTGCATTGCCTCATCAGGTGTCTGGGGCAAAGTTACTGGAGCAAATTGCAGCACAAATGCTGGCTAAGAAATTACCTATGATCGACGATTTAAGGGATGAATCAGATCATGAAAATCCAACCCGTCTGCTTATTATTCCCAAATCAAAACGGATTGATACTGAATCGGTGATGTCGCATTTGTTTGCCACCACTGATTTAGAAAAAAACTACCGTGTTAATATGAATATGATTGGCTTGAATGGTAAGCCAGTGGTTAAAAATCTGCGTGATATTTTAGTCGAGTGGTTACAGTTTAGAACTGAAACCGTGCGTAGACGTTTGCAATATCGTTTGGATAAAGTGCTGGCTAGGCTGCATATTCTGGATGCTTTGTTGATCGCTTTTCTCAATATTGATGAAGTCATCGCCATTATCAGGGAATATGATAAACCCAAGCCCGTATTGATGGAGCGCTTTGGCATTTCAGATATTCAGGCTGAAGCCGTTTTAGAATTAAAGCTAAGACATCTTGCCAAGCTTGAGGAAATGAAAATCCGTGGCGAGCAGGATGAGCTGGAAAAAGAGCGAAAAGAGCTAGAGAAAATATTAGGTTCTAAACGTTTGCTTAATCGTTTGATTAAAAAAGAATTGCAAGCAGATGCAGAAAAATATGGCGATGACAGACGCTCAGCTATCGTGTCTAGGGATGCTGCTCAAGTCTTAGATACCACTGCATTAATCGCTAACGAGCCTTTAACCATTGTGATGTCACAAAAAGGCTGGATACGCGCGGCAAAAGGCCATGATATTGATGTCCATAGTTTAAATTACCGTTCTGGGGATAAATATTTAGATTCTGCAAAAGGTCGTTCAACGCAGCCCGTTTATATTTTAGATTCAACAGGAAGGGCTTATACAGTCGCGACGCATGATCTGCCTTCTGCGCGTAGTCAGGGTGAGCCCTTAACGGGTCGCTTAAAACCGCCTGCGGGCTCATTATTTAGTTATCTTTTCTCAGCTCAGGCTGATGACTGGCTGGTGATGGTCAGCAATGCCGGTTATGGTTTTAGAGTGCAATTGAAAGACCTGCAAAGTAAAAACAAGGCAGGTAAAGCTGTTCTTTCATTGCCTGCTGGAGCAAAGGTGCTGGCACCTGTACCGATCAATAATGACTCTGATTTGATTGCTGCGGTAACAATGCAAGGTCGATTGTTAATTTTTCCTGTACTTGAGTTGCCTGCTTTATCTAAAGGTAAAGGCAATAAATTGATACAAATTCCGCCGGCTGATTTCAAGTCGGGAGCCGATGCTGTTGTTTCGGTTGCAGTTTTTGCACAGGATGGTGCTGTTAAGATATTGTCAGGTAAAAGACATTTGACTATCAAAGGCAGTGATATTGAGGTTTATTCAGGGGGGAGAGCTAAAAGAGGTGCAGCCTTGCCTCGTGGTTTTCAGCGCGTGGATGGTCTGGAAAGCTAGATAATTAATTAATTGTAGGGCGGACTTCAGTCCGCCTTTAAACTTAAAAAAATGGCTCAGCAACAGTTCTGGTATTCAGAGTCAATGAATACATTGATCTGTTTTCTGCTGACAATGAGTTGATAAATTTGCTGATGATCTTTTTTTGATTTACCTAAGCATTAGCATCACTTACAATTCAGCATTGGTTCATCAACAAAAATAATACCTGGAGGGTAATATGTTTAAAATTCGTTCTTTGGTCACTGCTTTGGCTTTAGCCAGCTCAGCTACTGTAGTCTTTGCTCAGGCTTTGCCAACTACAGCACCAGCACCTGCTGATAATCCTACAACTGCAGAGAAAGTTGCATTAGGAAAAATGCTTTATCATGATCCTCGATTATCTTCTTCAGGGACCGTGTCTTGTGCATCTTGTCATAACACCATGTTAGGTGGTGAAGATAACCGCGCTGGTTCTGTTGGTGTGGGTGGGCAGGTTGGTGGACGTAGTGCGCCCACAGTCTGGAATTCGGCCTTTAATAAGGTGCAGTTTTGGGATGGTCGTGCGGCTAGTTTAGAAGAGCAAGCAGCGGGTCCTGTGACTAACCCAATCGAAATGGGTATGAAAAGCTGGGATGATGTGGTTGTGCGTTTGAAATCAATTGAAGGTTATCAGCATGCATTTCATAAGGCATTTGGTAAAGACTCAATTTCTAAAGATACCGCAACTAAAGCGATTGCTGCTTATGAAAGAACATTAATTACCCCAAACAGTGCTTATGACAAGTATGTTAAAGGTAATAAAAAAGCGATGACTGAGCAACAGATTCGTGGTATGAAAAAAGCAGTAGCAATCGGTTGTACTTCTTGTCATAGTGGTCCAGCGTTTAATGGTCCAGGTACATTCCAAAAATTTCCTGTTATAGATAATGGTTACTTTGAAGCGCAATATAGCTTTAAAGATGACAAGGGTTTAGCTGAAGTGACTAAGAAAACCGCTGATGAGCACATGTGGAAAGTTCCTACTTTGCGTAATATCGCTTTAACTGCGCCTTATTTTCATAATGGTTCAGTTAAGACATTAGATATGGCTGTTAAATTAATGGCTAAATTACAGTTGGGTCAGGATTTATCTAAGGCTGAAATTGCTGATATTGTTGCTTTCCTAGATACATTAACGGGTGAATTTCCTAAACAGGAAATGCCAGTATTGCCAGTTGCACCAGGTAGTACTTTTAATTAATGAATAATCTGGGTGGGCGGAGTAGCCCACCCAGTTTTATGAGTTATCAGCTTTTAACCAAAAGTAGAGCCATTCCAGCCCCAGAAATCAATAGGGCAATTACTGAATTCTATATAAACCCGATCCGCTGATATTTTAAGTTGTTCGTTTAGCAGTTGAGTAATGGAAGCCGATAATGACTTTGCTTGCTCGCTACTTAAACCGATACTTTTGCATTCGAGGTAAGCCAGCGGGGTATTATTTCCAGAAAAAATCATTTCTGCTTTATCATTCAGTTCAATCATGATGTAGCGTTCAGGCTTACCTGTTTCTTTAGCCAGAAGTTGAGAGAACTGTGTTAATAAGTCAGACGATTTTTCTTTATTAACCGAAATGTTAGTTTTTAATTTTAAGTAGGGCATTTGTACATAGTCCTTTGTTGTTTACTCTGTTAATAAGTTAGTGATTAACCATTCAAGATCAGTAAAATTACCGAATTCACTGGCTTTCAATATTCCTTTTTTATCAATAACAATATGAGAGGGTGTACCTTGTAATTGATATAGTGTAAACGTTTCTGCAGTATACAGTTGAGCATTTAAATAGTTTTTAGCATTTGCCTTGATTTGTATTTTTTCTGCTTCCTTACGTTGAATAAAGTCTGGCACATATTGCTTGATAAATCGACTCACATCATTTTCTGAAGCTCCGTCAGCCAGTTTGTTTATTTTGTCTATCGCAACAGAAAAAGGGATGTGATAGGGGAGAAGGCCATCAATTAATCGATTGTTTTCTGCCAAGACTCGTTTAGTTTCCCCAACGACTATATGCTGTTCTAATAATAACTTTAAGTTGTCTTGGTTATTGAGTTCAAAGTCTTCAAAAGCAGTTGCAATACCCAGTACAGTTAAGCCTTTGTTAGAATATCTTTGATGCAGGTCAACCGCCTGAGGCAAGCTGTATAAGAAACAGCCAGGGCAATTTACTTGAAAGGCTTCGATTAAAATAACATCTCCCAACAAGTGATCTAAATTTTCAGGATTACCTTGTAGCCATTCGGAAACTTGTAATTCAGGGGCTTTTTTTCCAATCAGAGGTGTATGTTTCATTGTTTACGCTCTTTAAGGCTGGGGAGTAATAATGAAGCTGCTTGGGCAAAGAGGCTGTTATTACTTCGCTGAACTGAGATTGTTACTATTGCTTTGCCTATCGTACATTTCTTTAAATAACACCTCAAGAAATAGATGTGCCACATTTCCTATATTTACAGCGTTTTTATAGGGTGCTGTAAATTAGCATTGTGATCAGGCATCCTCTCTGCTTTAATAGGCTGAATAATTTTGGGAGCAAGCTATTCTTTAAAATGCTAATAAACAAGATATGCGAATTACTTTTTATACTGATTATCTCAATAAATTTGAGTTTAGCTGCCAGTGTAAAGGCGATAGATACTTCAAAAAATTATAAAGCCCCTATAGGTAAGTATCTTCAAATTTTTCATGAAAAAGATGGCCCATTAAATGTCAGCGCTGCATTGCTAGCTTTTAATAACAAACACTTTAAACCCTCTGAACAAAAAGTCGTCAGTAAAGGGCTTGGGGCCCAGCCGATATGGCTAACTTTTGATGTTATACACTCTGGGAATACCTCGGTTCCTCGGTATCTTCAAGTCGACAACTCATGGCTAGACAAACTTGATGTCTACTTTGTTCGTAATAATTCCGTGCTTGAGACCTTCAAGACTGGGGACAGCTTGTCTTTTTCTGATCGAGTCATTGATCAGCGGTTTTTTGCTTTTGAACATTTTTTTAAACCTGGAAAAACTACGGTTTTGATTCGTGCTGAATCTATCGACCCAATGGTGCTCCCTCTGTTTTTTATGGACTTTAAAGGCACTCAGAAGCTGTCTACTTTGGAAAACTATGGCTATGGTTTTTTATACGGTATCGTATTTGCTTTGCTAGCCTATAATTTCATACTATATTTAGCCTTAAAAAAAACGGCCTATTTACTTTATTCCAACTATCTAGTTAGTTTTTTATTGTTAAATATTTCTTATACAGGGCATGGCTTTCAATGGTTATGGTCTGAATATCCAAACTGGCAACAACCATTAAATCCGCTGCTAATGATAGTCTGTTCGGTCAGTGGGCTTGCATTTGCCTGTGTGTTTTTATCAGTGCAAGCCCTTTTTCCAACTCTTTACCGCAGAATTGTTTATGCGTGCTATTTTTTTATAATTTCTGGTATTTTTGCAGCAATAACAGGGCAACAGTTAATCTTGTTGCTATTAGCCTTTAGTTTTACCCTTATTTTTTCTTGTATGATGGCCATCTTAGGTTTTTTGTCGGTCAGAAAAGGAAGTCAATCAGCCAAGTTCTTTTTGCTGGCGGCCATTAGTGCCATCATAGGTGCTATTTCTACTGCACTTGCTGTGTGGGGGAAAATTCCATTTAATACTTTAAGTTTTCATGCCTATGAAATTGGTATGGTAATGGATGCAATTCTATTAGCTTTTGCACTTGCTAAAAAAATTCAATTAAATGATAAAGAAAAGTACCTGGCACTAAAGTTGGCTAGTACAGATCCATTAACAGCACTTAATAACAGGCGGGCATTTTATGATTTGCTTGAGCCAGTTTGGGAAGTGAGTATCAGAAATAACCGAGAAGTTGCTTTAATGATGATTGATATTGATAAGTTTAAGTTACTTAATGATAGCTATGGTCATGGATATGGTGACCAGGCATTGGTTTTAGTGGCACAAATGATAAGGGATGAGGCGCGTATCAGTGATATTGTTGCGCGCTGGGGTGGGGAAGAGTTTATTGTTTTTTTACCAGAAACAAATCTTGCGAACGCGATCAATATTGCAGATAGAATTCGTCAAACGATAGCTGCTTTAGTCATGCGAGTTGAGCAAGCCGAAACAACACTTACCGTGAGTTTAGGTGTTGCGCATTGTACCGATGTTAATGACATTTCCCTGGATGAGCTTATCTCCATTGCGGATAAGCGGCTTTATAGTGCAAAAGAACAGGGGCGCAATTGCGTTTGTTCGCACGGCTAGAATTATTTCTTTTGAGGCAATTGAGTTAAGCTGGGGCTATAGTATGTACTGAGGCTGGGGTGCGCTTGATAACTAGTGTGCCTGATTCCCCCCTATGGTGATTGTGCGGACTAAAGTCCGCTCTACAGTTGCTGCCCCCCCCAGGCATAATTTTTAACGATGATTATCTACAGTCGCCGGAATTATATTGCCTTGAGCTTGCATGCTAAGGGCTTTTGGATTGGATTTATAGTGTAGTCGAACCACATTAGCCAGTGCCAGCTTGGTTTGTTCATTTACTATGCAAGGTTGCTGGTCAGGCAGAGCATCAATAATCGCAGTTAATAGTTGGTCCTGTGGTGTAGCAAGCTTTTCTACCCAACTTGTTAGTAAGCTTTTATCAATAATGGCTGGTAACGAGCCCATAATACCCACATCGTTCTGGTCATGTATTAATAAGCCCGAGGTTGTGCCTCTATCTAATGTTAAGACCTGAAATAAATACAGGGTGTGATAAGCGCGTTGTTTTTTATAATCAGCTTCTGTTGGTTCTAAATGTTGCTGAAGGGCTTTACTGAATATCCCTACATAGCAATCAATAACGGCTTTACCTAGGTTATTAGCTAAATTAAAATCAGCTTGAGCATCTGCACTGTTGTATTCTTCCAGATAAAAATGAGAAACGCCACGGTGTCTTTCTAATGCGGGAATAAAGAAATAGCGATCACCTTGAGCTGCAGCAAGCTCATACTGTTCGGGCGCTACATTCTTTAAACATTCTGTGAATAAAGCGCTGTCTTGTTCATCTGCTATTGCCGGGTTAAGGTCCGCCATCATCCGCCAATAGGCTTTACCATCTTTCATTTCTGTCCAGCTGATATGCATATGTACAGAAGGCGCAAAAGGGTTTTTTGGATGAATTATTGTTGACAAGGCGGTAGCAGACGCCAGGTTTTTTGCAGTGTCATCAGCATAATGGATTTGCGATACATTGACTGAGCCACGGTTAAAAAACTCGTCATTGTTGGCAACATAGCGTACCCCACCTCCATGTAAACCATCATCACGCAGCCATTCTATGGCTTCAAATGAGGAATGATCCTGATTTGAGTTAATGGCCTTATCTAGTTGCTTAACAAAATACAGTTGTAACTCTTCGACTAAAGTATTTGCTGCGCGAGCGTTTATTGATTGGGCTTTGCTTCTGATCATTGTAATTATTTTTTTATCGGATTGACCATAAAGTATCGTAGGGTGGGCATTGCCCACCCTACAGTTCCTAGATTCCCACCTTGGCGAGGAGGGGGGCAGTTCTTTATAAAAAAAAGATAAGCGAGCGCTTTATCCTTTTTAGTAGTTTCGAAGCTAGGAAGGGACTTTAGTCCCGCATGGTTTAATGCGAGGCTGAAGCCTCACTTCCTGTTTGCTTCGTTTCTTATGCGTGTTTTTTGCAAATGTATACCGCCAAATTAAACGGTTGGCATGCCTTTTAACTTCTCAACCACTTTATCGCCGAACTCGATAGTGCTGATCATTTTGACTCCTGCACCTGCTTTTGATAAATCAGCTGTTGAGTAACCATCAGCAAATACGCCTTGCATCGCTGCCCAGACATTTTTAGCTTCATCAGCCATATCAAAACTGGTTTCCAGCATCATGGCAACTGAACCAATCATTGAGTATGGGTTAGCGATGTTTTTACCTGCGATATCAGGTGCTGAGCCATGTGACGGCTCATAATAGGCTTTATTATCGCCGACGCAAGCAGAAGGCATTAGGCCTAGAGAACCTAGAATACCACCACCCTGGTCACTTAAAATATCACCAAACATGTTTTCCATTACCATCACATCAAATTGTGTAGGTTTCAGGCATAAATGGGTTGCCGCGGCATCCACTAACATATTTATTACTTCAACTTCAGGGAAGTCTACTGCAACTTCTTCTAAAATTTCATTCCATAAAACGCTGGATTTTAAAACATTACTTTTATGAATATTGTGTAGAACTTTCTTTCTGCTTGAGGCTAATTTAAAAGCTTGTAGCAGAATCTGACGAATTTGATCTTCATCATATTCCAGTGTTTCTTTAACATAGCGTTTACCTTGGTCATTAACGCCCGTTTCTTTATTACCGAAATACAGCCCGCCTACCAATTCACGAACAATCACAAAATCAATACCTTCACCAATCACTTCAGCTTTTAATGGTGAAAAGTGGCCTAATTCTTTAGGTAAAGAGACTGGGCGGAAATTTGCATAGGTGTTGTAACGACGACGCATAGGTAATAATGCACCACGTTCTGGTTGTTTATCGATAGGAATGTTTTTTGATTCCTCATGACTTAAACCGATTGGGCCTTTAAGAATCGCATCCGCGTTGTCACAGATATCTTTTGTTTCCTGAGGAAATGCATCACCTGTTTCAAAATACGCACAGGCTCCGAATAATGCAGGTAACAATTCAAATGTTACATCGTTACGCTCTTCAACAAGCTTTAAAACTTTTAATGCTTCCTGAGTGATTTCAGGACCAATGCCATCACCAGCTAAAACCGCAATTTTATAATTCTTCATTCTTAACCTTATCTACCTTAATCTATAAATATATTGTTCCCACGCGTTGCGTGGGAATACAGTTAGTGACGCTCCTGCGTCACGGGACGCAGGAGCGTCCATGTATGAATTACCACGCAGAGCGTGGGAACTATCTACTAATCTGGACTATTCTACTATAAATCGTTGCAAAAGTTTTGACACCTTAATCACCTTCTCCAGAGGGAGAAGGCAGGGATGAGGGGGAAATAGACTGCCAGAACTTTTACAACAACTAATACATCGGGCTATTGTCGTAATAATTTCAAAATATCGTCTGTTTTTTCTTGCATTAACTCGATGTTGGCACGGGACTCCACGTTAAGTCTTACTACCGGCTCCGTATTGGATGATCTTAGATTAAAGCGCCAATCTTTATACTCAACACCTATACCATCAGTCATATCTATATTAAGCGCATCTGCTTTATAAGCATCTAAAACCCGATCGATTGCAGCTTTTGGATCAGCTAATTTGCTATTGATTTCGCCTGAAGATGGGAATTTAGCAATGCGATCAGCAACCATCGAGGATAAAGTTGTACCCTGTACACAGAGTAGTTCTGCAACTAATAACCAGGGAATCATGCCGCTATCACAATAGAAAAAATCTCTAAAATAATGATGGGCACTCATTTCGCCACCATAGATAGCATCTTCTTTACGCATCCGTTCTTTTATAAAGGCATGGCCCGTTTTTGACATAATCGGCTGGCCGCCCGCTTGCTCGACTACTTCTTGCGTATTCCAGGTTAATCTGGGGTCATAGATGATCTTGGCATTATTTTGTTTTTTCAGAAAAGCATCGGCTAACAGCCCAACAATATAATAGCCTTCTATAAATTCACCCTTTTCATCAAACAAAAAGCAGCGATCAAAATCACCATCCCAGGCGATGCCCATATCCGCATTATGCTGTTTCACCATATTACTGGTATCGGCACGGTTTTCG
>Ga0209184_1001859_pt1 | contig 12187 bp, 7 predicted proteins | sample EN8Hudsemesocosm_2_FD_184627 | JGI IMG/M metagenome (GOLD analysis project Ga0209184, IMG submission 184627) | Methane-oxidizing microbial communities from mesocosms in the Hudson Canyon - EN8C Hudson Canyon (SPAdes) (version 2) | ecosystem: Environmental > Aquatic > Marine > Cold seeps | place... | reverse complement strand
TAACTGCAGTTCTATAAGCATTTTAAAAACTAATATCGATAAAGCGAGTTTTGTTTTGTCGAATATTTCCAATTAAAATTTCAAGCTTGTGCTCCATAAAATTACGACATACATATCTGGCCTGAGTGTATTAAGGTTAGAGAACTTTTCAATGATCTACTCGATGAAGACATTGTCGATTACGTAAATATTCAAAGTGACGGTTGATACTCAATAAGTCAGCTTTCGTGGTTAAATATTAACTAATTATGCAATGGAAAGATTTTAAAAATGAGTTGACATTTTTCTGCCACATTTCATCATAATTTGAACATTGCTCCAGATTGATTTAAGAATATAATTACACGCTTCAAACATATGTTGAAATTCAACGTATTAATATACGCATTTACTCGTTTTGATTTTTACTTTCAAAATCTGTAACTGTCTAATAAAACAGAGTACGGTATTTGTTATGACATCTAGTTTTAAAAGCCTTTTTATTAACTTCAGTTTTTCGATCTTCTTTTTAATCTTTAATATGGGGATCGTTGTTAGTGTTCAAGCTAATACGATATCAAAAGAAATAGCAGAGCAAGAGCTTAAGACAGGTGCACGTATTGGCGTATCTATATATGATTTAGCGGCTAATGATTTATGGCATTATAACGGTAATTTAAGATTTCCATTAATGAGTACATTCAAAGCTTTAGCCTGTGCAAAGTTACTTTCTGATGTAGAAAAAGGGATCCAATCTTTTGATACTTCAACAATTATAACGAAAAAATCACTTGTTACTTGGTCACCGATAACTGAGAAGAATATTGGTAAAATAATGACATTAAAACAAGCATGCTCAGCCGCGATGATTATGAGTGACAATACCGCCGCCAATATAGTACTTAAAGGTATTAAAGGACCTGAGGCGTTAACCCAGTTTATGCGTGGAATAGGTGATGATGTAACACGTTTAGATCGAATAGAACCTGATTTAAATGAAGCAATTGATGGTGATAAAAGAGATACAACAACGCCAAATGCAATGGTGAAAAGTTTACATAGATTATTGTTTGGGGATGAATTATCTCAGATATCAAAAGACCAACTGAAACAATGGATGATGGATAATAAAGTCACGGGAAGTTTATTACGTTCAGTACTTCCAAAGGAGTGGTCGATTGCAGACCGATCGGGTTCTGGTGGTTTTGGCTCTAGAGCAATTACCGCAGTTGTTTGGTCTGATAAAAGAACGCCTTTAATTATCAGTATTTATTTAACTCAAACCGATGCGTCCTTCGCACAGCGTAATAAAGCTATTGCGGATATAGGAAAAGAAATTTTCACTGTCTATAACCAATAAAATCATGATGATTATTATTGTGAGATGTATCTTTGAAGTAAGCAGATTTCACAATATCAAAGCAATAATATTGACTGTATATTAAAGGCTGTAGCTTATCTACAGCCTTTAATATAAACGCTCTTTAAGGTTTTATAATCACACCTTGCTCTGGCGACAAATGGCCATTGCATACTTGTTTGTATGTATCACTCATTGCCGTTAAGCCTTTTATATGACTAAAATTCAACCAGTTGGCACTATGTTTTGCGCTGTTTGTCATAAAGTTCATAGACTGGTTTTCGAACGCTTTGGCTCCCCATTCAGCAATACGTTTTTGTATATGTGCTGGTGCAAAAAACATTTCACTTGAGGCGTCTTTAAAAGGAGATTCTGCTTGTGCTTCGTCCCAATGGGTTAATCCTACTTGAATACAGTGTTGTAAATTATCCTCAAGATGCTCTTCAATTTTGCGTAACTGTTGTGTATTGCCAGACATATCAACAATGACGGTTTTAATGTTTTTATTGATTTTATCAATGTCATTATAAGAAATGACTTGTTGATAAAGCCCGAGTTTATTAACAAATTCAGTATTATTATTACCCGTCATACCAATAACAGTGGGCGCAGTTTTATCTTCATTCAACCCATAAGCTAATCCAATACTTGTTTTACTAGAAGCACTAATAATAATAATTTGATCCGCCTTGAACCAATCATTATCTTTGAGATAATCCCATAAACAGTATGAAGTTATATGAAGCGGAAATAACAACATACGCTGATCGTCAAAATTAGGATTATAACCCGGCTCTGTTGATACTCTGCGATAAACATTGTAACCGGGCGGGAGTAGTTTACGGTGATTACTTCCGTCGATAAATCGCTGTGACTTAATGTTTGATGCTTTCATTTTGAATAAAGACGCAGGCGGAAAGTATCCAAAGAGTTTTTCACCAACCGATATTTCATCACTGTTCGATGATACAACGTTAGCAAATCCCCAAACAGGAATTATGCCCCATTGTTTATCATCATTATCCGTTGCGGGAAAAAACTGCCAATAGCCGAGTTTGTCACCTAAAACGGCATAAGTAATATTATTAGCAGTTAAAGCAAAACTTTCAATCTCTACAATAATTTCATTGGTCTTTAACGGTGTATCTACTGTGATATTAGGGTTGTTGACAATTCTTGTTTGAGTGAAGTCCGTTTTGTTTACTTGAAATTCATGCATTGGCTTTTTCCTTATCGATTAATTTAACGGGAGACTTTAATGTTGAAATTAATCTTGTTAAATTTCCCATGCCAGCGGGTATATTACTGCGTAAACGGTTGAGAACAGCTTGTTTGGCTATGTCTTCTTTTGATATGTCGACAACCATTTTGCTAAAACCGTCTAATCGGTTGAAATAAAGCTACTTCTGTAATGATTTGTCTTGAGACCAAATATATTGATTTCGCATGTTTGCCGCGTTTACTGTTAACCAGTCGTTTGATTTATTTGGTGCTGGAACAACTTGAGTCAACGCATTTTTTTGATCGTCGTTTTGATATTCTGCTTCAATATGAGCAATAAGTGCCGCGCTAAACACGGGTTGAATGATTCGGATCATTTGCAGGGTAATAACATGACCATTAAAAACAGGTAACGGTTTAAATTCACGTATGGCACTTGCTGAGCAATCAATAAACAAAGTATTGTCAGGCGTAGTGTTTTCACCTTTTTCAAACGCAATATTATTTTTTGATATATGGGTCACGCGTCCTTTACGTATAACGTTTTTAATTCGTCTTAATTGTGCGAGTTCGAGTTCAGAAATTGTAGCTCCGTGATACATTTCAGGCTTAATGTTTTTATCGATTCTAATCAATACACCTGCATTCTCTAATCTTTCAAATAAATTATCTATGTCTGAAGCGTTAGCCATTGCTTCCATTTGAGCTGCTTGTGCTTCCATAGTATCAAAGAAAAACTCTTCTGTTGGTTGTGTGTTTTTTCTGTCTATTAGCCAAGCATCCCGAGGTGTTATCCACATGATTTTATCTGGGTCAACTTGATTTTCTAGCAGCCAAATACATGCGTCTATACCTGTTTTACCGCCGCCAACCACAACATATAGTGAGTGGGGGGCTTGTATAATTGGCAGGTTATTTAATGGAACAAAGTTAACATCATTATCTATTGAAAAATTTGGGGTATGCGTAGAGGGTACTGAAGTATTTAAATATGTCGCATCAACAGTTCGTTTATTGACAGTAACTTCAAACGCTTGACCACTTGTGGTTGAAGTAAACTTATTATTACCTAAATATTCACACATTGGATAATAAGAAACGCGATCAGATGTTAAAAACTTATGGTTCATGACATTATCAAAAATATGCACTGACTTCAGCACCACTTGCTAATTCACTTAGTCCTTTATTCAAGCCTACTTCGTCTTTGAATCCTTTACTTAATTCAGTTGAACTTACACCGTAGAAATTGGATGGTTGATGGAGAGTTACAAAAGGATAAGCGCTATTCCAGTGTCCTCCCGGTTTATGGTGCTTATCTACAATAATTATATTAGCATCAGTCTCACTTAATAAAGTGTCAACAAACGCCATACCCATTGCACCACTACCTACCACTAAATAATCTGTTATTAAATTTTTGCTTTCCATAAATACCTTCCCTAAATGTGAATTATTATTTATGCGTTATGTGATTTTTATTATGACTTTTAGTTAAATATAACGCTGTTATTTTATACGATATAACACCGTTATATTTTGTCAAGATCCTTTTTGAAATATGTGGTAAATTAAACCTATTGAATACATAAATCTTTTTGAAGAAACTTGAATGAAAAATACTAAAGAAAATATTCTGGCCGCTGCATCGCAATTATTTCTTAGTGGTGGATTGTCAGCATTAAGCGTTCGTGCAATAGCGCGTGAAGCCAATTTATCTACAATAGGTATTTACAGTTATTTTGAAGGTAAACAAGGAATTTTAGATGCACTTTATATTGAAGGGTTTGAATTAGTATTAGCTGCGAGCCAAGTGTCAATTGATCTTAAACATCCTAAATTAGGAGTTATGGCAGCAGCCAAAGGGTATATTCAAACTGCACAGTTATATCGAGGCCACTACCGACTAATTTTTGGTGAAAGTGATAGCGGGTATATACCTTCTGAACTCTCACAAGAAGCTGCAAAGAAAGCGTTTATTCATATAACCCATGTTATCGCAACTTTACTCCCCGATGATGCAAACTATGATAGTAGGCGACAAGCGGCACTACAAATATGGGCATTAATTCATGGTTATATTAGTTTACAACATCATGCCATTGCTGATGTTATTGAACCGGGAGCTTGGGAAAAAATGATCCTCGACGCTGTAAGTTTACATATAGACGCATTACTACGTAAGTATGAATAATAAAAGATTTTGATTACCGCACTAAAAATTAATGAATAATCTTTTATGTCTTACGCTGTTAAAAACTCAATAAATTAAAGGGGAAGACGGTACATATAATACTTATCCATTATGATGCTTTTTATTTTCGTTAACCAGACACCCCATAAATCCAAAGGTATCTGTTGTATCACCTACAATAAGTCGACTTGGATAATTACATCAGTTTTGCCACTAAGAGATTAAGATTATTTAGTGCGCAAAGGGAAGTTTCAAGTAACTAAATTAATATTTCGTCTTTTAGCCACAAGCTGAAATTAGCTCAGGCTGTGTGAAAACTCATAAACAACTGTGCTGTTCGCGCACTATCTGTGTGCTCGTGTTAATAATAGCTACTTTACAAGAATTTAAGATAATTTTCGATGACTAACGTGATGAGATCCCTGTAGAGTTATTACCTTTATATTGGTGTTTTTGTCACTAATAGTGAGTCTTTTCGACCAAATAAGACCAACTATTGTCTGATTAACTCCATTAAACCAATAGTGCCTTTAATCGACATCATTCGTTTCAGATTATAAGCAAGAACATGTAGATTAGTCTCTGTACTTACGTTTTTTAAGCGCTTAGTTAAATAATGAGTAGCGCCCATCCACATTTTTATGGTGCCAAATGGATGTTCTACTGTTTGCTTTCGGATAAGTGGCGTGTCGCTCGCTTCCTTGAGCCGTTGGTGCATGGCATCAATCTCATTTTCATGTTCCCAACGCCTCATTTTTCTTGGCTCTTTGCGTGAGCGAGTGCACTTTGCACGAATTGCACAATCTCTACAAGCGATATGGTTTACATAGATCTTTAGCTTTAAACCATCTTCAATGGCATTGCGGCGATAAGGTAATACGTTGCCCGCAGGGCAAATGTATTCGTCTTTTTCTTTGTCGTATTTGAATTGGTTTTTGTTGAATATCCCTGCTTTTGTAGCGCCCGAAGTATCACCTTTAGGTACAAGCATTTCAGCGCCTGTATCGAGCACGTTTTTAATATCAACTCTGCTGTAATAACCTTTGTCTGCCACAAAGGTTATATTTGTGGTTCCAAGTGCTTCTTGTACTTGACTAGCAACTAAATGGAGCTTACCTCTATCTGTTGCTTGCGTAACCTCGTGGCTAATGATCAAGTGATGTTGGCTATCTACGGCAGATTGAACGTTATAGCACACTTGGCGCACCATATTGCTCGTTTTCATGAGTCTTGAATCAGGGTCGGTCAGTGATAATTGTTTGTCAGGATGTTCATTCACTTTTCTTTCAATCTCGGCTAATTCAACAAGTCTCTTCTTCATCCACGCCACTTTCTCATGCATGACCGTGACATCTTCATCAGAATATTCTTGTTTATCCTTATCCGCTAAAACCGATAAATAGTGAGCAATACTCGCATCGAACCGAGCAATTAAGTCCTTTGCTTTTTTAGGCGTGTAGGTCTTTTTTTTATTGTTTACTGCTTTGAACTTACTACCATCAATGGCAACTACCGCATTAGTAAACATATTCATTTCACGGCATAGCTGGATAAATTGACGGCACGTATTCTTAATGCCTGTGCTGTTGTCTTTTCTAAAGTCTGCAATGGTTTTAAAGTCGGGAGTTAATCGCCCTAGTAACCACATTAATTCAACATTGCGGTGAGTTTCTTTTTCTAATCGGCGTGAGGATTGGATACGATTTAAATAACCATAAATATAGAGTTTGAGCATCATGCCTGGATGGTAACATGGGCGGCCAGTTGCCTTGGTTACGACTTTTTGAAACCCTAATGAAGCTAAATCTACACTATCAACAAATGCATCAATGACTCTTAGAGGGTTTTCATCGGTAACAAAGTCATCGAGTGCCTCTGGAAACAGAGTAGCTTGGGTTCTTGATTGCCCTTTTATGTGGTGAGACACTGCGGTAATCTCCTGCGTTGGTTTACCGCTTTATTATACTAAATCTACTCGTTGACTTGGATCTCCTGCTAAGACCGATTGATCATATAAATTGTGTACTTAGTCCAAAAGGTGATCAAAACTTAGTTTTCACACAGCCTGAGCTATTGACATCCACATCGATCATGTATTAACCCGAACTAGATTTGCTATGGGTAAAAACGTAGTTTAAGTTGAAAACAAGCTACTCAAGGTTGTCACTAAAGAATTCAAAGTTGATGTACACCACTGGCGTATTCTGCATGGTCGATACACCAATTTTGCACGCAAAAAAAAGTGTGGTTCTTGCATAATTGAACATTTTTGACTTTAAATATAAAACAGAATACAAACACTGTATAGGAAATATTGGCAGAAAAGTAAGACTCTATTGATTTAACGATAGGAATAGGTCAAGTAAAGATTTATAAATAAGCTTTAACAATAAAACGAATTTTGGTATTTTGGGCTAGACTTAATTCAACTTGAGGTTCGTATAAATGATTAAAATGTTCAATAATCGTTTTCTGTTGATCTGTAATTTATTATTTCTCACAGTATTACCAGGATGTGGAGGCGGTAGCAGCAGTAATGTTGATGCATCACCACCCCCTGCTTTCCCTTCCCCCACGGTAACCCTGTCAACAATTATCGAAAGTGTTGAAGTAAACTCAGAGTTCACTTTAACTTGGTCTACAACTAATGCAGATACCTGTTCTGCATCTGGAAATTGGAGCGGTGATAAAGCAACGTCTGGTAGCGAAACAATATCAGAATCAGAAATAGGCAATAAAACTTATATACTTTCGTGTTCTGGCTCAGGCGGAGATAAGTCCGAGAGCGTTGGGGTTGAAATAACCTCTCAGACAAATAGTGGGCGGTGGGATCATAATCATATTCATTATGGCACGGACGATCCAGAACGCCAATGGTTAAATATTCACTTAGCGTATGACCAATCTAAGCCGATGCCTATTTATCTGTTTGCTCATGGCAATGGTGGTTCTGCTAATTTAATGAGCGAAAAAGAGTTACATGCTATCGCCAATGAAGGGTATGCAACTGTTAGCTGGGAGTCAATACCAACAATTAGCGGCGCTGATGAAACCGCCATAGGTATAGCTGATGCGCAAGTGATGTTTGAATGGGTAAGAGCGAATGCGGATACGTACAATTTAGACCCAGACCTTATTGTTGTTGGCGGGCGCTCGCGCGGCTCTATCATTAGTTGGCAATTAGCTCACAGTAATCATCCTTCTATCAAGGGGATTTATATGTATAACGCCTTACCTCGAGGCGCGTGGCAGGATGTTGCTACGTGGAGTCCTGTGGACGAGATTACTATAGATAGCCCCATTACTTATCTAGTCTATGGCCCTGATTTTGATGACGACGACGGTCATAATCCAGTGTATGTAGATCCCGTTCTTGCCCGCTATGAAGAGTTAGGCATCGGAGACAAAATAACCCGTTATGTTGATATGTGGGGGGACTTTCAGAATGAAAATGGTAGCTGGATAAATGACGCTGAAATCATGCATTATTTTCCAGAGTTCTCTTTCATAGTCAATGAGGAAGTCTCTACGCCAGTTACTGGATACAACACTCTATTTATGGGGCACAGTTTTTTTGCCCCTATCGCCAGACAAATTCCTTTTCATATGAAACAACTTGGTAACGACTATCATAATCAACACGTTGAAGTGTCGGGTGGTGTGTCAGGAACGCCAATTGCCTTATGGGAAGACGAAGGTCATAGAAATAAAGTTCAAGCAATCCTAAATACAGGAGAAGTAGAATTATTTGGCATGACAGTTAATCCAACAATGGAGGGTTATACACTTTGGATAGATTATGCGTTGTCTAAAAATCCAAATACCAGAATCGTAATTGGAGCACCTTGGTTAGACTTTCCTGCTGATTACAGTGATGCTGCAAGTTATGAAAGTATAATAATTGATGAGATTGATAGTAAAATCCAAGTTGACATTGATGCGCTTAGGTTACTTTACCCTAATACAGAAATAATCAATTTACCTTACGCTTTTGCCGCTATTGAGCTAAGGTATATGTTCGAGGTTGGTCAGCTACCTGGCGTTACAGAGTTAATAGGTAGCAACCGTAATACATCTATTTTTGTGGACCAAAAGGGTCACGGTCATGGAAAAGGTTTATTGCTGGATCTGGCAGAATTTATATGGTTAAGTCAACTTTATGATATTGATCTCGATACCTACGATTATAGTGCGGGTCATAACATCAATTTAAAAGAAGTCGCTAAGTCAATATTAGATAAATATGCCTACTACTTCAATTAACTAAAACGTACATCTTTGCAAATTCAGCCGTATTTAAATGCGGCTGACATCTACTTTCATTATGTTTTGGCTAGCCAACAATTGCGGCAGATACCCAAATTTACCGTGTATCTAGTCGCACTAAATTTGCCATGGGTATAGCCGTGGAAGAAGTAGAATAAAAAGCATTTAAAAGTGATTCCCAAATAATTTAAAGTGGATGTTCATCACTGGCTGATTTTGCACGGATGTTATACTTGTTTAACCCTCAAATCACGATGTGGTTATTATATTATCGAAAGTTTGTGTGAATTTAAAGATAGAACAGATTAATCTGAGGCTGCTATTTGAACGATTGGGTCATTTTCCTGAGTAAATGAGAAAAGTTTTAATTATGGACATAAAAACTGTAACGATAGAAAATATTTAACGTCTGTTTTTCGCATCACTTGTGATTAGATAAGCCAAGGTTAACATCCGCTATCGTATCAAAGTGATCCTTTTTTGACCTAGGGTTTATGGTGGCACTGGTAGTCGATATTTTCCACGACGATAGGCTGAAGATTCCAACCTTGATAAAATCATGTATCTATTGGACTTTGAATATCATTGTAAAGTCTGAACTTAACTGTTTTTGTTATCCTTGTGTGCTAAGACTAAACCATAAGTATCTATGAATATTTCAAACGCTTAGATTTCTTTTTATAAGCTGTAATCCATTTAAAAAATTTTAAAATATCACTCAAAGTTGACACTTTTATATTCAAGGTGTATCTTTTGTATATTGCAACTTGACACTGTCAACTTTGGTTTGACGAAGAGTAAGTTGTAAACTTCTATTTGTTTAATATAACCAGTGAAATACTTAGTCCTTCACACAAGCTATTTAAAGAGAGTTAAAATGTCTCAGCAAAAATTTTCAAAACTTTTTGAACCACTTGACCTTGGCTTTACTACGCTAAAGAATCGTATTTTAATGGGATCAATGCACACGGGGCTAGAAGAGCATCCCGAGGGTACTGAACGTATGGCTGCCTTCTTTGGTGAGCGTGCAAAAGGTGGTTGTGGGCTGATTGTTACGGGGGGGTATGGTCCAACTAAACGTGGCGCTACTCATCATCATACCAAAATGATCGAAACTGCTGAAGACATTGCGAAACACAGAGCTATTACCGATGAAGTGCACAAGCACGACGGTAAAATTTGTATGCAAATATTACATACTGGTCGTTATGCTTATAACAAGAGTCCTATTGCACCATCGGCTATTCAAGCGCCAATTAATCCTGTTAAACCTGAAGCCGCTACTGCTGAAATGATAGAAGAAGAATTACTTGGTTTCATCGACCTTGCTGTAAAAGCTCAAAAGGCTAACTATGACGGTGTTGAAGTTATGGGTTCTGAAGGTTACTTCATTAACCAATTTACAGCTTTGAGGACGAATCAACGTGATGACGAGTGGGGGGGAGCCTATGAAAATCGCATAAAATTTGGTGTTGATGTTGTTCGCCGTATCCGTGAAGCTGTTGGTGAAAAGTTTATTATTATATTCCGTTTATCTATGATGGACCTTGTTGAAGGTGGTAGTACTTTTGAAGAAGCCGTACAGTTTGGTCAAGCCATTGAAAAAGCCGGCGCAACTATTATTAATACTGGTATCGGCTGGCATGAAGCGCGTATTCCTACGATTCAAACTAAGGTGCCACGTGCAGCTTTTACTTGGGTCACGGCTAAATATAAGGAACACTTTAGTATTCCAGTGATTACTTCAAATCGAATCAATACACCAGAAGTTGCTGAAGAAGTATTGCAAAATGGCGATGCCGATATGATTTCTATGGCACGTCCTTTTTTAGCAGATGCTGAGTTTGTAAATAAAGCGGCTGAAGGTCGAAGTGATGAAATAAATACCTGTATTGGTTGTAATCAAGCTTGTTTAGATCATGTTTTCTTAGGTGAAATGGCGAGCTGTTTAGTTAATCCTCGTGCCTGTTTTGAAACAGAAATAAATATTATCCCTACAAAGACAGTAAAGAAAATTGCAGTCGTTGGCGCAGGTCCTGCTGGATTATCTGCTTCAACCGCATTGGCTGAAGCTGGACATGAAGTGACACTTTTTGATGGTGCACATGAGGTCGGAGGACAATTCAATATCGCCAAACAAGTTCCAGGTAAAGAAGAGTTTGCTGAAACTATTCGTTATTTTTCTCGCCAATTAGAGTTAACAGGTGTCACAGTAAAATTAAATACCAAAGTAACAGCAGCCGAGTTAAATAACAGTGATTTTGATGAAGTTGTTATTGCTACAGGTATAAACCCGCGTACTCCTCCTATTGAAGGAATTGAACACGCTAAAGTATTAAATTATATCGATGTGCTTAGGCATAAAAAACACGTCGGAAAGAAAGTTGCGGTTATTGGCGCGGGTGGTATTGGTTTCGATGTTTCTGAATACCTTGTACACGAAGGTGAAGGGACAAGTCAAAATATTGAAGCTTATATGAAAGAGTGGGGCGTTGATATGACACTCAAAGCACGTGCCGGTATTGAAGGCATGCAAGCACAAGTATCAGCACCCGCTCGTGAAGTTTTTTTACTACAACGTAAAGACACTAAAGTAGGAGCAGGTTTAGGTAAAACTACTGGTTGGATACACCGTTTAGGTCTTAAAAACAAACAAGTGAAGATGGTTTCTTCTTGTGAGTATCACAAAATTGATGATGTAGGTTTGCATTTAAGTATTGGCGGAAAGGAACAAATACTAGATGTCGATAATGTTATTATTTGTGCAGGTCAAGATCCAGCTAGAGAGTTAGTGGAAGGTTTGAATAAGCCATATCACTTAATCGGTGGAGCTGATGTAGCCGCAGAACTTGATGCTAAACGTGCTATAAAGCAAGGTTTGGTGTTAGCAACTCAACTTTAGACAAAAGCTATATGAAAAGGAAAGCTGCTGATTAAAAGAGCCTGTAACAGATTTTGTGTAACTGCCAGTTTTAAATAAAGTCCTTTAAACGGTCTTCGAATTCAATCATAAATCGATTCAAGGCCGTTTTCCAGTTTATTATCGGCATCGTCCATTTCTTGGATGCCGCATCTATCGCAAGATAAACTACTTTCCTCGCTGAATCATCAGAGGGAAATAGCTTACGTTTTTTAATCGCTTTACGAATTACACTGTTCAGTGACTC
>Ga0209184_1001858_pt1 | contig 12191 bp, 11 predicted proteins | sample EN8Hudsemesocosm_2_FD_184627 | JGI IMG/M metagenome (GOLD analysis project Ga0209184, IMG submission 184627) | Methane-oxidizing microbial communities from mesocosms in the Hudson Canyon - EN8C Hudson Canyon (SPAdes) (version 2) | ecosystem: Environmental > Aquatic > Marine > Cold seeps | place... | reverse complement strand
CAAATATTATTGGAAATGGGCGACAACCAACAATCCGTAAAAATATTTAAGCAAGCTTTAGCATTATGCGTTGAAGCACCTGAACAGGTTCGCGCCATGCTGGGCATGGTGGGCGGCATGCGGGTATTGGGTCAATACGAGGAAGGGATCAAGGTATTAGAGCAGGCCGAAATAAAGGCTACGAACAGCCACTTAACCAAAGAGTTAGCCAAAATTTATCACCTGCGAGGCAACCTTTGCTTCCCTTTGGGTAAAATTAAAGACGTACTTAAGTATCATACACTAGCACTTGAGTATGCAAAAAAAGCCTCTTCAATAGAACTTGAAGCCAATTCTTTTGGTGGCTTAGGCGATGCCTATTATGTGAGTGGGCGCATGAAAACCGCCAACAAACACTTCCATGATTGTGTTGAAATATCCCGCCAGCATGGGTTTTGCCGAACCGAGGCGGCAAATCTTTCTATGGTGGGCTGGTCTTGTTTTTTCCTAAACGAATTTGAAAATGCCCTTCAAGCCGGTGCAGAAGCGGTGATAGTCGCTAAAAAAATTAACCATTATCGTGCAGAAATTGTCGCCCATCACATTATTGCCGAAGTGAATTATAACCTAGGAAATTTTGAGGAAACCAAACAGGAGTATCAACTGGCATCCAGACTAGAAAAGATTATCAAGACAAACATCTTTGAGGCGCAAAGGTTTCATAAACTTGGGTTAATCGCTCACAACGAAGGAGACCATGCACTTGCTACCAGCCTGCTTGAACAAGCTGAAAAATCTTGCAGGAACCATGGAACGGAGTTTTCGGGCCCGGCTATTTTAGGGGGTATTGCTGAAATAACAACCGACCCTATTAGACGCAAGAACGCGTTGGCAGAAGGTGAAAAACTACTTGAAAAAGGTGCGCGCCACCAAACCTATTTTATATTTTACCGTCATGCCATGGATGCCTGCCTTAACAATGCACAGTGGGATAAGGTCGACAAGTATGCCGATGCACTAGAGCGTTTCACCGCCCCTGAGCCCTTGCCTTGGAGCGACTTTTTTATTGCTAGAGCGCGTATATTAGCCTCATTGGGCCGAGGCCAGCGCGATGAAATGATTCATCAAAAATTAAACAGTTTATATAAGCAAGCTGTGCATACTGGTATTAAACTAGCCATTCCATCCCTTGAACAAGCCATGACTCTATGCAATACCCGTAGTCGCTCATAGCTCGCGTTTAGAAGGAAAAACACTGCCTTACATGGGCTAGGCACCAACCTTTCGTTCCAACCATTGCAAAATCACCTGGTTGGTTTCTTCTGGCATTTCTTGCTGAATCCAATGGCCGCAATCTAAACTGGTAACGTCTGCGTTGGGCACAAACTGGTTAAGTTTTTCAAACTTTGGAATCACATCTCGCTCACCATAAATCATCAGCGTAGGCTGTTGGATGATAGGGTTCACGTCTGCCAATACCTGCCAGTTGCGATCAAGGTTTCGGTACCAATTTATACTGCCCGTAAACCCTGATGATTCAAAAGCCGATACAAACACAGAAAGTTCGCTGTCGCTCATGACAGGCTCACCCAGTGGTTTTTCTGCCGTGGCAAGGTTCACCATGGCATTACCTGGCTGGGGCGTTTGCAGCGGTTCGTTCTTGCGGTACAAATTGCGAAGGAACTGGGGCGTATTACTATCCAATACGGCGTCTGCCACGCCTGGCTGCTGATTAAAGTGAACAAAATAATAGTCACTGCCCAGAAATTGCTCCATCACCTGAAGCCAAGGTGTATCGCCCCGTTCTTGGTAAGGCAAGCTTAGGTTGATGACTTTTTCAACTCGGTTTGGGTGCAATAAGGTTAACCCCCACACCACCATGGCGCCCCAGTCATGACCCACAAAGGTAGCGCTTTGGTAACCGTAGTGATCCAGCAGTGCCACAAGGTCACTGGCCAAGTGGGTAATGTCGTAGGCGGTAACTTCCATGGGGCAAGACGAGTGACCAAAACCGCGCTGGTTGGGAATAATCACATGATAGCCCGCCGCCACCAGGGCAGGCACCTGATACCGCCAAGAAAAAGCATGCTCTGGCCAGCCATGACACAGCACAATGGGGTTGCCAGCATGTTGCTGACCCGCTTCAAAAACTTCCAGCTCCACACCGTTTACTGAAATAAGGCTGGGCTTGGGGAAGTGGGTTGGATTAAACATTACAATTCTCTTTATCTATTTTGGGTGATCAGAGATATTTCCGTACTGATCTGGGTAGGTAATTTATATGCCATAATGGTGACAAATACTGTCACCATTGAATGCTAACCTTACTAAATGAATGTTCGCCAACGACAAGACGCCATTGTGCGTAGCCTGCGCCGCAACGGCACGTCCACCGTGGCCGCCCTGGCCCTAGAGGTAAGTGCATCTAAGCGCACCGTGTTACGGGACATTAGCGCCCTGCGCGATGAGGGCTTTGTGATCCATTCAGAACCTGGGCGTGGCGGTGGCCTGCAACTGGATGCACGATCGGTTCAAACCACCGTGCGGCTTTCGGTGGCCGAAGTGTTTGCGCTGCTTATTAGTGTTGAGTCCATGCGTGCAGCCGGCGGCGTGCCCTTTTCGGGGCTGGCTGAGACTGGCTTGTCCAAAATAGAAAAAGCATTGCCAGCCGACAAGATACGAGACCTGCGCCGTTTTTTAGATTGTGTGTTTGTGGGCAAGCTGGCACCGCAGGTGAACCTATCCAATATGGGCGTGATGGATGCCGCGCTACTGCCCGCCTTTGAGGCCGCATTTTTACAACGGCTATACCTGCGCTTTGAATACCGTGACGCAAAAGGGGCTGAAACCCAGCGCTACGTTGAGCCGCAAGCCATGCTGATTTTGCCCCCGCTATGGTATTTGGTGGCCTGGGACCCTTCACGGGAAGACTTTCGGCATTTTAGAATGGACCGAATCAGCGCACCTGAATTTGTTGAAGGTACAACCTTTTTGCGCCGCCGTGTGCCGTTTGAAGAACATGTATCGCCGCTTCGCAATATGGCTCGCTGATTGTTTTTGGTTGGCCTAAAGGCAAGACGCTCACAACTTTTTTACTTACGCAAATAGATAGCCAACTCCACTCGCCTGTTTTGAGGGACGCTGAGAGTATCCGACTCAATTAACGGTTTAGTATCGGCATAACCTATGGCCTTAAGCCGTTCTTTATTAATGCCACTATCAATTAAATACCTAACTACTTCAGTGGCTCTAGAAGCTGACAACTCCCAATTTGACGGAAACTGATCATTAGATATAGGCAAGCTGTCTGTGTGCCCTTCAACAGATATAAGGTAATCTTCTACGAAAAATATATCTGTTAATTTATCAAGTAAATCATTTCCTTTACCACTTAGCAGCGAATCACCACTTTCAAACAAAATACTATCTTTAATTCTTATATTAACACTGTTGTCTTTCTTGATAATTTCTAAGCTCTCGCCAAATTTCCCACCCATAATAGATTGTACTATTCTGGCATACTCTGGATTGGGCTTAGTCTTTATATCAGTAGAGCCTGCGGCTTCAAGTTGCGAGTCACTTTGTTCACTGCCGCCTGCCACTTCCTGAATTATTTCTGACGCACCCGAAACCTCTGACAAACTTCCCTCTGCAAGACTAAAAGCAAGAATAAAGAACACCAACAAAAGCGTTGTTAAATCTACATAACTGATGAGCCACTCCGAGCCACTGCTGGACAAAGAAGGGGCTTCGGTAATATCATCAGGGGAAATAGACGGGGATGATTTTACTCTACTGTTATTGCCATCTTTATCACTATTATCTACAGCCCTTAATGTATATATGAAATAATACTGTTTATCATCATTAAACGCCGTTGAATGAACATTAAGAACGATCAAACTACCATCTTTTCGTTTCGTACTAAGTGTATACTTTCTTGAATTCTTACTTAACCCCCCTACTTTAGGGCTTTGATTTTTTTCATTTACATAAAGTAAAGCATTAATACTTTTCCCTAGCATTTCGGATTCGCTAAAACCCATAAGGCTTTCAGCTCGTGCATCCCAAGAAATAACAATACCCTTACGACTTACTACCACGATTGCGGTATTGTCAATCATTAGGTCTTCTAATTTAAATGCAAGACCCTGAATCTTGGAGCTAGGCTGATTCATCATGGTTACTACGGCTCAAGTAATTTCTTATAGCGTTCTAGGCTATCACTATGATCACCTGAGTATTTTCCAGCCCTCAGGTCATCATCATGATCAACAATAAATGAATACAGGGTCACATACACAACCCCTGGGCTTCTATCCTTGTAAATAAGATCAACACCTTCCATCACTAGGCTAATTAACTTTAAACGATGGTGTATTCGACGCTGCAGCCTTTCTGAAATGGGTTTAAAAATTAGGTTTGAAATTAAAATACCGTAAAAGGTAGTAATGAGCGCAATTGACATACTGGCGCCAATTAGCTCTATGTCTTTAGCTGAAATAGATGCCAGCATATTTATTAGCCCTATAATAGTCCCCAGCATACCAAACGCTGGTGCGTAAAACGCCAGTGACTGTGCCAGTTGAACTTTCACTTGCTCATTGGTTTTAATCCGGTGTGCTCGCCACCTAAGTAAATTTTGAATTTCATTCAGCGGGGTTTTATCAATAACCAGTTCAATGGCATAGCGTAAAAAAGGGTTGGCAATACTCTCTAACTCATCTTCAACCGCTCTAATTTTTTTCTCATGCCAAAGCTTTGATATATATACAATTTCATCTACATCTTCTTTTAAATTTATTTTATAGCCAAACAGGACTCTAATGGAGACTTTAAAAAATTGAACAAAATCAGCGACGGTACTGCCCAAAATGGCAGCTGAAAAAGTCCCCACCACCACAAAAAGTAACCCAGGCAGATTAAGTGCAGCTAAACTATGATCTAAGAAGAAGCCAATAAGAAAAATGAACCCAGACAACACTAGGATCACTTTTAACAGTGTAAGACTCTTTATATTCATTTTAAGCCTAAAAACCTTGTATTTAATAATATGATTATATGAAAACGACCTCTCAATTTAATACTAGTACATATAACGCAAGTATCTTTAGGAAGAATGTTCGTAAGACAGGACTAAGCAGATCACTAAGGGACGGCCTTGCAATATTGATATTTGAAAAGGGCATTCCCAATGGCTTCCCCATAATGCAGGTCTCCCTTGGTACAGCGGCGAGATTTTAATATTAGAGCTGCTAAACGGCCCGATTGAATAAGCGTCTCGTTAACTGGCTCAGGCCTTTTGGCAGATTAGCATTAAGGGGGGATTATTTACGGCGAATGGTTAGGTGGCACGAGACAGAATGCAGCTTTTAAATTGGGAGTTAAAAAATAGAGGCTGTTCAATTGTCTTTTAAAGGAAATGCACCCCCCCTTCGTTTATTTCCTGCTCCTTCGCTTTGCCGGTCGTCACCAAGTCTTCAAAAAAGGTAGTTTGGTTACGACCGCTATCTTTGCTGTGGTACAAGGCTTTGTCGGCATAATCCATTAAGGTGACGTGGAAGATATCGCTAATTAATTCGGTTACGCCAATGCTAATTGTTACGCTGCCCACTCGGGGAAAATCGTATTTGGCGACCTTTTCTCGCAGTCGCTCCAATGCTACCTCGCACGTTGTTCTACTTTCACTTCGTAAGATAACAACAAACTCCTCACCTCCAAAACGAAAAATCATATCGTCCTCGCGGAAACACCCTTTAATAATTTGGGCGATGAGCAGCAAAACTTCGTCGCCGTAAAGATGCCCAAAGTTGTCGTTTACTTTCTTAAAGTGATCGATATCGAACATTGCGAGCCAATACTTGGGTGTATTATTAGACCGCTTGTTACCGGGTTCGGTTGAATTTTTAGGGTAAATTAGGTCGTATACCTTAGTAATGGTTTCATCAAAGGTTTTGCGATTGGACAGCCCAGTCAATTGGTCCAGCTGAGATTCTTCCAACAGTTGAAAAAAATTACGATGAACTTGTAGTAAACCCGATACAAGATAGGCATCGATATCGGGAAGCCGATTCTTGAGCATCAAAACAAGGTAAGTAGACCTGGATTCATTGCGTTTTAGACAGTACAGGGTAATGAAACCTTCCAAATAATGGGTTGTGTAATCCATGGCCCCACATCGCCCCATGTGTTGTACGGCCGCCTGAATTTCTTGCTGAATATGAATATGCTCGGCAGATACTTTGCATTCGCCGTCTTGAAATTCTACCACTCGCAATGGGGAAAAATTGCAATCAAACTTTAGTAGTTTTAGTTGGGTTGGCCGCATTGAGTTGTTCAGTGTTTTTAATAAACTGAACTCCAGTAAATCCATATCGCGCAATGCTGTGAGATCAACTATTTGATCGATGAGTCTAGGGGCATATTGCATGTTGTATCTGCTAACCCTTAATGGTTTGTTAAATATTACTTACTGGTTTATTGCTTCTGTAGCCACTGTATGTCTGCCTTAGCCCGCTTAAGAGTTCAGCTTGTTTCTGGGGGAAGGCGGCGTAAGTGCTGCTGTAAAAGTATAGTCCAGATAAGCCAATGCTCCCAATAAGTCGGCGCCGCTGGTAGAACCACAAAGGGCACAGCCCCACTGGCGTGTGGATTTTTAGTCAGTGGAACAAATGAAACGACAACCGGTTTTTTTATCCGCCGTAGACGCTATAGAGATCCATTAGAATTTTTATAGTAGATAGCGGTATATCCGTGGGCATATTTATAACCAACACACCCTGCCCTCAGTGTGCTCACAACAGCTTGGTCATAACATCTATCACGGTCTGCGCTTCATAAGGTTTAATGATGTACCCATTAGCGCCCCCTGCGGACGCCTGCACCACAAGGCTGCGATCGGCATTGGCGGTAATCATAAGTGCTTTTATGTTGGGTTGTTTCATGCGAATTTGGCTAAGGGCTTTTAGCCCGCTCATTACGGGCATATTAATATCAAGACAAACAAAATCGGGGCTGTGTTTTAAAACCTGTTCCACCGCTTGTTTACCATCGCAGGCTTCAGCCACCACTTTAAAATTGGCCTCTTCTAAAATACCGCTCAACATCATTCGCATGGTTAAGCTGTCATCAGCGATCACCACCCGTGCCAAAGCAGAATCAGGGCAAAGTGGGGGTTCATTGCTTTTTTTGGGGGCAAGGAATTTAAGCGCCGACGCTAACCTTTTAAGCTCCCTGGCGATATCCTGCGGTGTAAACGGTTTACGTAAAAAGCCTGAAGCACCCGCATCGGCTGCCTTTTTTTCCAATGCTTTTGATTCGTTACCCGTTATCATCACAACCGCAATTCTTGGGTGCGCCTCATGAATCTTAATGAGCAACTCAATTCCGTTCTCGTCTGGAAGGTTGTAATCAAGGCATATTACATTGGGGGTTAACCTTGCTATGTTAGCCAAAAGTTGTTTTCCGCTATCAAACCCGCCAACCACCTTGTAGCCTTCGTCAACAAACAGTGCCTGAAGCAATGACCGAATGAGACTTGAATCGTCCACAATCATAATTCTGGGTAGCGTGTTTTCTTTGATCATACTCCCTCTTTAGAGGAGGCCTTTAGATAAGGCCTTGAAATAAGGAAAGACCAAATAAGTGTAGTTTAGAATGCAAAATATGCTGTTTTAGGTTATTTGGGGTGTGGCTTTAGAGCGCCCCAGGTATACATGCTCTACTCGATTATTAGTGCGTTAAAAAGATTGGGTTTCGTTCTAATCAACGAGAAGCCGTTTAACTGGCATATGTAATCTTAGTAAACCCTTTTATGCATGTGCAAGATTGGGATTATGCTCTTGACTATGTAAAACAAAAGGCCGAAATAAACGCTGATCGAATTGCCCTGTGGGGCAGTTCATTCAGCGGGGGCCATGTATTACGTGTGGCGGCCGATCACCCTGAGATTAGAGCGGTATCGGCACAAGTTCCATTTTTAGATGGCCTTCCCACCGCGTTACAGACTGCCCCCATGGTAATGGTCAAGTCTGCTTGGGCAGGGATTAAGGATGTAATTAGAAAGCTAACGTTTCGTTCACCCTATTATATTGCCGTGGTAGGTAAACCAGGTGAAACCGCTTGCATGAATAAACCCGACAGCGAAACCGGGTTTAGAAATTTAATTCCTAATAGGGAGGGTCATAGCTGGCGAAATCTTTGCCCTGCAAGAATTGTTTTCATGCTGCCGCTCTATCGCCCAATATTAAAGCTTAGCAAAATCAAAAGCCCTTGTTTGTTGGTTAACGCCACAAAAGATACCTTATTTTCGCGACTCTAACTATGACTGTCTTAGTTATTTTTTGGCTTTGCACAGCCACTTTTGGCTCGCCGCTAGCGTATTTAATGAAATGACTTTTCCGTCTTTGGTGCCAAAAAATGCGGGTCATGGAAAAGGACACGGGGTCAGGCCTTGTTTTGTGCGTTTAAGGCAAAACGCAAGACCTGATTGAATGTGGCCTCTAGCCTTCACAGCTCACTTTTCAATTGAATTTAGGCTTTAATTCGCATTGTATCCATACTCTCGTGAACACAAGACATTCTTCCAGTAGCTCTCTCTATCTAGAACATCATTAGTACTCGTATGCGTATCAGCTATTTCTAATATCGAGTATTGGAAGTTAGATGAATATTCACTTCCGTGAGTTTTTAATATAGTAATCAACTCCTTATTCCCTCCGTGACCTGAAGCTGAGTAATCACACCAACGATCCCAAATCCCACCCTCACCAGTAGCGCTACCAACATACAGCTTCCCAGTTGCTGTATCCGTAATAAGATATACACCAGATACAGAAGCTAAAGCTGATCGCCATGACTCCAAATTTTGTTTAGTAATTATATCAAGTTTGGCCTTCTTCAAAGATGTTCTGCTGTAGCCCTTAAATTCATCGACAACCATTTTTTCACGTGACACTTCAGATACAAACATATCACCTGCCCAGTTCTCAGCTAATAAATATGAGTTTCTACCTGAACGCTTAAAAGTTACAACTACCCTTCCAGCTAAACTATTTAGCGCCTCTACTTCACTGGTCCTATATTTGTAATAATTTTCATCTTCTAAATAGTTACATTCTAAAGAATAATATGCACCCACGAATAGCCAACGGTCGGAGCCTGGTAACTGGACCAAAGAAATTATGTATTTCTTTTCAAAATTCTTTTTCGACTGCCATTTCTGCCAATCCTCGAAGTTACCTGCCAGATATACATCTAAAGGATTATCTTCTCCATTCCATACTGCAAGGTGAACCTTGCATGAAGAAGGTGACAATAGCGTTTCTTTTAAAGTTAATAATTCAAAAAGTTTCATATATCCATACTGTCAGTAATAAGCTTTAACTTGCAATTGAAAGAAAAAAGATCGCATGCATTCACTTAACCTATGACCTCTTGAATGTAAACTGGCAAAAATGCCCTTTTTTATTGAAAGCAGGAGGGTATAGGTTTGCTGCATCTTCCTTTGTGACCACTTCTTTATTAGTATGCTTACCATAAAAATATAAGCCTTGGTTTTCAGGGTTTTCGGTATCTTCACTATTAGAATGGCAATCTGTAAATGTATCAATACGAATCATGCTGCCCTCATATTGAAATCGAACGATATCTCTGATTTCTGCCACGGGTATATTTCCTAACTGTGCAGGAATGTAATCTATAACGGCATCTAGACCATACTCTTTTTCATGTTCAAGGCCCCTGCAGTTATTAGCTAAAATAGGGTGTCTTTTAGACAATTCTTTAATAGCCGCCTGTAAAACGATATCAACATCTTTCTTCGTTGCGTGCCCTATCAGAGTTTTTAGTTCTCTATCCGTTTTATTAGGCAATGACTTAATTAGTTTTGAATGCATATGGCTGATTTCACTTATAAAGATTTAGTTGTAGTTAATTAAATAATTTTAACCCGTCTTTTGTTTTAGACAAAAATCAAGACCTGGCCCTCGAGCCCCTAGTTATTCCTCTATTAATATTTTGACCCATGTAGCGTCATTCGAAATATATGGGAATTTTACTTCGCTCACTGGTACATTTGAAATTGAAGTAAAATCGGTTACAAATTGTACTTTTGCATTTGTAGTGTCACCTTCTATTAATGAAACAATCTCAATAGGAAAAGATTCTGCTGTAAATATCCCACCAATGAACATTCTTTTAATCAATATACGACCAATTAAATTGGATTGATCTATATCACTTAAATCATTGTCCTCTGCTGTATATACATCCCATAGGATGGTTTCACCATTCCTCACACCTAATTTGAAATCATCACTGAAAATATTTTCTGTAAAGGAGTAACTTATACTTCCTTCTGGGGTTTTGGTTGATAACGTAAAATCGCCAAAATAATTTTCTGTTAGGTTAGTATGTTCGCCAATTAGACCATCGGGGATTAGCTTTTCAATAGTCGTAAAGGCGCTACTATCAAGATCTCCACCAAAAGTTGAAGCTCGCTCAAGAAGGGTTGTTCCACTATCAATTTTTCCCTCTGTCAGCGTAAGTCGTATCTCAGAGCCTCTTATAGGGTAATGAACGGTTAAAACACCATCTAAATCAATTTCCCAAGTGAAATTCTCGGAAATTTTAGAAGCATCCGTTGGAGAAAACACTTCTTCAAATAATAAGCCTGAATAAAAGGTAGTGCCTATTTTATCGCCCTCTTCAGTTTCTTCGAAACGCATGGCGTAGCCACCCACATAATATAGTCCAGACAGTTCTTTATTTGTAAATTTGCCTTCAAATCTACTTTCACTTTCATCTTCACTACCAGAACCGCAGGCTGTTAATAATAAGCTAAGTCCAAGGGCAAAAAGAGTAGATTTCAACGAGTGCATAAAACGTCCTTGCTAGATAAAAGAAAATAATTGTAAAAGGTGTGTATTCGTTCAAGTCTCACACAGTCGATACTTTTAAAAATAATCACCAGAGCTATTAATGGAGAAGAAAAAGCTCTAGGGCAGTCTTGTTTTGTGCCCTAAGGCAAAAGGCAAGACCTGACCCCGCGCCCCTGCGCTTAAGGCAAAACGAAAGATTTTCCCGCACCTCCTAAAATATTTCAGATTCAGTGGAAATAATTAGTTTAGACAATAACGCCCTGACTTTAAAATCTACGTTTTTCCAATCTTCAAGATGGCTTATCTCAAATTGATAGTTCAAGTGAAACTCATCTTTGTATGTAGTGAACACATCACACCAACGAAACTTCCCATGATTTCTTCCACAATCAATTGAGAAATACCCTAAATCGGAAATAGGCCTATAAAAATCATGACCCCATACCTCGCCAGAATCAGAGGTAGGTCTATAGTGTTTTAAACCCAATTTTTTATTTGTAGATACCAGTATGTCGTATAACCCAAGTTTTCGTGCCATCACTTTATCTTGGTGCACTTCTCGTGTGCATGGCGTTTTACAATAACCGGTTATAAAAGTTGTAGCTGGGGTCATTATATGTACTTTAATTTCAACCCATTGTTTATGCGCGTAAGTTTTATCTTCACTAGTCACACTACCATTCTCACTCTCGATCCCAGAAAGGTAATCGGCCTTCCAAACTGTATTAGGAGTGAGATCTGGTAAAGCTGCATCAAAATTCACATTGGATTTTACATCGCCATTAAGAAACGAACGCCAAGTTATGTAAGCTTGCGCCAATTTCAGCTCTGCGGTTCGCCTGGTTACTCCAGAAGGTGTAGGCTCGAATTCGCCGTCATTAACTTTACCAGTCGACATATCTATAGAAACTTCCCTCATAGACAAAGACCGAGTAACCTTATTTGCCCATATAGGATAAATAGGGACATTTACTGCTACGTACGCTGTAAACAGGAGAAATACCAGAACAAGTGCAGCAGTAATAGCTAATAGCTTTTTCATACTTAAAATATTCTCATTATTCTATCAATTGACATATCATGTATTAACAACACCCATTCATATAGTAAATCCTTATTCCTGGCTTATTTACAGTTACTATTAGTCCGACTCTGATTGCACAAACCTTGATATATGAATAAAGAGCCAATAATAGGTAATGAAAACTCAACGTGGAATCGATACATACCATTTTCAATCACCTTATATGCGTTGGTACCTGGCATTATCCACCGAGGTATTGTAAAGCCCAGAAAACTAAATTTTAGACAGCGCCAATGCCAGCCGCCATT
>Ga0209184_1001857_pt1 | contig 12198 bp, 8 predicted proteins | sample EN8Hudsemesocosm_2_FD_184627 | JGI IMG/M metagenome (GOLD analysis project Ga0209184, IMG submission 184627) | Methane-oxidizing microbial communities from mesocosms in the Hudson Canyon - EN8C Hudson Canyon (SPAdes) (version 2) | ecosystem: Environmental > Aquatic > Marine > Cold seeps | place... | reverse complement strand
ACATCGTTTCCAAACGGCAACCGATTGGCACACACTAGCACCAAAAAACATTTAAGGCCTGGAGAATAACTATGCAATGGGAAACTGTTATCGGGCTTGAAGTTCATGTTCAGCTCGCCACTAAATCTAAAATATTTTCAGGTTCATCAACCCAGTTTGGGGCTGAACCTAATTCACAAGCAAGCCTGGTCGACTTAGCAATGCCAGGTACTTTACCCGTACCGAATGAAGAAGCATTTCGCAAAGCAATTACGTTTGGCTTAGCCATTGGTGCCGACATTAACAAACGCTCTGTTTTTGATCGTAAAAACTATTTTTACCCTGACTCACCTAAAGGCTACCAAACCACCCAATTGGATCACCCAATTGTTGGCGCAGGCGAGATTGAAATTAAATTAGCCAACGGCACGAAGAAAACCATTCGTATTCACCATGCCCACCTTGAAGAAGATGCAGGAAAATCACTTCATGATGATTATCATGGTATGACTGGCATCGACCTTAACCGTGCAGGTACGCCGCTAATCGAGATTGTGTCAGAGCCTGATATGAACTCAAGTGAAGAAGCGGTCGCCTTTGCAAAGAAGTTACACGGAATCATTCGCTCAGCCGGTATTGGCGATGGCGATATGTCTCAGGGCTCAATGCGTTTTGATGTAAATATATCCATTCGCCCAAAAGGTGAAGAAAAACTTGGCACACGTACAGAGACCAAGAACCTAAACTCGTTCCGCTTTATGGAAAAAGCAATCGCACTTGAAGTTGGTCGTCAAATCGACATATTGGAAGACGGTGGCACCATCGCTCAAGAAACTCGTTTATACGATGGCGATAAAGATATTTCACGCTCAATGCGCAGCAAGGAAGAAGCTAACGACTATCGCTACTTCCCTTGCCCAGACTTACTACCCGTTATTATTGATGATGAGTATATAGAAAGCATTCGAGCCGAGCTTCCAGAACTTCCAGATGCGCGGGAAAAACGTTTTTTTGAGGAATATAAATTATCTGATTATGATGCAGCTTTCCTTGCAGCTGATGCTGAAATCGCTTCATTTTTTGAAACCAGTGCGAAAATATCAGGTGATGCCAAGCTATCGGCTAACTGGGTAGCAGGTGAACTTTCTGCTCGCTTAAACAGTGATGAAATATCGATTAACCAATGCCCTATTAAAGCTGAGCTATTAGGAAATCTAGTATTACGTATAAAAGATGGAACCGTTTCATCCTCAGGCGCAAAGAAGGTATTTGAAGTACTTTGGGCTAAAGAGTCAGATGATGTTGATGCGATTATTGATCAACAAGGTTTGAAGCAAGTCTCTGATACGGGTGCGCTTGAATCTATTGTCGATGAAGTATTAGCTGGCATGGCAGACCAAATCTCGCAATACCAAGAAGCTGATGATAAAAAGCGTAAAAAACTTATGGGTGGATTTATGGGACCATTAATGAAAGCCTCTAAAGGCCAAGGCAACCCTAAACTGTTCAACCAAATCTTAGCTAAAAAGTTAAACAAATAAGCTAGATATTTCCTCTTGTATTTAATAGTACTGATCAACTAGTTCATCCAAATCTTTTGATTGGTTGGACTGGTTTATCACGCTCAAGAAATTTCTTTCACAGACAAGAATAATTTTAACCAATAAAACTTCGAATATAATCATACCTCAACCTACAAGACTGACTAGTCTTTACAAGTCTCACATTTATTAGCAGATTTAAAGTCACGGAGAGCTAAGTAAATCAGCGCAACATCACATAACTTAACTTTCGATGCAAACTCAATTTGAAATAGCTAGCCTACATTAACAGTCAATGTTAACGTTAAATTGAAAATAGATTAGTGCTTATAAACAATAAAAACCGCTTATCTTTTTCCGCTTTTCCATACTATAAATTTAAAATAGCAAAGCTTCTACATTGGTTTTCCCACCGAGCTTAATTGCGTCTGCTTTCTACTTTTTAAATAAATCATATAACTATAATAAAACGAGGCAAAATCAATGTTTTTTTTGCAAACTATCTACGCAAAACTTACTAGCAATATTCTGTTATTAATATGTTTATTTCTACCTATATCAAGCTACGCCTCTGAGTTTACAATAGGCTCTTTAGATGCAACATTAAATACGCAATTGACGGTTGGCGCTGCGTGGCGAATTGAAGACCGTGACAAACGCCAACTAAGCCAAGCTAACCAGAATCGCCCCCCCGGCAGCACACTTGGGTCGCCAACCAACAATACCGATGATGGCAACTGGAATTTTGATCAAGGTGAAACTTACTCAAAAATAATAAAAGGCTCTACCGAGTTTTTTGTTGGCAATGAGCAATATGGACTAGTTACCGGCGCTAAATATTTTTATGACTTTGAACTAAAAGATGAAAACCGCGCCAAGGATGATACGGGCTACTCACGAACGTTGATTGATGAGAGTTTGGAGTCAGCCGGTGCAGACATTAAATTGATGAACGCTTATGGGTATTACAACTTTGATCTTGAGCGCCCAATAACGATTAAAGTAGGCCGACAAGTACTTAACTGGGGAGCGGGTTTATTTATGCAAGGCGGTGTAAATATCATCAATCACGCAGACTTGGCTGCAGCCAGAGTGCCTGGCGCAGAACTGAAAGATATATTACTCCCCGTAAATATGGTATCTGGCTCATTTGAGCTATCGAATAACCTCTCCCTAGAAACATTTTATCAACTAGAGTGGGAACCCATTGAAATAGACCCTTGTGGCACTTTTTTCTCTATGAATGACACCACTGCGGACGGTTGTGGTCCTATTATTCTGGAGAATATTGCTGATAACGAAGTAGATAAAGATACGTTTCATATTCCCCGGCTAGAGGATAAAGATGCCTCTGACACTGGGCAATTTGGCATTGCCTTACATTGGTATCTTGAACAATTCAATGGTAGTGAGCTGAGCATGTATTACTTGCAATACCATAGCCGCCTACCCTATTTTAGTGGCGCCGTTGCTAACCCTATTCAACTAACCCCTACCGCACAGCTTCCAATACCAGGTCTACCGTCTTATTTCAGTGAATACCCAGAAGATATTCGCCTTTATGGTTTGAGCTTCACAAGCTCGACGTCTAGCGGTTATTCGTTGGCGGCAGAGTATAGCTTTCGTGAAAATTTACCCATCCAAGTGAATAGCAGTGAGGTGGTTTATGGGGGGCTGTTGCGCCTTCATAGCCGACACCTTTTGCAGCGTAGTGAGGAAGCGGACGTCGATCCGCTTGCATTAGCCGGAACAGAGCAAAAGGGCTATGACCGCTATAAAGTTTCTCAACTTCAACTTTCTACCATAAAGCTTTTCAATGGCATTGTGGGGGCTGATCAACTTACCTTTCTCGCTGAGACAGGGGCTGTTTATATACATGACTTCCCTGAGAAGGATATTGCACGTTATGGCCGCTCAGCGGCCTTTGGAAATGGTGATTTTGACGGTCTTGGGCCAGAAGTATTTCCTTTCTCCTGCGCAGGTGAAGGCGCGTCAGTAGCCGTCAATTCAAACCCCTCTTATTGTGATGCTAAAGGTTATACCACGCAGTTTTCTTGGGGTTATATTCTTGCGATGCAGCTTGACTACCAAGGTGTATTTTCTGGTATAAATTTTCAACCTGAATTTTTCTTTTCCCATGACGTTAAGGGTAATTTTCCTGACCCTATGGGGCTCTTTGTCGAAGATAGAAAATCGCTTGGTTTGACATTTAAGGCAGACTATCTACTCAATAAATACCAAACCTCATTAGGCTACGTCCGATATTACGGCGGAGGCAGAGACAACCTCCTGAATGACAGAGACCACATTACAGCTAGTCTGTCAGTCTCTTTTTAGCATTTTTATGCTTGTTAATTTCCACCATGAAAGCTTATAAGTGAGTTGAGATGTTAGTATTGAGTCGAATATTAGTGCGCGTATTAACATTCAGTCTGGTGATGACAAGTAGTCATTTAGTACTCGCTCAAGATGCTGAAGAGTCAGATAAAAATCAAGCAACACACAAACTGACAGATATCGGAGCAAAAGCTGCGGGAAATAAAGAAAATACTATTCCAGCGTATACCGGCGAAAAAATTATCACACCGCTAGGTTGGAAAGTTGGCCAACATTATACTGACCCATTTATGAATGATGAGGTTCAATTCAGAATATCTTCAGAAAACCTATCCAAGCATGAAAATAAACTAGCGCTCGGCCAAAAACTTTTATTGCAGCGCAATAATGGGTACAACCTGCCTATTTACCAAACTAGGCGCACGGCAACATATCCTAAGTATATTTTAGATGGCACCCGTGATAACGCAAAAAGTGCAAGATTGACTAGCGAGGGTGCAGGACTGATAAATTTCAAACAAGGCTTCCCTTTTCCCAAGTTAGACAAGAATAGCCAAACCGCGGCCTTACAATCTATTTGGAACCATATCGCTCGATACCGCGGCGGCAATGTTGAAAGAACGGTTGTTCAGGCTACCGTATTTGATAGCGGAGATTTCGTACCGGTAAAGTTGTACCAGCGTTACACCCGAACAGAGCACCTTAAAAGCAAACCTAAGATCGAAAAAGGCAATGTACTGTTTTATTACTTAGATAAGATCATTTCACCAGCACGCTTATCTGGAACAACATTACTCGTTCACGAAACCCTCGACCAAACTAAAGAATATAGACGTGCCTGGTTGTATAACCAAGCTTATAAACGTGTGTATCGCACACCTGGAGCAGCCTATGACACCCCTATACCTGGAACTTACGGGTTAAAAACTGCTGACTCCCACGATATGTACAATGGCTCGCCCGATAAATACCAATGGCAGTATCAAGGTAAACAGGAATTATATATTCCTTACAATGCCTACCAGATTGCATCGAATAACTTGACGTACGACGACCTATTAAAAAGCTCAACCATTAATACTGACCACACACGCTGGGAGCTACATCGTGTTCATAAAATTGAAGCTACACTAAAAACAGGTCAAAGGCATATTTACGCCAAGCGAATTTTTTATCTAGATGAAGACTCATGGACGATTGTACTAGCCGAACTATACGATAACCGTGGCGAACTTTGGCGGGTTTCTGAAGGACATTTAATAAATTATTATGATATGGACCTACCCTACTTTGCAATGGAAGTAACCTATGACCTATTTAGTAATCGCTATAATGTTTTTGGCTTAAGCAATGAAGAATCTCAATCTTATACTTTTAACAAAGTATTTAAACTAAATGATTATACCCCGAGCGCATTAAGAAGAAATTCCAGAGGGTGACTTGAGTCTTAACAACGTCACATTTGTCAGGACAGGACAGGACAGCACACCTCATAAAAATGAGATGCGCTGTTATACTTAGTGTGCAGAAATAACCCAGTTCCTAACTAGTTGAATATCAGTCAGATAAATTTCACCAATAGATGTACCGGTATCACCAAATGACAAATGCCCAATATCAAAATCGCCTTTGTAATGCGTGTTGTACCCTATACCGTCAACCCTATGAATCGAGTTAACGGCACTGGGGTCTACGTTTAACACCGTATCTTTCACCGCATAAATCTCGCGTCGACCATGACCAAAGCCCATTGCAGAGGTGTAACCCGTGTCAGTAGCATTGCGATTCATGCTACTTAAATCGCCGCGTTCATTATGCAACCTCATACCTTTATATTGTATCCCCGCAATATCCAAATAATACTCACCGTCATATTTCATGAACACTTCGCCGGTAATTTTAGAGTCGGCGTTTCCTGACCCTACTTGACCATTTACACCTGAGCCGTCTGCACCAAATCCATTGCCATTATTAGCAATATGAATATCTAAAGCTGCCGTATAACCATTGAAATCAACTCCTGATAACAGTGCTGTTGTTTCAGGTGTCGAATCTTCCCCTGTGGCATGATTTGTTCCATTAAGCTTACCAGTTGCGCTATTTATGTAGGTTTCCATTCCTTGAGAACCCACTTCATAAGTAGAGTTGGCGATACCGAGAGCATCCCAGGCATAGTTCCAATCGACTGCCCGCCCTGCAATATCTCGAGCGGTACTATAGTTGAGGGTCTGCAAGCTTGCTGTGCCTCCCGAACCATCGTCACCCCCAATACCCGGATCACGATAAGCATCATAGCCACCTCCCTTTTGCCAAAGATCTGTTCCAGTAAGATGAATAACCAAATCACCGTCTTGGTAATTTTTCTTGGTATCTATCATCAAGCCTGTATTTTGATCTTCAGAATAGCCAGTTGTAACACCTGCAGCCAATAACATTCCTGCATCAGTATTACCATTATTTACATGAACTTTGGCCATATTCGTGATATCGGAAAAGCCATAATCCATTTGATTATTTGGTGTGCCTATGCTCCCGCTGGTGCTGCCACTACCTGCGACATCGACATTTAATCGGATGTTATCTATAAAACCATGCCCCCCAGAAAAAGCGATTTCTTCAGCTGTAGTGCTTCCCCCCAGATTATGCCCTTGGAAGAGAAAATAACCGCCATCTTTCCAGGCATATTCGCCGATTGTACGTTTGGTTTCTATATCGATTGTCAGTCCAGCTCTACCCGTTACATCTCCTAGAACCGCGTCATCTAGTAATTGTAATTCAGCTTGCACACCAGAGGAGGCTGTTGCGATAGCAGATACTAGTAAACATTTAGTCAGGCCCTTCATGTTTCACCTCTTGTTATAAACTCCCACCTAGTCCGCTCTTAATGACGGTACTTCGGTCCGGGATATGATTTTATTGTTATTAATGAGTGCCTAGTTTTTAGTTCAGACACTCTCCTTCATTACGACATCTGCATTGTCACATTGAAGGTAAAAAACGTATGTAGGACTTTCTTACATGAAAAGTAAGAAAAATAGATGAATATAGGTATGTTCACATTAAAGCATCCATAATTTTGTTAAGCTTTGCCTGACTATTTATTATTAAGTATTTATAAAAGTGCATATGAAGAATAAGAATTTACCAGTAGTGTTATATCGTTTTGATCAACCCGCTGATCACGACCGGTTTGTGGGCGCATTTCAAAATTGCTTCCAGTTATTGATTTGCGATTCCAATGAACAGGCCGAGCAAACCATAGTGCAATATGGCCCAAGGATAGATGCGCTAGTACTTGATCAAGATGAAGTCGATGAAACATTGCCAACTCTTTGTCGGTCGATCAAACCTCACCTTTTATCTATTCAATTACATCAAGACATCGCTTTAGCTGAGATCGTGTCACTCTTAGACAGCGCTCTTATCGGTAATTGCTTTGCAAAACCCTACGATATAAATATTATTCGTTCTGTCATTTACACTGCAGCGATGGGAGTGAGCACCAAAAGGCAAACAAGGTTAGACTTTGATCATAGCAATCAGAACTTTTCGGTATTACTTGTTGACGATGAAAAAATTGCTACTAAGTTTTTAAGTAAACAACTCCAGCGACTGGATTGTCCCTGCCAGATATTGGTCGCCGACAATGCTGAACAGGCGTTAGAAATTTTTTCGGCGCAAAAAGATAATATAGCGATCATCATTTCAGATCAGCGCATGCCAGGCATTACAGGGAACCAGCTATTAAACGAAATACAAAAATATAGCCCGCACATTATTAGAATGCTGACCTCCGCCTACGAAGAAGTCGATATAGCATTAAATGCAGTGAATGAAGGTAGAATATCTCGTTATATTACAAAGCCTTGGAATGCTGAAGAAATTAATTCCATCATTAAACTCGCCTTATATGAATTTCAGTCCAGCTTAAGCCTGGCAAGTGAGCAAGAAGCCGATATCATCCAACAATACCAAGTGGTGCTAGCACAACGGCAAACTCATTTGAGTCAAGCATTAACTGAAGTGGTTGATAACTTTGGCGGGCAAGACTCTCTGGAAAATTTTTATCACACCCTACAAAGCATCCAAGCTTTGCTGCCAAATAAAGCGTCTTTAAGAGCTAGCCAAGAAACAACGATAGAAGCCCAAATAGTCGCCGATTTTACCGAGTTAGTGATATCTAGGTTATCACAAATATCCCTTAAAACATGCCCTGCTTTACCACCAGAAAAAATGCTAGAAATACTTCCTCAGCTACTTGATAGTGATGCAGGACAAGCTGACAAACTAATATATGATGCGTGTAATAGCTCCTTTTTAGACATAGAGATACTCACGAGTTTGCAGCAATTACTGCAGTCTTCTGGTTTAGACTTTTCCTCTTTGGAATTAATAGAGAGTAATGGCGAGTATGTACTGAAGACCAAAACGAATTGTTATTTATCTTTATACCGACATATTCTCAGTGCGCACACTCAGTTCACCGTCCAATTATTGCATCAACAATGTGAGATGCTGATGTTGGTCATAATTTGTCGGAAGCTTGGTTTAAAATTACAGATTGAAGGTAGAAAACAAAGTTTTACTTTGAGCATTACCTATTCAAAATAATAAACCCCGAGAGGGTATAAAGTGTAGCGAGTATTAAAACGTGGCTTTCAATATTAACAATAAGATCAGACTCTTTATCACCGTAGAGCAGCGACTGTATCGTGACGCCGTTTTGCTTGATCTGGTTCATCAAAAAGATATTGATATTGTTGGAGAATCTTCTGAGGGGGCAGAAACGTTAAGATTGTTGAATTATTTCACACCTTCAACCTTGATCATTGAAGAAAACTTAAAAGATATGGACGGCTTAACCATTGCTGAAACTGCCCTATTAAAACACCCGTCATTAACAATTATTCTGCTTGTTGATACCGAAATTAATCAAAACCGTTTAGCGATATATTTAGATGCCGGTATCAAGTCAGTCATTGCAAAAACACAATCACTTAAAGACTTAAATAAGGCGGTTAATTACACACGAAATGGCCAAATTTATGTTGATGTTGCTCAATCCAGCCCGCTACAAACAAGCCAAAACCAACATCCACATATCTGTGCAAATTTTAACGCTACAAATTTTTATTCTTTATCTGAGCGCGAACAAGAGGTCGCCAAGTTTATTGCTAACCATGTTCCGCTGAAAAACATCGCTGAAGAACTAGGTTTGTCACATAAAACAATTCATACCTATAAAGAACGCATACTCATTAAGTTAGGAATTGAGCGCATACCAGAGTTAGTAATTTATATGAAAAGGTTGCATTTCTATCGTGCTCAAGAGGCTGAATATTCGTGAATATATTAAATGGCATGAGTAAGGTCAATGCGCTCTCAATCGAGAAAAAACGGGCCTTTGAGCTATATTATCATAGGTCTATGCAAACGAAATTCTTGCCACTCATGGCTGATTTTTCACTTGCTGTAATGCTTATAGGCACTTTCTTTTGGGCCATTCAGAAGATTGCCTCACTTGATACGAAAGAGCTTACCTGGTCTACTTTTCACCCATTAACGTATTTCTATTGGTCGTGTCTGGTGGCCTTCGCCTTGTTGAATCAAATACAGAAGATCAGGCACCGTGCCCCCTTAATTCTTTATATCACGACCTTGCTCATAATGACTCTGTCATATCGAAATTTTATACTGCAGGATGGCAGCTTGGACCCTATATTTGGCCTGTTTTTTTATACTGCATTTTTTGGTATTAGTATGGGATCTGTTCGGCATGTTGCGATTATTCAATCCGTTAATATCACTTTTCTTTGTGTTTCTTTTTTAATCCTATCGACAGCAGGGGATTGGCTGCCTAGGTTTCTTTTGATGTTATCAAATTGGTTTATTTTTAATTGCCTCTTGATGTCATTTACGACAGCTGTATTTAGTCGTTGGTTGTTTAGGAATATATTTGCCATACAGTTTTTATTAAATGATAAAAATGAAATGCTCAGCCTGACATTAAGAACTTTGAAAACAACAGAGCAGCAACTTATTCAACAACAGAAGCATCAAGCTTTGAGTCATATGGCCAAGGGGTTATTGCACGAAGTGATTAACCCTGTAAATAGCGCTTCACAAGCTGTTGGTTTTGCTAAATCGATCAATCATGATGAAGACATTAACGAAGCCTTAGATGAGGCTATTTTACAGCATCAACGAATTAGCGACATTATTACGGATCTCAGAAAATTCTCTCAGTCTGAATCAAACCATGAGTTAGAGTCCGTCAGTGTTGAACACTTAGTCACTACGGCCGTCAAGTTTTGCCAAAGAGAGATAGATAAAGCTGGCACGCAAGTCATATTAAACCTCGCTGAAGAGCAGTTTATCGATTGCCACTCCTCAGCACTGACTCAAGTATTTGTGAATTTATTACTAAACTCATGTAATGCTTTAGCACGCAAGCCACCTGAACAGTTAAGAGAAATCACCATTTCCAGTTATGAGCAGCCTGAAACAATCAGCATTTGCTTTCATGATAATGGAGTCGGGATTCATAAAGACATGCTTCATTCCATCTCTGACCCATTTTTTTCTGATGGAAACTCACCCGAAAATATGGGCCTAGGTTTAAGTATCTGCCAAACAATTATGCGCCACCATAAAGGAACGGTAGAGATTCGAAGCCAAGTTAATGAATGGACCGAAATTGTACTGACACTACCCGCACATATTAAACTAGTCTCAGCACCAATAACTTCACCACTTGGAAAAGACCTTCAAAAGCCCTCTGATTCGAAGCAAAAGATATCACCACCGTCTTCGAACTATGTTTCTTGATTTCTTATTAACAACTTAATTACTAAGCCGTGCCCCAAGGAAAAGTCCAATTATAGACACTATTTAACGCATTTTAAATCTTACCTGTATCTTGTAAGACTCTCCTACATAAGCCTCTCTTCATAAATGTAATTATAATTCCGCTAGACAATTTTAAGAAAAATAATTATCCATATGGAAGGAAATATTCGATGAATCTTTTTAATATTAATCACGTGAGTAGTTTGAAAGTAAGCGCATTAGTTGCCGCTGTAAGTTTATCATTCAGCGTGAATGCTGCAGATTTTAGTAATAACTATGTTTTTGGCGATAACTTAATGGATAATGGCAATATTCAGGCATTTTCCGGTGATCCCACTGTTCCAGATCGATTTACTAATGGACCCAATGCGGCCGAAATAGTGTCTGCAGGATTGGGTTTCTCCCTTACCCCTTCATTGCACCTTATTCCTGGTATTCCACATGGAAATAATTACTCTACAGCCACAGCTACAGCCATCGATGCAGATGGTGACGAGTTAACACCTGATTTAAATTTACCGACTCAAGTGAATTCATTCCTGCTTGAGCATGGCGGGGTAGCTCCTTCTGATAACCTGTACTCCTTTGTTATTGGCGGAGCAGACATCCATAATGCGTTTGCCATACGAACTGCCGGTGTGCTGGCTGAAACAAAAGAGGAGCGTAAAGCGGCAGTAAAGGCTGCTAGAGATAGAATAAAAGCGGCTGTTAATGCTGAGGAAGCACAAATAAGAAAATTAATCGCAGCGGGTGCACAACACATACTCGTGGTAAATGCAGCAGACTATGGCGCCTTACCGGCTGCAGATATAATAACCGAGCAATCTTTAGCGTTAGCCACAACGGCTAAACAAGAAAAAAGAGTAAAACGTTTACCTCAAATAGCCACACGATTAAGCGTTAAATTCAATAAGATACTTGCTAAGCGAATTGTTAAAATTGAAAAAGAAACTGGTGTTGATATTATGGAGCTTGATCAATTTGCGTTTGCTGCAAACATGGTGGATGAAGCCGAAAGCGCCGGTATTACTAATATTGATACGCCCTGTATTTATACGATGGCAGGTTTAGTGATTAACCCTGAATGTACAGATTTTCCTTCAGCAAATGGTTTTCTATTCTGGGATGAATTTCACCCAACAACTTTAGCTCATCAACTTATCGCAGCAGAAACTTTAGAATTGATTCTTAGTCATTAGATAGCCGTTTATCAAAAGGCACATTAGTCGTGCCTTTTGATATTTTCGTTTAGGGCGTAAGCTAAATTTAATGGCATAGCGCATCTATTGAACCCGTTTCCGTCCTACAGGTCAGAATAATTAAAATTGCGCTCAGCAGATAGCGAAAGTAGTTGATGTCCGATTGTATATTTTCAACGCTTCTATTCACCCTGTGAAACAGTGTAAACTCTATAACTTAAGGATTATCAATATAACAATAATAGGAAGGTAGTTTGATAATACGATCAAGACGTTTCTTAAGCGCTATGCTT
>Ga0209184_1001856_pt1 | contig 12200 bp, 9 predicted proteins | sample EN8Hudsemesocosm_2_FD_184627 | JGI IMG/M metagenome (GOLD analysis project Ga0209184, IMG submission 184627) | Methane-oxidizing microbial communities from mesocosms in the Hudson Canyon - EN8C Hudson Canyon (SPAdes) (version 2) | ecosystem: Environmental > Aquatic > Marine > Cold seeps | place... | reverse complement strand
ACAATGCAACAAGAGGCGAATTGAATTGTGAAAGGCATTGCCAGTTTAATGACAAGTTATCTCTCGATGAAAAGATAACTGAAATGGATGAAAACAATCACTTTACCGTTGTCGTGACAAAACATAACCTCCCATTTATAAAAGGAATGTCTGCTACGTATGAGTTGTCTTCAATTGGAAATATGACTGGCGACGAAGTGACGGAAGTAAAGATGACTTCTTTTGTTTCATTTTCACCAGGGTTTATGAAATATTTGATGAGAGGTCAATTAGGGAAAGGTCTCGTTCAACACCTTTTTGGTTTGAAGTACTACATAGAAACTGGGGATACAGTAAATTCGCATAATTATTTAGAAATTTTTAAATCTTATAAGTAGTTTAAGTACTTTAAGGCGCTAGCCTGATTCGTTAGCCGCTCGATACTCACATTGCTAGCACCTGCAATCTGACCTCCGGCAGTTGATATTATCAATGGAGGGAGACTCGTTTGAAAGCTAGACCTAAGAGTAAGGTTAGTGTGAATGGGAAAACCATCGGGGTTAGACCCGTTTGAAAGCAGCATAAGTAAATAATGAGGGCAAGAGTAATATTTTGCCGCATACCTCATGTCTGCTATTCACGCTTAACCAGAAGGTATTGTCATGTGATTTCGGTCAGCTAAGTCGACTGTAAATCCACTTGAACTTAATTAATTGATGTCAGCTATTGGCACGCTCATGCCATAAGTTACCGCCGTCTGAGCGAATAAAGTCGGCCAAGATGTCATATTATTCACCGACTATAATTCGAAAATTGTGAAGACTGAACTGGCCTTGTCTTGCTTGGAAATGCGTCTCTATTATGATCATCTATAACTGACACAAGCGGCAAAATTCCATACAAGAAGCTCAGGTACTAATTAATGCCACTCGCATGAGGTAGCACACTTCCGTTAATTTTTGGTTTTGAGTATCGTGACAAATATTCGCCCTTGAGAGAAATTTTTTGTCCTGAAAGCGCAAACCCACACAACTCTTGCTTGTTATTGAAGAATGCTACTTCGAGGTCTTGGCCATCACCACTAACTTGCCACGAACCTTCCTTAGTTTTGGGTGGGCACAGTACTATTGGGCAGTTTGCTATTTTTATTGCGACAGGTTGTGGGGGTAAAATCCGTTTTATTTTATTGCCTGTAAGGGTGTTAGCTAATGCTTTCGCAGCCAGCGTAGCTGGTGCAATAAATGGGAGTGGCTGCCCATCGTACTCTACGCAATCACCTAACGCATATATTGTGCAGCAACTCGTTCGGGAATATTCATCTACAACGATGCCTCTCGAAGTTACTAAACCGGAGTCTTTTGCCAGCTGAATATTTGGTGATAAGCCTATCGCAGAAATGATCACGTCTGACTGAATGGTGGACCCATTCGACAAATACGCCTTCAACGTACCTCGCTTTTCCTTAACAATCTCATCAATAGTCGACTGAAAGTGCCAGTTCACTCCATTTTTTGAAATTGCATGTTTGATCTCTGCGCCCAGCCGCTCGGGAATAACCTTTTCTAATGGCCAATTTTCTCTGTCAATTACATCAACTTGATAGCCATTGCTACTCAAATCGCTGGCAAACTCACAACCAACGAAACCGGCGCCAATGATGAGTATCTGTTTTTTGTCTTTGATCATTTCTCGAAACTGGATATAGTCTTGCAGCGTATTCACGGACACAACGTTGCCAGACGCGCCATTTATTGGCAATTCAATGGGGCTAGCACCCGTTGCAAGAATAAGGTTTTCATATGGTAGTTCAAAGGTTTCTTGCGCCTTATTGTCCGGACCTTTGGCGTGACAAACAATGCACTTCTTTTCACTACTTATCTTAAGCACTGAGGTATATTCAAGTAACTCTGCACCAAGGTCTCTCTTCAATGCTTCGATTTGTTTCATGATGAGTTGTTCAGCAGACTTGTTCATCGAAAGTGCTTTGGAGAGATTCGGCTTGTAGTAAGCCTGGATTGGGTCTTGGTTCACTATGGTAATTGGCATTGCTTTATCGAGAGCACGAATCTCGCGTGCCAATGTTAGACCAGCGTGCCCTGCACCAATAATGATAGTAGGCTTCATCGTGTTCTCCATATTAACGTTAATTTGGTTAAAAAGACTGGCTTGCGTTTTGTATTTCTTGCATGACGAAGTCATCTTTTCCCATCGCACAGTCAGGACATAACCAATCCTCTGGTATATCTTCCCAAGCGGTTCCGGGTGGAATGCCTTCTTCTGGAAGGCCAGTGGCTTCCGAGTACACGAACTCACAGGTTAAACACTGCCATATTTTTGAATTACTCATACTTCTCAATCTCTCTATCGTACTGTGTTATGAATTATGCAAACTTAGTTAGTTCACTGGGGTGCTTCAAGCATTGTATTGATATCGTCATTTCGCATTTTAAGAATGTCTTCACCTCGACTATATTTTTCACGCCATGCGACGGCTATTGGGTTTGACTCATCTTCAGTGATCTGACGAGGGTGATATTTACGAGCAAAAACAGGCAGTGCACTTTTCGCCAGTTTCATCGAAATATTGGCGAAAAATCCTATCGCTTTAATTGCTTTGAAAGGTGATGAAAAATAGCCTTCTTTTTTACACATTGGTTTATAGGCTTTCCATGTCTCTGTCGCGATGTGCAATAGTGACTTGAGTACATTCCATTTTCGGTACCATTCATGTTGAGCATAAAAGTACTTATAAACATCGAATGCGACGGCGCCGTGTTCGACTTCTTCCACCTGATGCCATACCCACATTGAACGAATGACTGGATCGGCATCTTTCATCCATTTGTCGTAGCCATCGAGGATGATCATTCCGCCCAAATAGGTGAACGTTTCATAGCCCGCGACATAAGCAATTTGGGACTTTATAGAATCTTGTGAGAGAGACTTTTCAAAATAATCTTTGGCGCGTTTATCCAAGGCGTCTACTTCGGGATAGCGGCTAATCAGAAACTGGTTGTAGTCGACGAAGTTTTTTGCGTGATGGGCTTCTTGACCAATTATGGCTGAAACCTCTTTCAATAATGCTGGGTCTTTAATTTCTTGTCTAATGCGACGAAATGCGCTCATTAAATAGCGTTCGAAATACGGGATATGTACGCCCAACGCGTTGATATATATAGCGAATAGCGGGCAGCTTCTACTCCATACAGGATCCTGAGCTTCAATATTTGAATAGTCGAAACGCAATGGTCTAACGACGATGTTGTCCATGGGATGCTTTGCATTATCCATAGTGTTGTTTTCATTATCCATGGGAGTACGCCTTGAGTTACTCATGATCCTTCCTCCGACTTTAGTTCGCGATTTGTGTTAATTCGTTACGCATTGAAAGCAGTGCGAGTTGGTGATGCTTAAGTAAACGATAAATCTGTAAACAAGAAACCCGACCAAGGTATGGTTTATTGGAAATGTTTCATAAGGATGAGATGTAGTTATTGGTCTAAGAAGGCGAAGGAACCAATGTGCATATTTAATGAAAAACCATACCTTCGTATGGTTTAAGGTGGCTTAATAACCTTGATACTTAGCTACTCATACAACTTCTTACCTTTTGGTTAGACGTTAGCCGTTTAATACTGATAACGACGATACGGGATTAAAGATGAGTGCTTACAAACAGCATGTGTTTAAAGACAAGTTAAAGAGGCAAGAGACCGAGCTAACTCAAGAATCAATTGCTAATCATCTACATTCAAGTGAGGCGGATCAAATCAATGGGCTGGAGTCGACGTTCTTTGCGCAAAAAGAAGCCTTCGATTTAAACCCTCATCCTGACTTTAAGGCAAGGTTGGCAAATCTGGATACCCTTTATCGGTTAATAGATGACAATGCAGATAAATTTGCAGATGCTCTGAACAAAGATTTTGGTTGCCGTGTTCGGGAGGAAAGTGAAATTGCGGAAATCATTGGTTCGTTATCGTCAATTCAATATTTAATGGCAAACCTGAAAAAGTTTATGAGGCCAGATAAACGTAGGATTTCAATCTGGTTTCAACCTGCTAAGGGAGAGGTGGTACTTCGGCCATTGGGGGTTGTAGGCGTTATTGCGCCCTGGAACTACACCTTGCATCTTACGATTGCCCCTGTTGCCGCTGCACTGGCTGCTGGAAATCGCGTGATGGCCAAAATGTCTGAGTTAACACCTCATACCGCTAGTTTGTTGAAACGTTTGGTTAGCGAAGTCTTTCCGAGCGATACGCTTTCTATTTTTGATGGCGGTGTAGATGTCGCCCAAGCGTTCTCGAATTTGCCGTTTAATCATTTGCTGTTTACTGGTTCAACAAACGTAGGCCGGGAAATTGCCAAGGCTGCGGCGAATAATTTAACGCCTGTTACTTTGGAGCTAAGTGGTAAGAGTCCAGTCGTTGTTGGTAAGTACTATAGTGTGGAGGAAGCTGCGAACCGTGTTGTATGGGGCAAATGTTTTAATGCAGGCCAGACCTGTGTTGCACCAGACTATATATTCGTACCAAGAGACAAGCTTCTTGAATTTACGCGAGGTGCGCGTGCAGCAGCTCGACGATACTTTCCTGAAGGAATAGATCACGAGAACTATACATCCATCATTAATCAGCGCCACTGGAAAAGAATTAACAGCTTGATTGAAGACGCCAAAGTGAATGGCGTCGAAGTCTTGCCCTTACTGGATGTCGATAGCAGCAAGCTCCTTAAGAGGAATCAAATTCCACCAACACTGTTGTTACAACCGACCAGGCACTGCAAAATCTTCGAAGAAGAAGTATTTGGTCCTGTGCTTCCTGTTTTTGTTTATGACAAATTATCTGAAGTAATTGATGTTATTCGACTTAACCCTGACCCCTTGGCTTTATATGTATTTAGCAATCACAAAGATGAGATTAGCCATATTTTGAATCGTGTTGGCGCTGGTAATGTGGCAATCAATGACACCCTGCTTGAATACATTCAAAACGACCTGCCTTTTGGCGGCGTAGGGAAAAGTGGTTCGGGAAAATATCATGGCAAGGAAGGCTTCGAAGCCTTTTCAAACAAGCAAGCAACGTTCATCCAATCGGGACTTGGATCATTCACTGGCACGAAATTGCTTTACCCTCCATATGGAAAAATAGCACATTTAATGCTGAAGATTTTAAGACGTTGGCCCTGAACTTCGTCTGGATTAATTTGGGTTGAATTGTGACATTAATATAAGAGAGTAAATATGAATAAGCTAGACAACTGGGAATATGAGCACCTATCGAGAATTCAGTCTTCACTAATTGGGCATGGTGCATTGGTCATACTGGTCGCGCTTGCTGCTGGCATAATGCTGGGCTTTTCACTAGTTGAAGGTATCAAACTATGGCCAATACTGGATCTCAGTTTAGAGATTCCAGGGTCTGAACGCGGTTGGAAGGCCGCGCATACTGGTGGCATAATGAATGGCATAATGATTATTGTCGTTGCAATTAGCCTGGCGCGAGTTCGGCTAACAACTAAGCAAATAAAATGGGTTTATTGGCTGTTTGTTTGTACTGCCTGGGGCAATACTATTTTCTATTGGTTTGGTAATTTTTCAACGAATAGAGGACTATCGGTTACCGCGACCCGTTTTGGCGAAGGTGATCTATATGGTGCTATCGCCTACCTAATCGTTACGCCTGTCATGGTACTCACTGTTATGGGGTGCTGGATGCTGATGAGAGAAGGGTTTCGCGGTGCAAGGAAAACGCCTTGACGAAAAGAGCGCTTAAATAAAAAATAAGGTAAATCATTTGTACATTGCTGATATGACATTGTTGAGCACAAAGCTTGTTCCTCAAAGGACGCGCGTTGAACTTATTGAGCGTCCTGGACTTGTTTCGTTGTTAAAAAACCAAGGTTCCCACCCTAAGCTGGCGGTGGTTTTCGGGCCCGCGGGGTACGGCAAATCAACTTTAATCACTCAATATATTGAAAGTGATCCAGAGACGCTTTCTGCTTGGTACAGTCTGGATGATGGTGATAACAATCTGGATGTTTTTACCCAATATTTTTTGGCGGCTTATGACTTGATTACAAAACCTGCAGTGGCGAATCAACAGCCGATTACCTACCAACGAAGCCCCAGTGCCAACCCAAAAGCGCGTTTTACGCAACTGTTCAACGAGATCGTTGCAGGTGCCGGTAATGTTCGATTTGTTTTAGATGATTTTCACCTCATTACAAATAGCCGTGTGCGGGAATTTCTCGAGTGGATATTGAAGTCTATGCCCGAGCAAATGTCTTTGGTTCTGACCAGTCGAGAGAAACCTAAGCTCGAATGCATGGCTGAATTAGCTGTACAAGGGAATCTAGTAGAAATCGAGGCTAAGCAACTCAAGTTTTCCTTGGTGGAAACCGAGAACTTCCTATTATTAGACAAAGCCGTTCAGCTGGATAAACAAGCTATAGATGTTCTTTACGAACGTACGGAAGGGTGGGTTGCCGCCACACAACTAGTCCTGCATGCCTTGCACGACCAAGAGAATCAAAAAGAATTTATCGCATCGTTTTCTGGCTCAGACAAAGATATTGTCAGCTATTTAGGTACCATGGTATTGGGCCAGCAACGCGAAGAAGTACAGCAGTTTTTTCTATATACCTCCGTACTGAAACGATTAAATGCATCGTTATGTGAAATGGTGACGGGCAATCAAAATTCCGAGGTTCTACTCGACCAGATAAGCAATGATGGCTTGTTTTTATTCGAGTTGGATCGAGAACGTGAATGGTTCCGTTATCATCATCTTTTTGGTGAATTTTTACTTTCGAGATTCAAAGCTCTCGAACCGGATCAGTTTAAAGAAACGGCCTTAAAAGCTGCAAACTGGTGTTTACAGCAAGAGGATATACACGAAGCCATTGACTATTATTTGATGGCTGACTACTTCGAAATAGCCGTTAAACTGATGGTCAAGAATGTCTCTCAAATTGTTCAGTACCAAGGTCATCACGAGATTTTGTTACGTTGGATAGATAAGCTGCCGTCTAAATACTTAAGATCAGAACCGAGAATTTCGATCTGTTTTGCATGGTCATTAATCTTTACCCGAAACCTAGAGCAAGTCGAAAGTGTTTTAATTCAAATTAAGCAGGACCATGTTCCCGAAGAAGATTTGTTAGCGGGCTCACCTGATAGCAGTTGGGTCCAGTGGAACTTAGAAATGCTCAGCGCCATGCACGACGCCATGTGTGGCAAAGCATTGGATGCACAGAAAAAAACGGATAAATGGCTAAAAGACTGGCCAAAAGCACCTGAATTTGAACGAGGTGTGGTGTTAGGTGTGCACGGGGCAAGCTGTATTCAATCACTAGATTTTAAAATGGCTAGGAAAGTGCTTAGGGAGGCAAAGCGTGAGTTTAGTCTATGTGATGCAGAATATGGCGTGTCTTGGATGAGTTTTATGTATGCCTTGGTGCTTATCAAACAGGGGCAAATTCAAGAAAGTAAGCACATGCTCGAAAGTTCGCTGTGCGCCGCGAACGAAAAAATGGGTGATCATAGTCTTGCGAGTACTTTGCTACATCTTGGCTTGGGGTATGCCTGCTACGTGATGAACAATTTGGAAGAAGCTCGTTTGCATATAGACAAAGGCTTCTTATCGATTGAAGAGCATGGCCACGTCGAAACGGTGCACATTGCTTTTTTAACCAAATCAAATTTGTTATTACGAGAAAGAAAAAATCATGAGTCGATGTCGTTGCTGTACGACGCGGAGGATTTCGGTCGGACGCTGCATTTGTCTCACTACGATACAGCCATTATTGTTGAGCGTATTCGAAGGTTGATCATAGAGGGCAAAACGGATGAAGCCAACGGGCTGTTTGGCGAATACGGCTATAGTGCCCTAGAAGAAAATCTAAAAAACTACACCGTTTACGAAAGATTATTGATTGAGGTACTCGGAGTAAGGCTATTGCTTGCAAACATGCTTTACGATGAAGCAATTTCGAGGTCTTCCTTGCTAATAGAACGATGCCAAAAACACGGTATTTTACTCGAAAAATTTAGCCTCGCCATTATTCAGCTAAGAGCATATTTTGAGAAGAGGCAGGTAAACAAGTCATACCGATTATTGAACAAACTGATTGAGTCGGCTGCGACCGAAAAGTTACTGAGTGTTTTTCTGGAAGAGCAAACTTATCTAGCTCCGCTTTGGTCAGACTTTTTTAAGCGCTATGACGACAATCGTGGCACTGAACAAAGCTGTCCTTTTGCCACGATAATCAGTGAGCTAAGAGGTGAGCTGGGCTTTAATAAAAAGCTTCTGGTAGAACAGACGTCGGCACAAGGTAAACCGACAGTGGTAAAAGAAAAATTATCCAAAAAAGAATATGAAATTCTTAATTATCTGGGTCAAGGTTTGTCCAATAAAGAGCTGGCAAGTACATTATATGTATCAGTTTCTACTATCAAGTGGCACCTTACACATATCTATTCAAAGTTGGGTGTTAAGAATAGAGTAGAGGCGATCAAAGCGATTAGCTGACTGTTGCTGGTAAGTTATCTAAATATAGTTGGTGTCCATAATTAGAGGAGGGGCTTTACCGCTTAGATTAGCCTGAGCTACCATAGTCAACGCCAAGATTGGCGTTTAAGCGAAGTTAAACAACGATAGTTTTGATCTAAAATTACGATATTGCAGATTTCAAACTTGTATTTAATCGTAGCCCAAACTCGCACGAAAAGATCTTATAATACCAGTAGATACGCATATAAACTGTCGACAATGGATGCTATGAAACAGGGTTAGTCTGCTATAGGAGACCAGGCAGACTATGTTAACTATTTAATATCTCTTCGTTGTATTGGTTCTTATGCGAAACGAACATAATCATCCGATGTCCGCTAATGGCACCAAGAAGCTAACTGATATAAAAACTAGTTTCATAGTCTCAGTTGGGCCAAATTGTCACTATCTAAGCAAGCTTGTTGAACCTTGAATTTGGGACATTGACTCTTAAATCTATGCCCCCAATGTCGCCGAATACAATGAGTTTTATTTCGCGAAATTTTAGTTGAGACGATCTTCTCTAGCTTTTCTCAATTTGTCTCTAATGTGCTTGACGTATCCAGCCCCTTCTGGATTGGAGATCTCATCAATCTTAGTAAAAAGATAAGTGCCAACTGGAGGAAAGCTAGTATAATTCGACCGGTCGTTCTCTCCTAGCAACGCGACTGGCTCAAACTCATTTCTCGGTTTGTCTTCCGCAGTATAGGTTCTACCATCGTCGGTCCCAGCGTCGTACACTTCAGCCGAAATGGCTTTCGTCTGAACCCATGCACCATTTTCACATAGGTTTAGCGAAGATACGCCGGTAATCCAGTCGGGGCTAGGCGCTAGCATGTTAACCAAGGTCACTTGCGGAAATTTTTTGGTAAGCTGAAATTGTGCGACGCTAGTCCCAGGTGAATGCTTAATGTCTTGTCCGTCAAAGATGTCTAGAGCGCGATTGATTTTAATGGCCCATTCAGCTTCCTTTATCAGTTTATATCCTGACCCACGTTCAGCGATATTTTTGACGCCTTCCGACACAGGAAACCCTAATGCCCAAAATGAAACTTGATTGCTGTGTGATACGCCAAACAAATGAGACCAGTGAGGCTTATCTGGCATATCATCTGGGTGCGAGTCTTCACTCCAAGTACTACTGAAAACAACCTCGTAGTTGGCGTGCCCCTCACAAGCAAGTTCATTAGGCTTTGAGTTTTGGCTTGAACAGCCAGCGACTAGCAAGGTAATAGAAACGGCTAACAACGTTTTTTTAAATGGGTGCTGAGGATTGTTTTGCATGGTTGTGTCCTTTTTTGGTTATTTTCAGTACTGTCTCATTCACTCGTTCAGACTACGTTCTAGGTATTTAGTTCCTAAATACTTTTATTTTGAGTTTGAATACAAAATAATTATGGTCAGAGTAACGTTTTACTGACTTTAATGTCTGTTATATACCTTAGAGCGGAAGTGATATTCCAGTATTGATTTCCCATAAATAGGCTTAATTATTCTAAAAATAAGATCTACCTGATGTTTCCTAATGGCACCATGGTCTTACTTGTGCCATTGGAGACATTGACGCTGATTCATAATATGGCCAGATTTTCATAGCTTCTCATTGACTTATTAATTTAAAAAATGAGGCAAAAAAGATCTTATGAACGGCTCGAAATCAGATGGAGTTTCTGAACTTCTTGAGTGAACAGGTTTAGTCTGTTTTTCGTTTAGCGGTTCAGACCTAAGCTGACAGTTACCCTTTTAAATGATCCCTGTCAGTTTAGATTTGAGCTACTATACTTCAATAAGTTGAATTTTCTTTTGTAGGAGGCGCCTGCTTTGAAGTCGCACCTAGCTATTTTTATCATTGTATGTCTGTTTACCTCTGCCCTGAAGGCCGAAGTTGTTCTGCTGATAAATAGTTATCATGTTGGACATGGCGGAAGTGACCTTCGAGTTAGTGGTTTTAAAGAAAGGTTTCCATTGCGCTATAAACTCCATGAACTATATATGGATACTAAGCGGAAATCGCCCAACGAATTTGACGCTATTGCAGATCGTACTTGGTCTAAATACCTGAATCTTAAGCCGGATGTGGTGATATTAAATGATGATAATGCTCTGCGCCTTCTGGGTGCCAGAATATCAAATAACGAAACTCCAGTAGTTTATATGGGTATCAACAACAATCCTCGCTTATATTTTGGCGGCGTGATACCCCAAAATGTAATAGGCGTATTAGAAAGGCACCTGATAGTATCGCTGGTAAGGCACTTCTCAACCTTTGTCCCCATGAAGAATAAACGAGTGTTAATTTTATTTGATGAAAGTAAAACCAGCGATTCGGTAATTGACGTATCTCTGCATGGGAAAAAACAATTGGTAGTCAATGATATTACTGTCGATATTCAAAAGCATATGTTTGCTGACGACTATATCAATGCTGCCTTAAATGCCTCAGAGGGTTATGATTTTACTGTGCTTGATACCTTCTATACGCTGAAAACCAGCACTGGCCAACAAGTTACGGGAAATGAAATATTGTCTGCGATTAACCGTACAAGTAAAATCCCGATGTTTAGCGTCACTGATTATGCTGTTGGCGAAAATGCTGCAGTAGGGTCTATGGCAATGTCTATGGAAAAACATGGCGCTGACGCTGCTGAGTTGACAGTGAGAATACTAGATTTAGGTGATTTTCAGTCACACTACCATAGTACCAAAAGTGATATCTTCGTATTTAATAAATCCATGCTTGATAGATTTAAATTGACTCTGCCACCCGAGCTTATTGACCAAGCTATTTATCGCTAAGCCCGATAGCGTGTATCATGATAGTTCAGTTTTCTGATTCCAATTTTTCTTGGAAATATAGTCTCAAATGCGAACATAGGGATATTTGGATCATTACTGATAAATGAATAAGCTGCATTGAGAAGACAACAGATGTGATAGCCGACCCGCAAAACGTCCGCTAGGGCGCCGAAGACAATGCGGTTTAATCCTAGACGTCACACCCGCTATGGAAACTTTAGAGATGTAATCGTTTAGGTCGATAATGGCCTGGGCATACTAATCATATCAAGCTAACTGAGCGTCTACTTTGCGGACACTCCTACCTTCGAAAAATATTGTCCAGTCTGCTATTGAAAGGAAATAAGAAAAAATATGTTTGGTAAATTTAGTTCGTTAAGTAGTTTTTAATAGGTCTAAAAATTGCCTGTAGATGTCAGCTTATGGCACTTAGTGTATTTAATAACCTGATTTAGCATATTAAACGAATGTTATCTAAATTTATAACGAGTTATTACTTGATCCTGGCTATGGCTGAAGAAATCAATCCCAATATCGTCTCAGCCCCATAGTTCTTCGGCATTACTTCATTAGCCGTAGCCGATAACTGAAATGTACCTTCGGAATTGGTGAGGTCTGACTCGATAGGAAATAGTATAAACGAGGGTAGTTAGGCATTGATTTTCCCTAAAATAATCAGCCAAATGACAAGGAGATCAGCATGGCAAAGTTACCTAGGTTTGTCATACAGGGTCACCCGCAGCATGTGATTGTAAGAGGCAATAATCGAGAAGAATTTTCTAGGAAGATGCAGATTACCCTTGGTCAAGCTACCGTAGACATGCGCTAGGAGAGGGGAATGAATTGATAACGTATTATTCGGAATAGTTCTCTTTA
>Ga0209184_1001854_pt1 | contig 12203 bp, 8 predicted proteins | sample EN8Hudsemesocosm_2_FD_184627 | JGI IMG/M metagenome (GOLD analysis project Ga0209184, IMG submission 184627) | Methane-oxidizing microbial communities from mesocosms in the Hudson Canyon - EN8C Hudson Canyon (SPAdes) (version 2) | ecosystem: Environmental > Aquatic > Marine > Cold seeps | place... | reverse complement strand
TTGTGTATTTAGCAAATTATTCTTACAGGAACCCGATCACCAGGAAGCGGTTGAGTTAATCACAGAACTGAGTCAGAGAAATATTAAGGTGTTAGTACCCTCTCTATTTTTATATGAAGTCTTGAGTATTGCTGCAGCGAGTCCCTTTCCGGTTAAGAATGTCTATGCCTTAATAACGCAATATCAATTAGCTAATCTAGAAATTGTGGAGCTGGAGGAGAAAACTATTCTAAAGGCCATTGATATTTGTACGCATGGTCATAAGAAGTCAGGTTTTCCTTCTTTTTACGATGCCAGTTATCATGCCTTAGCTATTAACAGTGAATGTCAGTTTATTACCGCAGATAAACGCCATGTTGCTAAAACAAAAAACTTTGGGTATGTGACTTTGCTACAGGATTGGCGAGGACTATTTTAAATAGAATGCTGACTATATATTAACGCAACATTAAGTTAATGGAGGCTCCCGTTTCATCCAATTGTTGAATAGCTAAGGGAGATGGGAAAAAATAATCATCCAATCTTGCTGGTCTTTTTGTCCGCCTTCAGCGAGGTAGTATCAGTTACATAGCTTGCTATCGCTATGTGCCTGTTGCTACCCCACTGAAGACAAGCAAAAATCCTGCCCAATATCGCATACTTATTTCTTTCCAGCTCCCTCAGGTTTAACCTACGGCGGCACCAAGTTTGAAGATTGGAAGATACATAGCAACAATTAAACCACCAACTAATGTACCTAGGATAACCATAATAAATGGTTCCATTAGGCTGCTTAAGTTATCAACCAGATTGTCGACTTCTTCTTCATAAAAATCAGCAACTTTATCTAGCATGGAGTCTATTTTTCCTGATTCCTCACCGATGGCGACCATTTGAATAATGAGATGAGGGAATATGCCTACTTGTTGCATGGAAAATTGTAAGCGTTGACCTGTTGCTACATCATCACGTATTTTTAAAACGGCATCTGAATAAACAATGTTGCCACAAGCTCCAGCAACAGATTCAAGCGCTTCAACCAGAGGAACACCCGCGGCAGACATGGTGGCAAGTGTACGGGCAAAACGAGCAAGTGCTGATAGGTCAACAATCATACCGACAATAGGCAGTTTGAGTAAGGTCTTGTCAATAAAATGTCTGAATTTCTCTGATCGTTTTTTAAAAAAGATGAACACCTGTACAAAGATGAAGATGCTGCCAATAACAGCCCACCACCAGGCCTGAGCCCATTCGGATAAGCTGATAACAAATTTGGTAAAGGCGGGTAAGTCGGCACCAAAACTTTGGAATAGCTCTTCAAAGACAGGAACCACAAAAATAAGTAAAATGGCGGTGACTATAAAGGCGACTGCAAGTACGGCAATCGGGTAGGTCAATGCTTTTTTTACTTTCTTCTTTATGGACTCTGACTTTTCTTTATAGGTGGCGATTTTATCAAGTAGGGTTTCAAGTACCCCAGCTTGTTCGCCTGCTTCAACTAAACTGCAGAATAAATCATCAAAATAAATGTATTTTTTTCTCAGAGCCTCGGCCAGGGTGTCACCTCCCTCAATATCTGCTTTAACCGATAATAACATTTCAGCCATACTCGGGTTTTTGTGGCCTTTGCCAACAATTTCAATGGCTTGTACTAAGGGGACGCCAGCCTCAAGCATGGTGGCTAATTGACGAGCAAAAACAGCTATGTCACCAGGGAGAATTTTTTGAGCGCTTGAGCCAAATAAAGGTTTTGGTTTTTTCTTTATTTTTGTGACACGAATCCCTGAGCGGCGTAAATCAGCACGTGCGATAGTTTCACTTTTTGCACTGAGTTGCCCAGCTGTTTTATTACCTGATTTGTCTTTTCCTGACCAGATGAAATCGATTTGTTCTATTTCTGCCGCCATAATTATTCCTCTGTAATCCTGTCAATTTCTTCAAGGCTGGTGACTCCTTGTCGTACCTTATCCAGTCCTGATGCTCTTAAGTCATTTACGCCTTCACTTTTAGATAATTCAGCCATTTCCATGGCATTGCCACCATTAAGAATCATTGCTCGCATTTTTTCGCTAATGGGCATTACTTGATAAATACCAACTCGTCCTTTATAGCCTTCATTACAGTGTTCACACCCAACAGGAATATATACTTTCAAGGTGCTGAGCTCTTCCTGTTTAAAGCCGGCATCAAGATAGATTTTATCTGGGTAGTCAGCTTCTTTTTTACAATGTTCACAAAGCCTTCGACCTAGGCGTTGAGCCATAATTAAATTAACAGCTGAGACTATATTAAAGGGTTCTATGCCCATTTGCATTAAACGGTTGATGGTTTGCGGGGCATCATTGGTATGTAAAGTTGATAAAACAAGGTGACCTGTTTGTGCCGCTTTAACCGCAATACTGGCTGTTTCCAGGTCTCGAATCTCGCCGACCATGATAATATCAGGATCCTGCCTTAAAAAAGCTTTTAGAGCAGTTGCAAATGTTAGTCCGGCTTTAACATTCATATTAACCTGATTAATGCCCTCCACGGTTATCTCTACGGGGTCTTCTGCGGTCGAAATGTTGCGTTCAATTTTGTTTAAGATATTTAAGCCGGTGTATAGCGAGACTGTTTTTCCGCTACCAGTAGGGCCAGTTACTAATACCATGCCATAAGGTCGGTGGATAGCATCTAAAAAAAGTTTTTGTTGTGCGGGTTCAAACCCCAGCTTTTCGATACCAATTTGTGCACTGGTCGGGTCTAAAATCCGTAATACAATTTTTTCGCCAAATAAAGTCGGGCAACTGTTTACACGGAAATCAATAGCTCGGTTTTTTGATAGTTGCATCTTTATCCGCCCATCCTGAGGGACGCGTCGTTCAGCAATATCCATTTTCGACATGACTTTTATTCTTGATATTATACGGTGAGATATATTGGCAGGAGGACTTGCTGCCTCGTATAAAATACCATCCCCCCTGAAGCGAATCCTGAATGATTTTTCATAAGGCTCCAGATGAATATCTGAAACGCCTTTTTTAATCGAGTCGAGTAAAATTTTATTCACATATCTTACTATTGGTGCATCATCAATATCCGATTCATTGTCGGCTGGCGCTGGCGCTTCATCGCCGCCCGTTATTTCCAGATTGTCCAGATCTTCATCCAGCATGTCTGTCATTGATGTATCGGCGGCTTCAAGCGCAGTATCTATAAGTCTGGATAATTTATCTTCCTCAACCAATATAGTTTCAGTGTTAAGCCGAGTATGAAACTTTATTTCATCTAGCGCTTGAAAATTAGTTGGGTCAGAGACTGCAATAAATAAGCGATTACCTCGTTTGAATAAAGGTAGGGCATGGTGTTGACGAATTAGTTTTTCGCTAACCAGGTTTATGGGTAATGAAGCAGTGTCTATGGCAGACAGATCAAAAAAAGGAACACCAAATTCAACGGAGGCAATAGAGGCTATTATTTTGCTCTCGACGATTTTATTTGAGACTAAATGACTAATGATGGGGCGCTTTTTTTTCTGTGCGTCTTCGGTGTGGGTTGTTGCATCATTTTCAGTGAGAATGCCTTTTTCAACGAGGCATTTTGTCAGGCCACCAAATTGTATGTCCGAATGTGCTGTTACCATGGGTATAGTGAATTTAAATTCTTCAGTAATGCAAATAATAGATGAAATATGTTATTTGTCTATAGGGCTGTTCATCTAATTACGCTTTTAAGGAATGGGTTTTTAATGAAATTAAGTTCAGTAGCTTGGCTTGTTGATACTGATTCAAGCCGTACTAGTGAAATATCGGGTTTTCATTTAGAGCCATTCATTTTGTATAGCGCTAAGCCGATGTTTGCTTGTTGGGCGAAATGTTTTGCTACTTTAAAATCTTCTTCTGTTAAGGGTTTTTTACCAATGGAGCAGTCAGTATAAATTAGGCCTATAGGGTTATTGCTTGTATGAATGGGCATAAGAAAGCATTCTGTTTTCCCTATATTGTTGCTAGCACTAGGGGTGTATAGGGCACGGTCTTTTTTTGGGTCGGCCCAAAAGGCGGTGTTTGAGTTTAATGCTTTAAAAAATAAATTAGCAGGGAAGTTGGATACTTCGAGTTTAATCTTTGCAGTGTTGTTCTCTTTATCCCAGCCTATTGCTAGTTTCTCATTGAGTATTTTTTTATCTGGGCTGAGTATGCATAATAGAGATCTATCCATATCCAGGCCTCGATGAATGCCTTCTACAACCATTTCAAGCAGTAAGTTGAGGTTAATTTGGCCGTTAAGATGCTGGGCTATATCTTGTAGAATATGAAACTGGATTTTACTTTTTTCAGTAATCTCATGGCTAGGTTTGGCTGGTTTTTTCGCATGTGTTGCACTCTGGATAAACCTTGAAGCATCATGAGCACCAAATTTACCTGCAATGCTAATGGCGGAGGCTGTATTTTTTTTTAAAAAGGCTTTGCTTGTTGAGGCATCTTTTCCAGTAAGCTTCTCAAGTTTGTTTAGACAATCATTCATTGCTTCTGAATGCCAGCCTTCATTAATTGCCTGAGTGGCCTGTTTTGCTAGATGAATGGTCTGGACTCGCTTATCAGGCGAGTCTGGCTGGTCTATGGCTTGTTCAATTAAGCCGCCAAGGTTCCATGATTTGCATAAGCCTTTTCCTAGTTCTTCAAGCGTAAAGCCAAGTACTTTGATTTCTGCCTGTTCCTGGGTGTAATCACCTGTTTGCAACAGTTCTGAAATGTATTGACATTGTTTTCCTCCAAAACACCAGAATGTTATAGAGCCAATATTGTTAAGTAGCGTTGCAATAAAAACTTCTTCAGGAGAAGGGTCATTACAGACAATAGCAATTTCTTTTGCCTGCACTGCTGCATGAATTGCATTCGCTATCTCTTTATTGGCCTGGAGTTTGTTTTCTGGGGAAATAATGGATTCAAAAAATGAACAGGCAATGGTTAATTCTCGAACGATATTTGATCCTAAAATAACAAAAGCCCTGGATATAGTGCTCATTTTTTGCATCGAAGGGTTGTAATGTACACTATTACTTACCTTAAGCAGTTTTGCTGTCAGATTGGGATCTTGAAGAATAATGGATGCTAATTCCATTGCCCCCTGTTTTGTTGAATCTAATGAGCTGTATATATTTTGTGCAGTATTGGAAAAAATGGGCATTTCCTGATCACAAAGGACCCTGGTCCATTGTTCTAATGTTTGAGGGTCTTCGATCTTTGTGTCAGTGTCGTTCATGATTATAGTGCTTTAATTTTAACGAGTTGTTCTTCTAAGCTAACTAAGGAGGAGCGCAATGCGGCTAATTTATCTTTCTCTTTGGCGATAACCGCTTCAGGTGCTTTATCGATAAATTTTGGGTTACTCAATTTCCCTTCTATTCGAGGTAAGTCTTTAGTTATTTTTTGAATCTCTTTTTCTAAACGAGTAATTTCAGCTTCTTTATCAATTAAACCTGCCATAGGAATCAGGATTTTCATTTCTCCAACTAAAGAGATTGCTGATTCAGGTGCCTGTTCATCGTCTGCAAGTACTGTAATTGATTCCACGCGACCAAGTTTTAAAAGATACTCCTGGCTTGATTTCAAAAAATCCAAGTCGGCAGCGGTGCTATTTTGCAATAGCACAGGAATAGGTTTACCTGGAGCAATATTCATTTCACCACGAATTCTACGAATACCAAGAATAAACTCCATAATCCAGGCAGTGGCATTAATAGCTTGCGGGTCAATTTGCGAGCTATCCGCTACAGGGTAAGGTTGTAGCATGATGGTATCTGCGCTAATGCCTGCTAATGGTGAAACACGTTGCCAAATTTCTTCGGTAATAAACGGCATTAGCGGGTGGCTTAGGCGTAAGATATTTTCTAAAACATTGACTAGTGTTTTACGCGTGCCGCGTTGTAGCGCTTCGTTGTCTGATTGTAATGAAATTTTAGCCAGTTCCAGGTACCAGTCACAATATTCATTCCAGGTGAATTCATAGAGGGCTTGTGATGCTAAATCAAAGCGATAGCTCTCTATTGCTTCACTGGTTGTGGTGATAACCTGGTTTAAACGTGAGGTAATCCATAGATCAGCTTGTGAGTATTCAATCGCCGAATCGCCTAGACCACAATCCTGGTCTTCGGTATTCATCAATACATAACGTGCCGCATTCCAGATTTTATTACAGAAATTACGGTAGCCTTCGGTACGTGCTAAATCAAATCGAATATCACGGCCTGTAGTAGCAAGCGATGCAAAAGTAAAACGTAAAGCATCGGTGCCAAATGAAGGAATGCCGTCAGGGAAGTGCTTGCGCGTAGCTTTTTCTATTTTCTTTTGTAAATGCGGCTGCATCATACCTGATACGCGCTTTTCTACTAATGCTTCCAGGTCTATACCGTCGATTAAATCAATGGGATCAAGTACATTACCTTTTGATTTGGACATTTTTTGTCCTTCAGCATCGCGCACTAAGCCATGAATGTATACTTCTTTAAAAGGCACTTCGCCTTGAAATTTAATCCCCATCATGATCATTCTGGCAACCCAGAAGAAGATGATATCAAAACCCGTCACTAAAACGCTGGTAGGGTAATGTTTTGCCAATTCAGGTGTTTGTTCTGGCCAGCCTAAGGTTGAAAAAGGCCATAGTGCAGATGAAAACCAGGTGTCTAATACATCTTCATCTTGTCTAAGAGGATAGTCATCTGCAAGATTGTGTTTTTCACGGATTTCTTGCTCTGACCGCCCTACATAAATATTGTCTTCATCATCGTACCAGGCAGGAATTCTGTGTCCCCACCAGATTTGTCTGGAAATACACCAATCTTGAATATTGCGCATCCATTCAAAATAAGTGTTTTTCCAGTTATCTGGAACAAATTTAATGTCACCATTTTCGACCGCTTCAATCGCAGGCTGAGCTAAAGGTCCTACTTTTACATACCATTGGTCTGTTAATAGGGGCTCGATAATGCTATTTGAGCGATCGCCTCGAGGCACCATCAGTTTGTGGTCGACGGTTTTTTCTAATAAACCTTGTTCATCCAGGTCGGCAACAACTTGTTTGCGCGCTTCAACGCGATCCATCCCGATATATTTTTCAGGGATTAGATTGTTTTCCTCTTCTTCATTATCACGAATGGCTGCATCTTTAGTGAAGATGTTAATTAAACCGCCGTGAGGCATGTCCTGAATGGCTGATAGCTCTCTGTGGCGGGTCCAGACGTCGTAATCATTGAAATCATGGGCAGGTGTCACTTTTACACAACCCGTACCAAATTCAGGGTCTACATGTTCGTCAGCAATAATCGGAATGCGACGGCCAGTTAATGGCAGCTCTACGAATTCCCCCAATAAATGTTTGTAGCGTTCGTCATCAGGATGGATGGCAACCGCTGCGTCACCTAATAAGGTCTCTGGTCGAGTGGTGGCAACAATCAAATGCCCTGAGCCATTAGACAGAGGGTAGCGCATATGCCACATAAAGCCGTTTTCTTCTTCTGATAAAACTTCTAAATCAGAAACAGCAGTGTGTAGTACAGGGTCCCAATTTACCAGACGTTTGCCGCGGTAAATCAGGCCTTCTTCATGTAGTTTAATAAACACTTCTTGTACGGCATCTGACATGCCATCATCCATAGTAAAGCGTTCTTTTTCCCAATCAAGGGAAGTTCCCATGCGGCGTAATTGCTTGGTAATGGTGTTGCCTGATTTTTCCTTCCATTCCCAAATTTTTTCGACAAATTGTTCGCGGCCATAATCATGGCGTGTTTTACCTTCGGCATTAACTAAACGCTCAACCACCATTTGTGTCGCGATCCCTGCATGATCACTACCTGGTTGCCATAAGGTACTGCAGCCTTTCATTCTGTGGTATCGAGTCAAGGCATCCATAATGGTGTCTTGAAACGCATGCCCCATATGTAAACTCCCTGTGACATTCGGTGGGGGAATCATGATGCAATAGGATTCGCCTTCTGGCTTGGCTTCAAAATAGCCTTTTTCTTCCCAAGTTTGATACCAGCGTTGTTCGATTGAATGGGGAGCGTATGTTTTTTCCATGGAAAATTTTGTTTGTCTTTAAAGTATGTAAAGCGGATATCGTCCGCAATAAAAGTGTTTTTTCAATGATAAGCAATTAGTAACTACTCAGCAAGTTTGGGACTGAAGGTATAGGATATTGATTTATAAGGACGCGTAAATACGTCCCTGTAAGCTCTGCTGCAACGTCCTGTTGCAGAAGCCTGATAAATCAACACCCTACACCCACAGAAAATATACGCTGAGTCGTTACAGCAATTATATCTTATGCGTTGATATATCAAAGCCATCTTGCTTATATTGACGAAATCGTTGTCGTCCCGCTTGTTTTAAATCTTCATTATTATCGAGAATTTCTAAAATGCGTTCAGTTTTTGTTAAATCATCAGGATATTTTGATGATAAATTAAAAATAAGTTTTTGCCACTTTTCTGGGGCAGCCTGAGTCCCTATCAGTACAGTATCTTCAAAATCGGGCTGTCCATCATATATTTGATGAGGGATAAAGCTATTTTCCCTAAAAGTCCATAATAGATTGTCTAGTTGCTCACTATGTTGCGGCGAGTCAGTATATACATAACAAAACTGGCCGCAACGATAGGCTTTTTCTATTAATTTACAGGCAAATATAAACCGGTCAGATAAAGAGCTGGACGGTAAAATATAAAAGCTAGCCTCAGCCATTGGCTCTATTGATAAGGTACTGGCTTAATAAGGGGACAGGTCGACCTGTTGCGCCTTTATTGGTACCGCCTGAACGCCATGCTGTGCCGGCAATATCTAAATGAGCCCAGCGGTAGTCTTCAGTAAAACGGGACAAGAAACAGGCGGCAGTAATGGTGCCCGCATCACGGCCGCCAATATTGGCGATATCGGCAAAATTGGATTTTAACAGTTCATGGTATTCTTCCCAGATAGGTAAACGCCATAAGCTATCGCAGGCTGTTTCACTGGCATCGATTAAATCATTACATAAATCATCATCATTACCTAATAGCCCACTTGGTACACGACCTAATGCAACCAGACAGGCGCCTGTTAGGGTGGCTAAGTCAATCACCACTTCAGGATTGAATTTTTTTGCATAAGTCAGGGCATCACAAAGAATCAAACGACCTTCTGCATCGGTATTCAGAATTTCTATGGTCAAGCCAGCCATACTGGTGACCACATCACCTGGTTTATTGGCATCACCATCAGGCATATTTTCAGAAGAGGGTACGATGCCGACAATATTAATGCCCAAATCCATTGCAGCTGCAGCTTGCAAAGTACCTAAAACACTGGCGCCGCCACACATATCGTATTTCATTTCATCCATGCCTGCGCCTGGTTTTAAAGAAATGCCGCCAGCATCAAAGGTTAAGCCTTTGCCGACCAGAACCACGGGTTTATCATCTTTATTGCCACCTTGATAATTTAACACGATGAGTTTCGCAGGCTGGCGACTGCCGCGAGATACGGAAAGAAATGAGCCCATCCCCAATGTTTCCATATCACTTTCTTCCAAAATATCTACGCTCATTTTGTCGCAATTAGATGCGATTGATGTTGCCTGTTCTGCAAGATAAGTCGGAGTACAATAATTACCAGGCAGGTCGGCAAGATGTTTGCTCAAATCCATGCCTTTGGCAATGGCTATGCCTTGTTTTAACCCTGTTTCTGCTGCTGATTTTGTTTGATCAGTAACATTAATGATTATTTTTTCCAGCTCTGTAGCGGATTCTTTAATGCTTTTAGACTCTTGAAATTGATAAATAGCATCATTAAACACTTCAATGATTTGGCGTGTTTTCCACTGGCTGTCGAAGCCTTTAATCTCAATATCAACTAATGAGCAGTTGACTGATTTTATTTTCAACGCTTTAGCCGCTGAAATTGCCGAAGATAATGCTTTTCTAAATAGTTTAGCGGTAAGTTTTTGCTGTTCACCCAGACCAACTAGTAAAATGCGTTCAATTGAGCTGTCAGGTAGGTGATTAATCAGCAATGTTTCAGCATTTTTTCCTTTTATATCACCGCGCTCAATTAATTGAGTGATAATTCCTTGGTTTAGCTTGTCAACAGAAGCAGCCAAGGGGCTAAGTTGCTGGTTTTCGTAAATACCAATAATAATGCAATCAGTTTGTTGTTTGTCTAAAGCTAAGGTTTCTATAGAATAGTCCATAAGAATATCAGGATGAGCAAGTTAAAGGGATAATTAGGGTAGATTATACATGAGTTTTTTAAGGTGGGTCGCTTGAGCATTGAGTCGAAAAAAAAGGGTAGCGTAAGGTCTTATCGGTTTATTTCCGTTTTAGATAAAATGATCGCTTATGATTTGTTAAAAACAGTGACATCAGTACTATCAGTGCTGGTGATTATTATTGTTAGTCGTAAGTTTATTAAGGTGTTGGCGCAAGCAATTGAAGGAAATATTTCCAATGAAATTATTTTAAGCTTATTAGCTTTGAAAATAGTGATGGCCGTGGGCGCGTTTTTACCCGCCGCTATTTTTATGTCGATCTTAATGGTATTGGGGCGAATGTATAGAGACCAGGAAATGGCTGCTATTGCCTCAGCCGGTGGTGGTGTTTTTGTGATATACAGGGCTGTTTTTTTGATAACCATCCCTTTGACTATTGTTGCCGCAGCTTTGTCACTGCAAGCCGTGCCTTGGGCAGAAACAACAATAGAGGAGTTAATGCATGAAGATCAGAAGCAGGCAGATATAAAAGGGATTGCTGCTGGTCGTTTTAGTGAATATAGCCAGGGTGAGCTGGTTTTTTATACGGAAGATATTGTTGAAAATAATCGTATGAAAAATGTTTTTGTACAAAACAGGATGAACGGTGGATCAGTTGTTGTTAATGCAGATTATGGAAAAATTGAACATTTGCCAGGTGGATTATATTTAGTGCTAGAGCAAGGGGAGAGGATTCAGGGGCAAGCTGGAAAAAAGGACTTTATTATTGAAGAGTTTGAGCAGTATGCCGTGCGAATAGAAAAAAAAGAAACGCAATTGAGAAAAGAGAGGGAGGGGGTGTTGAGCGCTTTGTTATGGTCATCAGGTAATCTGTTAGATATTGCTGAAATGCAAAAAAGATTATCGATTCCATTAGCTGTGGTTTTTTTGAGTTTTTTAGCGGTACCATTGGCAAAAATATCACCCAGGGGAGGTGTGTACGGCAGTTTAATTGTGGCTTTTGCTATTTATTTTGTCTACGGTAACTTAAAAAGGGTAAGCCATAGCTGGGTTGTCAATGAAGTGATACCCGTCTCAGTTGGTTATTTTGGGGTGTATTTTTTGCTTATGTTACTGGCTGGTGCCTTGTTGTTAAGGCTATATGGGGTGAAATGGATCCTTATGCAGATTAAAGGGAGAGGTGTGGCGTGAGTGTTTTAACGGGTTATATTGTTAAAGAGATTTTGAAAGGTTCAGCAATAGCAGTGATTTTATTATTGACCTTGTTTAATTTATTTACCTTTAGTGATGAATTAAAAGATTTGGGTGAGGGAACGTATGGCTTAAAGGAAATATTTTTATATCTTGCGTTAACATCCCCTCGTGTTTTTTATGAGCTAGTGCCTTCGGCAGCCTTGCTAGGTAGTCTGTTTGTTGTTGGGGCAATGGCTAATAATAGAGAAATTGTTGCCATGCGTGCAGCAGGGTTGTCTCTTTTTTGGGTCATTAAGTCAGTCATGTTAGCTGGCAGTGTGCTAGTTGTTATTGCACTTTCTGTTGGAGAATTTGTCGCCCCAAAAGCTGAGCGAACGGCACAATTGATTAAAACCACAGCACAAAATAATGAAGTAGTTATGAAGTCAAAATATGGCTTGTGGCTAAGAGAAGGAAAGAAGTTTGTCAATGTACGTAAAATACTTAGTAAAGGCGAGTTGTCAGAGATTTACCTGTATCAAGTGGATGAGAAAGATCGGCTGGTTTCGGTAACAAAGGTCGAAAAAGCGAGTTTTCTAGGGGATGAGACATGGAATGTGGAAGGTATAACGAAATCAGAGATTTCTTCTAAACAGGTGTTTTCAAGTAATGAGGCAAGCGAGCATTGGAAAACAGCAATAGATCCTGATTTGCTCAATGTGGTGGTTATAAAGTCAGAAAATATGTCTTTATATGATTTGTTTATGTATATAGAGTTTCTTAAAGGAAACAATCAGAAGTCTCAGTCATTTGAACTGGCTTTCTGGAGTCGC
>Ga0209184_1001848_pt1 | contig 12229 bp, 13 predicted proteins | sample EN8Hudsemesocosm_2_FD_184627 | JGI IMG/M metagenome (GOLD analysis project Ga0209184, IMG submission 184627) | Methane-oxidizing microbial communities from mesocosms in the Hudson Canyon - EN8C Hudson Canyon (SPAdes) (version 2) | ecosystem: Environmental > Aquatic > Marine > Cold seeps | place... | reverse complement strand
GGTTTTTTAAATTCATTGCATTAGCGGATACCTACAAGCTTCAGTCATTATTAATAAGTATAAAGCCATTAATTCACCTGATTACCCATGAGTCTCCGCCAAATTAGGGAAAATAAACAGCAATACGATATAACGCGTCATTCCCGAAGGCTTTTATCGGGAATCTATTCCTTGTGATTCTAGATTCCTGCTAAAAGAATGCTGGAATGACGAGGTCTTGAGTCGGTTGTTTTAAAATGGCTGAAGCTCATAGGTAATCAGCTTAATTTATATGACTGTGAACAACAAAAACATAACTTACCCCGCCAACCTCCAGCAAGAAAGCGCTAGAAGCCAAAGCCTCTGTTCAAAAACCAGCCATGACACGCTTTAAACGGAAGTTTAAGCTAATCAATTAACCTGATTATCTACCATCTAGCTTTATAAATTTTAAGTTTATATTTTATAAACCCATCCCCCTATTTCACCGCCAATATAAGGAATATATAATAGACCCCGGAGATAGTTACAAACCGTTTGTTTTTTCTAGTAAACTGATATTCGTTGATTATTCAACACATCCTAAAACACTATCAGTTTTGAATAATCAAACGGTTTTTTTTCATTTCACCTTTGAGGTTAACATGAGCCAGATACTTAATGAAGTTTTAGACGCTAATCGTGAGTATGCAGATTCTTTCGATAAAGCAGATTTACCAATGCCCCCAGGACGCCAGTTTGCAATTTTAACTTGCATGGATGCACGTTTAGACCCTGCTAAATATGCAGGCTTAGCAGAAGGTGATGCTCACGTCATTCGAAATGCAGGTGGTCGCGCAAGTGATGATGCCATTCGTTCACTGGTCATTTCATACAAACTATTAGGTACTCGTGAATGGTTCGTCATTCATCATACCGACTGTGGTATGGAGACATTTACAAGCGAAATCATGAGTGATCTGCTGGGTAGTAGCTTAAAAACAGCCAGTGTAGATGCAGAGGGTTGGCATGACTGCTGTGAAGGCAATGGTTCAGCTGAAGGCAAACATATCGCCTGGCTTACTATTAAAGATCAAGCACAAAGTGTTACTGAAGATGTCTTACGAATAAAATCCCATCCGCTTGTACCTTCTGATATCCCTGTCTATGGATATATATACGATGTAAAATCAGGTCAATTAATAGAAGTACCTGAAGCATCAAAAAAGGGGCACTGCTGCTAAATTATTGATTTTAAAATAAATCATGTTATTTAATGCTATTTTCTTAATAAAAACAAAAAATAGACTAGCCAATTAAGAAATAACATAGTATTATAGTCGTCTTTAGGAGAGGTGGCTGAGTGGCCGAAAGCGGCGGTCTTGAAAACCGTTGAGGGTTTATCCCCTCCCAGGGTTCGAATCCCTGCTTCTCCGCCATAGATATATACTAAGCCTCTGTTTACAGAGGCTTTTTTATGTAATATACAAAACAAGACCGCCAGCAAGACCGTCAATTGTTTTTACTACCCCCCTCAATTAAAATCAATCCGCTTAAACCTATTTAGATCACAACCCTTTACAATACACATACAAACTTAGCCTCATAAAATACATATCGGCTCTACTCTGTTTAGATTCCTATTAATGTATATAGCAGGTTCAATGTGTTTTTTATGAGGCCAACAAACGTAGTGCGTTAGCTTTCCCTTAGTAGTATTAAAATCCTGTAGCAGTATAAGTCTCCCCATCATAACTGAACTCAGTAATATCACCGCTGTACTCTAAATCTCTAGCAAAAGCCTCAAAATCGAAATACCTTTGTATATTTTCAGGTAATGTATTTAAAATACCACTGTCTTCAATATAGCTGTAAGCATAATAAAGAGATGAACCAGCACTAATACTTCCATCACTATTTAGATCGTAGATTGCTTCCTGAGGGTCTTGACCTAAGTTGTCACATCTAAAGTAAAGTTCTGTTTGATCTGGTTTATCCATTATTTCAATCTCATTAAACCAAGCTTGTAATGTACTTTGGTCTATATTGCAGGCATTAAAAAGTTCTGGTAATTCACCTTCTATATAATCTATTTCATACTCTTCTACAGGCAAGCCACAAGGATCAACATGCTTCGATGATTTTGTTTTGTACTCATCGTATGAAGAAAAGTAAAAACCTGCCACAGAGCTGTTGTAAGGGTTTGCATAAAGCTGTTCATTTATCATGGTTCTATTCCTTTTATTTCAGGCATAAAAAAACCTTAGTCTTCTTAAAAGAAGTGCCTAAGGTTCAGTTAGAGTTATTTGGTATATTTTCCTTACATAAAACGCTCTTCGCTCTAAGAAAAAGAGAACCATGAAATGATTTAACCCTCTAGCCATTAAGTAAAGTTTTTTGCTCCTCTAAGCATAGTCTGTTGAAGTTAAGTGATGGCACTTAGCATTGTACATAATATGAATTATACGGCGAAGCGAACAGTGAAGCTCTTTACACTGCGTATAATTATTATGTTATGTATCATGCGGTTAACAATAAAACCAAATAAGACAAATTACTGCCAGTGTAGAGAAAAGGAAAACAAAAAATAACGGAAAATAACAGTGTTTAAGCGCCCATATCAGCATAGAGCATAAGCAGCGCTAAAACCTTAAGATCGACTGCTAAAACAGCCTCCTTGCATAATTAAATAGCGAACGATTAGCATTTGTGATCGACTGTTTAAAAGAGTGCCAAAGGTAGCTTTTAAGCAGAGAGAACAGTTGCTGGTACGTTCGGCACTTGTGTAAGCAGCATTTGCGTACCAGTGGTAGCAATTGCTGTGGTGTAATGCTGTGTAAGGATAGCGATAGCTTTCCGCTCTCCTGTGTGCAGTGTGTACGGTGGGGCATCCATTGCATTTGTGTAATTAGGCAAGCCTAGGGGGGCATCCTTCCATTCAGGTGTGTAGAAATAGAATACTGGAGTCATACTCAAATTATATATTTCCGAAAAACCTGATCCAATAATTCTAATATATGCAGCAGCCATACCTTTTTTACCCCCCCACAACAAACTATAAGTATTGTTCCCTGTATCAATCAGCCTTCTTTATAGGATCAAGCGCAACATGTACTTGATTGGGTTTGATATCAAATAAACCGCCTGTTGCAGCATCGATCAAATTCCCAAGCCCTAGCGAGAATGCATCGAGAAACCACCAAAGAAACCGCGCTTCTCGCCTCAATGCTACAACTTCTGTTTTATAACCTTCTTTGGAAAATTCCAGAGAATGCGAACTGTTCTTTTGAAGAGATACATTTGTAGGTGTTTTATATTTTAACCCAGTAACAGAGTCAATAACCTGAACATTTGAAGGGTCACTAGATAACTTAACATCCTGACTTAACCCCCCAAAGACAGTGCCACAGCCATTCAAAACTAATGTCATAACTGTTACGGGGAACAAAGCAGGCAAACGAATACGTCCTGATAAATTCATTACTCCTTAGCACTCGTAAAAAAAATTATAAAACTCTTAGCTACCTCGTCATGAACTTCATAAAAACTTCCACCAAAAACTCCGGATGCAATGCTCCCGTCGATACTGCAACTGGCAACTTCTTTCCTTGATGAGTCAATAACCTTCCATGCAGTTTTCATACTCCCCTTTCCTGCACCAAAACCAACAAAGTAACGTAACGATCGACTACCCTCATTGTATTCTTTAATTTCACCCACAATTGCTGGTACATTTTTTCTTTCAGTCGAAACAACTGTAATACCAGCATTTATCAGAGAGTTAGACAATGCTGCTTTAAAATTACCAATATCTTCATCGGACACATGCGTGACGGTATTATCCAAAAGAGTGAGTGATACTGTATTTGGCTGGGAATCCAAAGGCTTCAATACATTCAATTTTGACGAAGCACACCCGACTAGTAATGAAGTCATAACTAGTAAGGGGATAAATAACAGTCTTTTTTGGATTTTTTCTTTGTTCATTAGTAATGAGCGCCTTTAGTGGAAAAACATCAGTGTAAATCAGTATTATCTATATTTTATATAGCTGTTCATTTGTAGGTGCCCGCACTGGCGATGCTCCCAATTAAAAACACTAGGCAAAAGACAGTTAAAGTTTGTTTTATTATTTGTTTGATTTTTATTAATAATACCGACAGAGCCTATTTTACTTGGTTCGACTAGAAATAAATATCAGTCAATACTTACATTGCACATGGTAACTAGATGCTCAGCATCTCTGCAACAACAAACCTAGAGCTGCCTGTAATTTAGAAGCTGGAACAAAAAATATCGATAAAATACGCGACAGATGCCTAGAGTGTAAGCATCTGCCGACTACCATTGTTACTTGTAACCTTATAATATACCCGCATTAAAGCAGGGTGAGCAAATGAAGTAAAATACACCTAGAAGAAGTAATATCAATAAATAACAATGCACTAGCAACGTTGAAAAAACAGGAGTTTTTCATGAATAAAGTAGTTTTTAGTTTAGCAGTAATAGCACTTGCAAGCACGAATACCAATGCTGATAACCGTCAGCATGATAGGAAAGCACATGAAAAATACCAGCCTTCATGGTCTGGTAAAAGAGCACTTCATGGTAATAAAGGAGGACATACTGATTTAGAGACTAGAATAACCGCTTTAGAAGAAAAACTACAAACACTGGGAGATAGTGCATCAGCTGACCTTGAGTCACCAGAGATTCTTATCAAAGTACCCGCTAATACTTTAGGCGATTTTGAAAAAGTGAAGGTTACTTATACAGACAATCGTGGTTTATTTAAAGTTGCCTCAAATGCGTTACAAAGACTTACTGGGTTTAATGGATTTAATGGGGTAAATGTGTTGCTTTCCCCTGTTTCAGAAGTGTTGTATGAGTCAGAGCTGGAAGTTGTGCGAGAATCTTCAATAATAGTACCATTTGGTGGAGAATATGTGGTTCGGGCATATGCCACCGATCTTGCAGGCAATAGCTCTACCGCAACTAGCACTATTAGCTCGGATGTTGGAATTAGCGTGGGACAATACAAATTAGATGAACCATTAAATGAGATTATTTCTGGTTCTGGTTGTCAGCTTCAATATGCTGATCGCTTAATAAAGGCTGAAACAATTCATGTATCTGGTTCGTTTAAGCCTAATTTGGATGAACAATGCGCATATTACAACATTAACGAGCCAGAAAATGCTGTAGCATGTATTAGCGTTGGTCTTGCTCTTCAAGAATACAACGGTCTGGGTGGCTCTGTTGTTGGGGCAATAACGTCAATTGAAGATACAGAGTTTTCCGCCAATACTGGTGGAACATCTGGAAGTGGTGGTGGAGATAACTATAAGGCCTTTACACAAATGGACGTTGAATTTTTCAACACAACACCTGCTACAGTTGCTATTGATATGACCCTTAAGTGTGAAAGTACTGCATACGGCACGACAACATTCGGCCCTTACCAGTTGCATGGAACATTAGAACAATAACTAGATTTACTGCACTCATACTCAAATTATAAAAAAGTAGAAAAACCTGCAAACATCTTTTAAAGGTTAAGCTAGATACTCATGAACCAAGCTAGTTTACCCTTTAGGCTAGATATAGTAATTTATTGGATCTTTCGAGTAGTTAGACTTTAGTAATAGATATTTGAGTAGTTCTCAAAACTTCTTCTAATAGCTTTTACATTGGCTTCTTTTTCTTAGTTGATACAAGCCTGTAGGCCTTGATTTTACAGGTGCTTGAGATACTTCTACAGTAGTTTTTGAGAAGTCTGTTTTTTGTCTAGTTTTTTTGCTGGGTTTATCGATAGTGAGCAGGCTAGCTTAAGGTTTAGCTTCTAGTGAAATAGCAAATAGGTTACAAGCATTTTTCCAGAGAACCATTAAAACTAGCAAACATCACCGTCAAAAAACACGTAGACCGTACTAACCAGCTTTATGAGCAACAGAAAGTAAAAAAACGACCTCAGAAGAGATCCCTTTAGTGCTGGGTGAGTTCGTTAAACGCTGGCAGCGTTGGTGTGCTGCTGGGTTAAGTGAACTTATAACGCAACTGATAGAGATTTTTTTTACGCGATAACCCCACTAATCCAAGTAGCCCCGTACCCATAAGCCAAGCGGCAGTGGGGATGGGGACGGTGGTGAGGGTGTCACGGACTAGAAAGCTACCGTGGTGGTAATTTGTATCATCGACATGTCGTGTACTAGCGTGGGCGGAGGATGTTGCTTCAGACTGGAAGCGTGAAGGAGTGTTGTCGACGAATGCCGCACTATATATACGCAATGCATTGTAATGGTCAGAGATCATCCCAAATGTGTAATCTGTAGCACCATCTTCTGGGAACCCGTAATACTCTTCGTACGTTACACCGTACCTCTCCACCCAACCTGTGTCCAGTGTACTACCTAGCATATATACAAGCGGTCTATAGGCACCCCCTGTATGGAGTACTAAGCTGTAGTCGTCAGAGGCGATAGATACATCTGTCCAGTGTGAAACCATAGCGTTGAACTCAGTTCCAGATGCGTAACGCCATCCTTCGTATTCGGCACCCGAACCAAACTGCGAGCTGACATAATTGTAAGACTGGTTCACTGAAATAGTCACGTCAAGCCAGTCTAAACCACCAATGGTATCTGTCGTGTATGATCCATTATCTATAAAATCGACACTAGAGGCAGTGGCTATATTACTCTGTATTAATGAGCTACCTACTATAATAGTAGCAGCGATTAATTTAATGTTGTGAAGCATTTTTATCCTTATTTATTGTTGTTAGTGTTTTTAAAGTAGTTCGACATATTGAGGCGCATACACTTACGCCTACAATGAAGATCACTTCTTGTGAAATTTTGATTGTTTTGAATTCTTAAGTGCAATTTGACGAAGCGTTTATAGCTAAAAGCATGTAAAGCAAGTATTGAGCCATAGTTTCACCCATTTGTTTTTTAAGTAAAATACGAAGATGCTCTTAGCACTCTTTTAAGGATTGTAAAAATTACTGACATCAATTGATTGATAAGTAAAAAAGTAACAAGGGAGCAGAGGAAGAGTCTTATTTGTTATTTGATGGATTGCACCTGTATGCATCAGCTTACAAAATAGGCGACAATGATAAATTCCATTTAATATGCAGGGCAATCTAAACCAGCAAAAACAAGAAGAACTTAAAATCTGTTAAGAAACTAAAGCGCACATAGAGGCCTCTGGTTGAGTGATAATAAAAATATTGAGCTATGCTAACCTATTAACAGATTGGTTTATCTGCTACAAATTATGAACCAATAATGATTATTTTTTAGAAAGCTCTGTAAAACTAATTACGTAACAATCATACTTAATTTTTGATTTAGATAGTTAAAATAATTTTTTTTATAGAAACAGGATCGGGATGAGCCTAAATAAAACACCTACGAGAACCTGAGAAAGTGTAGCAACTCCCTGCGAGGAACCACAGAAGGCATAAGAGCCGCCTTCTGCAGTTCCTCTTGGTAGCCACTACCCTTCCGTCAGAACCTCTTGATATTTTATTTAGCCCCACCCCTCAGGTGGAGGAGGAGAGAAAGGGTTACAGTTTGATTTTTATTCGATCTGCTCCATCATAAACTCTCCTAGAACCTCAAGATATTTCAGCACTCAATTCTTTTCATGGTTTATAGTGCAACAATGCAACATTCCTTATGTACCAAGGAATATAGGGCGTCTTATAGTGCAACATTGTTATCTCATGTTGCACTTAGAAAAGCTCTGCAAACCATGTTATTACTGGTTTGTTGCACTGTTGCACTTTGAGTAAGGGTTAGATGTACCGCTTAAAGGAATCATCAAATTGATCCAATTCATACCCTCTTGGTGTTTTGTCTCTATAGCGGATAACTTTTGACTTTATTCCATACGTTTTAAGCATGCCTGCTAATTTATTTTGAGTAAGTGGTTTCCCTCCCTTGTACTCACACCATGGTTTATCTTGATCCTTAATTAATTGAGTAACTAAATCAGCCGATGGTATTTTAGTATCGGTATGGTTGTTAAATATTTCTGATATATCAGCCAATAAAAGCGTTGAAAGTTCGGGTTCTGCATCACAAGTATTTAGCAGGCCATAAGCAACTTTACATTTATCAAGCCATACCTCACTTACCTGATTTGCAATAGTAAACAATGGCAACCAATTATCTATACCACGATCATTACCATTTCCTAATGATGGTGTAACAGGGTTGTTTTTTATACCAGTAGAGTTATCAAGACTCCATTTTAATAATTTTTGTCTAAATATTAACGATTTATCAGATAAGTCAACATCAATCCTCTTGACCTTTTCATCTTGAGCTTTCCGCTTTATTGGAATAATAATACTTCGATCCATAATTGTTGATGGTAAATCACCAATTGAAGCCAGAACCATAGGTGTCCATGTGCTATACCTCACAACATCATGACTTTCACCGGAACATCTTGTAACAAATGCTTTGGCTTTAGCATGACCACTATTTATAATCCCCCTGATTTCATTGCTACCTCCTGCTACAAAGGTGTCAGCTTCATCCATTATTAAAGTGGGCTGGTAGCTATTAATAATTCTGAAGATGCTTGCAGGGGTCATATTGGATGTTATTAATGGCTTATAAGAAAAGGCTTCAATCAAATCTAATACTGTAGACTTACCACATCGTTTTTCAGGGCTAATTACTGCCAGCCGTGGAAAGATGCGGAAATTATTTATATTGTAACTAGCAAGACACCATAGGGCTATTGCTGAACTTCCGCCTTTAGGCAATATTGCATGATCTGAAATAAACTGTTCTATTTTATTTAGTAGATCGTCAGCATTAACTGTTCCTTCAGCTGGTGTTATATTTTCAACAATATCGTTGTTGTTATTTTCTATTGTCATTTATTTTTTACCTGAAATTTAATTGTAAAAACCAATGCAAGAGAAAAGGAGAAGGGTATAATCATTTACGACTAGATGAACGATAGAGCCCTTACCTTTTTCTTTGGCTTGGGCTTTATTTATTTTTGTACTCTGATTTTGACCTACACTTAACAAGTGGGCATGTAAAACAGGTGCATTTTTCCACCTGTAATCGCCATGTTCCCTCTTGGATAGGGTCATAGACACCTCTAAAACTAGCCATGCCTACCAACCCATTAGCGAACTTGTGATTGAGTACAGATTTAGCTCTTAATATTGTTCGCATCATTAAGCGACCTCATCACGCGCTTGGATTCTGGACTCAATCCAGTTAAGCACCTCTGCTTCAACCCAAGCAACCGATGTACCATTAGGCACAAGCTGAACTGGTTTTGGAAATAGACCTTCTTTACATAGCTGATAAATATAAGATTTCGAAAGATTAGTCATTGCTAGGACGTCTTTTATTCTTATTAAACGGTTTGTATTTTCTTGATTTAACATTATTTATATGTTCTCAATTAGAGTTAAAATAACCACGCAAATTCTTACGCGGTCTCCAGTTTCTTATTGTGAACGTATGGTAAAAAAACTTTTCCTAGTTAGGATTTATTTATCCTGATTAGGACTTATTTGTTTCAAATCATAATGTTTAAGTGCTTTATTGATTTTGTCATCCACTGATCCCAATCCAGATAGCAATGGCTTGAAGTTTTCTGGGTTCAGCTCCTTTTTGTAGTGCTGTTCGGCTAGTTTAATTATGTGATCCTTAAATGCTGAAGCATTAACCTTGTTACCCGATTTGTATGCTGGGTTAGAGAGTGCTTTTTCTCTTGCTAGTAATGCTAAAGCTTTTGCTTCCCCTGTTATTTTTTGACTATTCTGAGGGGCAGGGCTGGGTTTTCTTATTCTTCGTCCATTAGAAAAACCCTCTTTAAAGTTAAGAAGTTCTTCTCTCTTTAAGTATAGTTCGGTGTATTCAATAGAGAGATCCGATGCTTGACTGCCTGAGTCATTAATAATGTTGTAGTTTATTTTATTGTGTGAAAAACTATTTATAACAACGTAAGGGGGTGATTCATTGATAGACACAAAAGCATTACTTATTATTTTAGATCCAGAAATATTTTTTATATCGTCTTGATCGGCTACTTCAAAATCAATACTTACACCATTCTCATCAATTATTTCCCCAAAAGGGATGTTTATATCAATCCCTTGCGCCTCCTCATTAAAATAGATGGGGAGATCGTCATCCCGAGCATATAAAAGCAGAGTGCGTATCGCACTAATGATTGGCATGTTGTCGAGATTTAATTCCTCTATTGCTAGGTCTAAATGAACTATAGCGGGCAGTATTATTGTCATCAGAAACTCCTCTTAGTTAAGGTACTAGCTTAATATTTTTATTAATTGGTGTTACATTCGCACGACCCTTTAAACCATCAAGGTAATTTGCCCAGTCTTGCATCATAGTTACTCTTTTATCCCATAGCTGAGCTTTGTTATATACAGCCCTGATGCGGTCTTTATTAATATGAGCCAACTGTAATTCAATAACATCAGGATCATAGCCTAATTCGTTTAACATAGTAGATGCCATGTGTCTAAAGCCGTGAGAGGTCATAAAACCAGTACCAAACTTCTTACCAGTAGTAGGGTTGATGAATCTGCGTAATGCCTGTGTAGTGGAATTCTCGCTTAAAGGCTGGCCGTTTCTGCTGTGCCCTGATACAAATACATATTCACCATTACCTGTTAATGATTGGATCTCTTTTAATATTGTTATTGCTTGAGTGGCTAAGGGAACTGCTAGGGGTTTGTTAGTTTTCAATTCACTAGCAGGTAGATTGATTACCTTTTTATCAAAATCAATATATTCCCACTTCAGGAATCTAATGTTTCTAGGTCTCAAGAAAACTAACGGCATTAACTTTAATGCCTGAGTTACAGAAAAATCTTGTCGAGCTGTTGGGTTGTCAATTAACTTTAGTAACATTCTGACATCAGACTCAGAGGTAACATGCCCGAAGTTCTCTTTTAGCCTATGGTCTGGTTTAGCTAGAAGCTCGGCTAAACCTTGTGCTGGATTGGTCTCTACAATACCTAATATTAGAATCTCATTGTAGATACGCCTTAAAACATTAGCCATTCTATTTGCTGTTTCCTTTGCCCCTCTGTTGGACATTAACATCATTATTTTTAGTAAGTCGGCAGTTGTAAATTCATTTACCTTTTTCTTATCTAAGTAGGGGGTTAAGTTCTTGTTGATACGTTGCCATAAATCACCAGAAGTTGTTTCCGCTAAATTCTGCTTATCAAACCATTGTTTAGCATAGTGACTAAACCTCTTGTCATTAAGGTCACTCTCTACTCGCTTAAGCTCCTTAATTTGCATTGGCTTCTTGCCATTAGCAACTAACCCCCTTGCCTCCCTGTGCTGTTCTCTGGCTTGTTTTAAGCTAAATTCTGGATATGAACCGATAGTATAGGTTCCTCTTGCTCCATGAAGCCTGTAGTCATATTTCCAAGCCCTGTGTCCAGTTGTGCTTACCTTTAAGTAAAGCCCACCTTCATCACTTAGTTTATATGGTTTGTCTTTTGGCTTTGCGTTAATTACTGCTGTTGCTGTTAAAGTCATTTGATTACCTATGCAGTTATGACGGCTCCCAAAATGGAGACCGTCAGTAAGACCGTCAAATATTGTGGTTAGTATAGTTTGTTGTGGACAGCTATGGTATGCTATTTGTTGAACCTAAAGGGATGTATGGATATTAGTGGATTGTAAAATACGATAAATACTGGCATATGGCGTTCTGCTTCTCCGCCATAGAATTTAAAAACCAGCTTTTTAGCTGGTTTTTTTATGCCTGAAAGAAAATCCTACAATTCATTCCAAACAAGCTACAAGCCTTTAAAACTGCACAACTGTTTCAACGACTACTCACAATCAAGCTCCCTACAGTTAACACGCTTATAATAGTTAAAACAGTTCAGGCAGTATAGAGTCACCCGACCATTAAACTGATCTTAACAAGGAATTCAAAACTTGTCGAAAAGATGAGCATCAATCACCAATAGACATACATAACAAAGATGCATTGTCATCTACTCAGGAATTAATGGTCGCTTATTTGCCGACTCTTGCCCATATTGTTAATAACGGGCATTCTATTGAATTTGATATGGATGAAGATAATTTTATTGCTGTCGATAGCAAGCGTTATAAATTATAAACAATTGCACTTTCATGCTGATAGTGAGCATAAGATAAATGGAAATCAATTTCCTGCAGAAATGCATCTGACTCATGAAGCCGCTGATGGTCAATTGGCAGTTATTGCATTA
>Ga0209184_1001846_pt1 | contig 12238 bp, 10 predicted proteins | sample EN8Hudsemesocosm_2_FD_184627 | JGI IMG/M metagenome (GOLD analysis project Ga0209184, IMG submission 184627) | Methane-oxidizing microbial communities from mesocosms in the Hudson Canyon - EN8C Hudson Canyon (SPAdes) (version 2) | ecosystem: Environmental > Aquatic > Marine > Cold seeps | place... | reverse complement strand
ACAATTCCTTTAGAGCCATCACGAATAGCTTGAAGCATGAACCCACAACCTTTATTAGAATTCTTATTTCCAGAGAAAAAAAAAGCGCATCAAGCAAGATGCGCTTTTAAAGATCCGGTTACTACAATGAGGAAAGCGACAAAGTATTAACCGGACTGTACTAGTTTACTGCGTCTTTAAGGGCTTTACCTGGCTTGAAACCGGGTACTTTAGCCGCTTTAATTTGAATTGGCTCGCCAGTTTGTGGGTTGCGGCCAGTTCGTGCTGCACGATCTTTAACAGAAAAAGTACCAAATCCAACCAATACAACTTGGTCGTCACTTTTTAACGCGCCAGTGATGGCTTCGATGGTGGCATCTAACGCACGACCCGCTGCTGCTTTTGGAATGTCTGCTGAAGCTGCAATGGCATCAATTAATTCAGATTTGTTCACACTAATCCCCTTAACAAGATTTGGTTATTGTAAATGTAAATAGTTATGGCCAAGCGGTGCTGCTTTGACGATAAAATAAAAGTGCTGGAAGTTATACCAGCGTAAGCCTTAGAGTCAAGCCCCATGAGGCTTTTTAAGCTAATGCGTTCTCATTTGTGTCTGCTGATTCTGCTGGGTTAAAGCTTCTTTTTCAATAACCGAAGCAACATTTTTTTCCAAATTCCCCACTAAAGCCGCTTCTATGACTTCGTCTACCCATTTCACAGGAATAATTTCCAGTTCCTGCTTAATATTATCTGGGATTTCTTTAAGATCCCGTTCATTTTCATGAGGAATGAGCACGGTTTTAATACCACCACGATGGGCTGCTAGCAATTTCTCTTTTAAGCCGCCAATGGGCAGGACTTTACCCCTGAGTGTTATTTCACCGGTCATGGCGATGTCTGACCTAATTTCTGTATTGGTAATCACCGACATTAATGCGGTCACCATACCAACACCGGCGCTAGGCCCATCTTTCGGTGTAGCTCCTTCTGGCACATGAATGTGTAAGTCATGTTTTTCAAAGAAGTCAGTAGGTAGGCCAAATCCTGAGGAGCGGCTTTTCACGACCGTCAGGGCCGCCTGAATGGATTCTTGCATAACATCACCCAGGGAGCCGGTTTTTACAATGCGACCCTTACCAGGCAAGATTATCGCCTCAATGGTTAATATCTCACCACCCACCGAGGTCCAGGCCAGACCCGTTACCTGCCCTACCTGATTCTCTTCTTCGGCCAAGCCGTAGTGGAATTTTTGTACACCTAGATATTCTTCAATCATATCCGGCAGTACCTCGGGATTTAAATCCGCGGACTTATCCATAATGTTCTGCTTAACCACCTTACGGCATAGCTTGCCCATTTCACGCTCTAAACCACGAACACCGGCTTCTTTCGTATAGTGACGCACCACCTGTCGAATGGACTCTTGTGGCAACTCTAGCTCACTCTCTTTAACGCCGTTATTTTTCATTTGCTTGGGAAGTAAATATCGATCGCAAATGTTTAATTTTTCATCTTCCGTATAACCAGGTAGGCGAATAATTTCCATACGATCCAATAAGGGTGCTGGAATATTCATGCTGTTAGCGGTGCAAATAAACATCACCTCAGACAAATCAAAATCCACTTCCAGGTAGTGATCACTAAATGTCGTATTCTGCTCCGGGTCCAGCACCTCTAACAACGCAGAGGCAGGATCCCCTCGATGGTCCATACCCATCTTGTCAATTTCATCTAACAAGAATAGCGGGTTTTTAACGCCCACTTTAGAAATTTTCTGTACTAACTTACCTGGCATGGAGCCAATATAGGTGCGTCTATGCCCTCTAATTTCAGCTTCATCCCTCACGCCACCCAAGGCCATGCGGATGTATTTACGTCCGGTCGCCTTTGCGATGGAGCGCCCTAAGGATGTTTTACCTACCCCTGGAGGTCCAACCAGGCAAAGAATGTTGCCGGTGGATTTTTTAACACGTTTTTGTACGGCTAAATATTCTAGGATGCGCTCTTTGACTTCATCAAGACCATAATGATCTTCATTTAAAATATCTTCTGCTAGCTGAATATTACTACGAACCTTGCTTTTGCTTTTCCAAGGTACACCTATCATCCAATCGAGGTAGCCACGAACCACGGAAGCCTCGGCAGACATGGGCGACATCATTTTAAGCTTGTTTAATTCTGCTTCAGATTTTTCCTTGGCCTCTTTAGGCATGCCTGAATCATTTATTTTATTCTGTATCTCTTCCAGCTCATTAGGCACATCATCCATGTCCCCCAACTCTTTTTGAATGGCTTTCATTTGCTCATTCAAATAGTACTCGCGCTGGCTTTTTTCCATTTGCTTTTTAACGCGACCACGGATGCGTTTTTCTACATCTAATAGATCTACTTCGGATTCAATGAGCGCCATAATATGCTCAAGACGCTCACGTTCACTCACCATCTCAAGGATCACCTGCTTTTCATCAAGCTTCAGAGATAGATGGGCAGAAATAGTGTCAGCCAGACGCCCTGCTTCATCAATTTCTTCGATGGAAGCCAAGACCTCGCTAGGAACCTTTTTGCTCATTTGAACAAATTGATCAAACTGAGCCGATACCGCTTTAATCATGACCAACTCTTCGCGATCGTTTAGCGACTCAATTTCCAATGGTGAAGCATCTGCCTGATAGTATTCCGTGACCTGATCATAATCGGTTACTTCAGCACGAAACAAACCCTCAACCAAAACTTTTACTGTGCCATCCGGCAACTTCAATAATTGCAAAACAGTGGCCACGGTTCCAACAGAGTAGATATCTATTTCGGCAGGCTCATCTGTGGCCGCATTTTTTTGAGCCACCAGGAGGATTTTTTTACCACCGTCCATGGCCGCTTCTAATGCCTTGATGGACTTGTCGCGGCCCACAAACAAAGGAATCACCATGTGGGGGTAAACCACAACATCTCGAAGGGGTAATAAAGGGAGTTTTTCAATCGTCATAAAAGTTACCTAGTGCTGTAGCAGCGCACAAAAACATAACACTAAGATGGGGACAAACCTGCATGAATACAAGTTCTAAATAGAAAAAAGGACCCCTAAGGGCCCTTTATATTAGCTTTTAAGCGTCGTCCGGTGCCACCTTGGCATCCTCAACTGTCTCGTAGATCAATAAGGGTTCAGAGTCTCCATTAATAACGGAATCATCTACCACCACCTTGCTGACATGCTCTTCAGAGGGGATTTTGTACATGCTGTCTAACAACACCCCTTCCATAATGGATCTTAGACCACGAGCACCCGTCTTACGCTCCATGGCTTTTTGGGCCACAGCAGATAAGGCGGTATCTCTAAACTCAAGTTCCACGTCTTCCATTTCAAAAAGAGCTTGATACTGTTTCACTAACGCATTTTTTGGCTCAACCAGTATCTGAATAAGTGCTTCTTCATCCAGCTCATCAAGGGTTGCCACAACCGGCAAACGACCGATAAATTCAGGGATCAATCCATACTTAACCAAATCCATAGGCTCGGCATGCTTAAGCACCGCCCCTAACTCCTTGGTATCGTCCTTGGCCTTAACAATTGCATTAAAGCCAATGCCGCTTTTTTCGGTACGATCACGAATAATTTGGTCAAGACCCGCGAAGGCACCACCACAAATAAACAGAATATTGCTGGTATCAACTTGTAAAAATTCTTGCTGTGGATGTTTGCGCCCGCCTTGTGGAGGAACTGATGCTACCGTGCCCTCAATCAGCTTAAGCAAAGCCTGCTGCACACCCTCGCCACTCACATCACGAGTGATGGAAGGGTTATCTGACTTGCGAGAAATCTTATCAATTTCATCTATATAGACAATGCCGCGTTGCGCCTTGTCTACATCGTAATCACATTTTTGAAGTAGCTTTTGAATGATATTTTCAACATCTTCGCCTACGTAGCCAGCTTCAGTAAGCGTTGTGGCATCGGCAATGGTGAAAGGAACATTTAGCAAGCGCGCCAAGGTCTCTGCCAATAAGGTCTTACCGCTACCGGTAGGGCCGATTAACAGAATATTACTCTTGGTTAATTCGGTGGCCGCCTTATTACCCTCACCATGTCGCAAGCGCTTGTAGTGATTGTAAACCGCCACAGACAAAACTACTTTGGCGCGATCCTGGCCAATTACATACTCACCAAGCGTCTCTTTAATTTCTTTAGGCGTAGGTAGTTGATCTGATGGCACCTCACCTTGAGCCTCTTGTACTTCTTCGCGAATAATGTCGTTACACAGATCGACACATTCATCACAAATAAAGACACTGGGGCCGGCAATGAGCTTTTTTACCTCATGCTGGCTTTTACCACAGAAAGAGCAATATAGAAGTTTGCCCTTATCGTCGCCTTTACCATTTGATTCGTCGCTCATTCGACTTCCTCATGAATTCACTGCAAATTATTTTGATGCTACCGGTAAAGACATTAACCAGTAGCCTTAGAGAAACACTAACTCAAATTTAAACCGGACGTTTCTCAAGCACTTCGTCGATTAATCCGTATTCTAGGGCCATTTCTGAGCTCATGAAGTTATCACGCTCGGTGTCGGCCGCAACGATCTCCACGGGCTTCTCGCAATGCTTGGCTAAAATACGGTTCAAACGATCCTTGGTACCTTTGATGTTCTCGGCATGGATCAGAATATCAGTTGCCTGACCTTGAGCGCCACCGCTAGGCTGATGAATCATTACCTGGCTGTTTGGTAGGCAATAACGCTTACCTGGCTCACCGGCCGCCAGTAAAAAAGCGCCCATACTGCATGCCTGGCCAATACATATGGTATTAACCTTAGGCTTAATAAACTGCATAGTGTCGTATATAGACATGCCCGCTGTGACAGAGCCACCAGGGGAATTAATATACAACTGAATATCTTTTTCTGGATTTTCAGCTTCCAGAAACAATAGCTGGGCCACAATTAAGTTGGCCATGTGATCTTCTACCTGCCCTACCAAAAAGATAACACGTTCTTTTAATAGGCGAGAGTAGATATCATAAGAGCGCTCACCACGAGCGGTCTGCTCTACCACCATGGGTACAAGGCCGGACATTTGTAGTGCCGAGTCTTGATTGGCCAGTAGATCTTTCATGCGTTATCTCCATCAACGACTTCATAAAAAACAGCCGCCCCTAATGGTGACAGCTGTTTTGAAGTGTAGTCTGAATCGTGCCTATTTGGCACCTAATTTGATTATTGGGCGCTATTTGCCGTCTTAATCACTTCTTCATAACTACTTTCTTTTTCGTTTACTTTTGCCTTATCCAATATAAGGTCAACTACTTGCTCTTCAAGGGCAAGTGCTTCTAATTGTGCACGTTGCTCTTTATTGCCTTTGTAGAATTCCTTAACTTGCTCAGGATCCTGGTAAGTTGAGGCCATTTCTTCAATTAAGGTTTCAACTTTGGCGTCGTCTGCCTTAATTTCGAACTGCTCAATAGAAGCATTGATCAACAAGCCTAACTTAACACGACGCTCCGCTTGCTCTAAGAAAAGCTCACGTGGCAACATGCCAGGCTTAAATTCTTGACCACCACCAAACTGCTGGAAAGCCTGTTCTTGTAAGCGCTGAATTTCTTGGTCAACCAAGGCAGTCGGCACATCAATTTCGTTTGTCTTAACCAAACCATCTAATACCTGGTTTTTGTTTTGACGCTGAATCGCTTGCTTAAGCTCACGCTCCATATTCTTACGAACTTCAGAGCGGAATGTGTCTTCAGAGTCAGCTTCAACACCAAACTTCTTAAAAAACTCTTCATTTAGCTCAGGCAATTCAGATACTTCAACAGTACCCACCTTGATTTTAAACTCAGCGTCTTTGCCTTTAAGCTCTTCAGATTGGTAATCTGCAGGGAAAGTCACTTTAATAGTGCTCTCGTCGCCCGCTTTCATGCCAACAATCTGATCTTCAAAGCCAGGAATCATGGCCTTAGAGCCTAGAGTCAAACTATGATCTTCTGCTTTACCGCCGTCGAAAGCTTCGCCGTCAACGTAACCGTCAAAATCAAGCTTTACACGGTCGCCGTCTTTAGCGGCATCGGTAGTTTCGGTGAAGGTAGCTTGTTGCTTACGCAATACGTCTACCATGGTATCCATATCAGCGTCGCTTACTTCAGCTTTTAACTGTTCAACTTCAATAGCGTCCAAACCTTCAATCTTTACTTCAGGGTAAATTTCGAAAGTAGCTGAGAACTGGAAGTCTTTACCAGCTTCATCAACAACCGGCACCACATTAGGCATGCCGGCAGGATTTAATTTCTCTTGAGTAACAGCTTTTACAAAACCTTGCTGCATTTGCTCGCCCAATACTTCTTGGCGAACGCCTTTACCATAGCGCTGTTTGATGACACGCATGGGTATTTTACCCTTACGGAAGCCATCAATACGGGCAGTACGGGATACATCTTGTAAACGCTTGGCAATTTCTTGCTCTACGTCAGATGCTGGGATGTCGATGACAAGCTTACGTTCTAAGCCTGCTAATGTTTCTACGGAAACTTGCATTAATGCCTCACACACGGATACAGAAGCTAGTGAATTTCAGGATTGGCTACTTTATTGATACGGCCAGCGGGAATCAAGCGATATTTAGTTCAATTTCAAGGTATTTGGCGAATTCTGGCTACGTTTTGAGCAACACGCCGCTTTACAACTGTTTTTCCTTACAGTACTGTACGGCTATACAGTACTTACAGATGATTTGAACAGGTCACACCATGAGCGCACTACTTAAGAGCCAAACTGAGCAAGCCCTTCATTATTGGATGTTATGGATAGCGCCCAACGCCCTCCAAACCCAACAAATTAAAAAGCTACCTGCCAGTGAAAAGCAAAGGGTACTCATGCTACACCCAAAGAACCTGGAGCAGCTAACAGGTGCTATTGAAGTAGCTATAGTGAGCGACTTATATCAAATGATTACCCTGCCCCGCGCCTTGCTATCTGCCGGCCAGCAACAAAAACTGGAGTTACTGGCTATTCGCCACCACACGGTACTCACTTGGCTAGGTGTCAGCAAACGACTGAATAGCGCCAGCCAGCTAACCCTTATTTAGGCTAAATTATTTAACAATGCCTCAACCCGCCTAACATCTTCACTGGTATCAACACCATGACCAGGGGGTTGGTCGATGACGGACATGTGAATTTTCACACCATAACTCAAAGCCCTTAACTGCTCCAGGCACTCGGCGCGCTCCAAAGACGTCATTTCCATTTCATCATACTGCCTCAAAAAAGATACACGATAGCCATACATGCCGATATGGCGATACACGGCAGATTGCTGGGTAATATTAGCCTGCCCTTCTTTGTAGAGCTCGCGGTCCCAAGGGATTGGCGCACGACTGAAATACAAGGCAAAACCATTGTTGTCTAGAACAGCTTTCACTACATTTGGGTCAAAAGCATCACTTGCCTGAGTGATCGCCGTACACAACGAGGACATACCCGCTTGGGGGTTTTGCAACAAACCCTGCGCGGTGAGCTCAATTAAATCTCGAGGAATAAGCGGCTCATCCCCTTGCAGATTCACGATGACGTCGGAGTCTTGCCAATTCATCTCCCGCGCTACCTGAGCGATACGTTCGGTACCATTTTCATGGCTGGGTGAGGTCATCATCACATCTGCGCCAAAGCCTTTGGCCGCTGCCATAATGCGAGCATCGTCGGTGGCAATAACAATCTCAGCAGCGCCTGTTGCCACAGCACGCTCATACACATGTTGAATCATGGGTTTACCGGCTAGATCGATGAGAGGTTTACCGGGTAAACGACTGGAACCATAACGGGCAGGAATAACAATTTTATAATCGGACACGGTAATACCTATTGAAATTTAAACTGTTTTTTCTTCGAATTCGGGCAGCATAGCCCCTATGTAAGCCTGCTCTAAGTCCATGCGACTGGCCAAAATTAAATCGGCCACTTCGCGGGCAACGCCCTTTCCCCCTGCAGCCTGGGTCACCACATGAGCATACTTTTGCACCATTGGATAAGCGTCGGCAGGAGCCAGAGACAACCCCACTTTACGCATAACCTTTAGGTCGATGACATCGTCACCACAATAGGCCACCTCATCAAATTGGATGCCTAAATTGCTGGTCAACTCCTTAAGGGCAAGAAGCTTGTCCTTACAGCCTGTGTAGGCATGCTTAATGGACAGATCTTGTATGCGTCGCTTTAGAGGCAAAGAGTCCTTAGCGCTAATGATAGCCACTGCCACATCGAAGGTTTGCAACAATTTAATGCCCACACCATCCTTCACATTAAAGTGCTTTACCAGTTCGCCATCCTGACTATAAACCAAGGTGCCGTCGGTCAATACACCATCCACATCCAGTACCAGCAACTTGATTTTTTGTGCTTTTTGCGAGATTTGTTCACTCAGCATTTCTTTCATTCTTTATTTACCAGATGTCGTTCATAGACATCATCATATCGAACAATGTCACTCTCATTCAAATAAGAGCCTGTTTGTACCTCAATAATCTGCAATAGCTCTGAGGATGAGTTGGTGAGCCTGTGTTTTTCATGACATTTAATAGTTATGGCCTGCCCTTGAGTCAACACACTTTCCACCCCGTCAAGTTCCACTGCTGCCTCGCCTGCTATCACTACCCAGTGCTCACTGCGGTGACCATGGCTTTGTAATGAGATTTGAGCGCCGGGTTGCACACTTAGCTGCTTCACCAAAAAATTGCCTCCCTGAGCCAGCACCTTAAATGAACCCCACGGGCGACACACGTCCAAGCCAGCTAACAGGTCCATACGCTTTGCCTCTACCAATAATTCGGTAACGGCATTTATGTCTTTCATGGAATCCTGATGGGCGACCAACAGCAGATCATCATCGTTAACCACGACAATATCATCCACCCCCACTACCAAAGAGATTTTGCCACCTTTTGTAAAGGCAGCGGGCAGCCCTAGTTGCTTACGGCGTAGCAAGAGAGATTTCCAATTCCCCAGATCATCCCAATCACCACTATATTTTAACGCCCTTAGACTTTCAGACTTCTCAAGAACCGCATAGTCGAAGGAGACACTGGGTGCGCCACCCATTGCAGGGCCTAATAACATGAAGTCATAGAGCTTCTTACGGGATTCATAGGCATGGCATATGCTGCTGTATAGTTCTGGCTGGTGCTCTTTAAACACACAAATTAAATGACTGGCATGAGCCATTACCACACCCGCATTCCAAAAATAATTTTCTAGCTCCAAAAAGCCTTGCGCGGTTTTAAGGTCGGGTTTTTCCACAAACGCCACGAGATCAGTGACCAAATCACCTCCTTCTTCCAGATTAAGGTAGCCAAATTCTGTAGATGGGTAATCAGGTTCCACGGCCAGCAAGATAATTTCGTTTGAGCTGAGTTTTTCGAAACCAGATTTAATTACACGGGCAAACAACTGGCTATCGGGTATAAAATGATCACTGGGCAATATGAAAACCCTGCCATCAGAGTCTTTTTGCAGGACATGAAGGCAAGCGATTAATATGGACGCGGCGGTATTTTTAGCAACTGGTTCAAGCAGTACACAATCATCATTCAAACCCAAAGGGGTTATTTGCTGTCTGAGTAAAAACCTGTGCTGCTCATTAGCAATAATAAGAGGAGTCTTACTTGAGCACAGGCGCGCACGCTCAATACTTTGCTGCAACAAGGTTTGTCCTTGCTGCAGCAAATCGAGAAATTGCTTAGGGTGATTTGACCTGGAAATGGGCCATAGCCGGGAACCACTGCCCCCGGCCAGTACAACTGGATAAATGGCCATTTAGATCTCTAACAAATTAACTTAAAGCAGACTCAATCTCTTGAGATATGCCTCGGTACTCTTTTTCAAGTTTTTTCATGGCTTTCTTGGATACGCCGCCTAGTAAGTTCACGGCATTACGCACACGTGCTCGACTCACATCAGGGCCAATCATGGCCATGGAATCCAGAACAGAGAAGGAAGCCGGAGTGCCGGCAATGGCTACGAAGAATGGAAATAACAGATCTCGAATTTTCACATCTATTACCTTGGCCAGAGCAAACAAGCGCTGCTCAATATTCTCTTTATCCCAGTGGCGAATCGCTTCCAACTGCCATAAACCCAATTGCAAGACCTTAATTATTTGCTCTTGCTCCAGTGACTTATGGGTGAAATCTGCCTCGCTGACCTGAGGGTGGCCGCTAAGCATAAACCCAGCCAAGGGAACCACGTCTGAAAAGGTGCTGATACGAGGTTGAATATGAGAGATAACAGGCTGTAAAAACTCTTTGTTAACACCCCAAGCCATGAAACGCTGGATAAACTCATCTTCTGAGAGCTCTTTTAACCATTGGCCGTTTAACCAGGACAGTTTTTCAATATCGAAGATAGGGCCGCCCAAAGATACACGCTGAATGTCGAAGTTTTTAAACATCTCATCGCGGCTAAACTTCTCAGACTCATCCGGCATGGACCAACCCATACGACCCAGGTAATTTAGCAATGCCTCAGGCATGAAACCGGAGCGATGATAATACATGATGCTAGTGGGGTTTTTACGCTTACTAAGTTTGGATTTATCCGGGTTGCGCAATAAAGGCATGTGACACAATTCAGGCATATCCCAGCCAAAGTATTTGTAAAGTAGCTGGTGTTTGGGAGCCGAGCTTAACCATTCCTCACCACGAATAACATGACTGATATCCATTAAGTGATCATCCACCACGTTGGCCAGGTGATAAGTCGGCATACCGTCGGATTTCATAAGAACCTGGCAATCTACCATATTCCAATCCATGTCTATGTCACCACGCAACATGTCCTTAAAGGTGCAAACACCCTCCTCTGGCACATGCATACGAACCACATACGGGGCGCCATCCTGAGTGCGCTGACTAACCACATCGACAGGCAATTCCAAATCACTGAATTTTAGTGCCGAAAATCCACCTGCTTCCTTCTTAATTGCCCTTAATTCATCTAGTTCTGATGCCGTGCGATAACACTTAAACGCATGACCCGAGGCCAAAAGCATTTCAATGTGAGTGCGATAAATGTCGCTTCGCTCACTTTGGCGATAAGGCCCTTTGTCTCCACCCACATCAGGACCCTCATCCCAATCCAGCCCTAACCATCTTAGGCTGTCAAAAATGGCTTTTTCTGACTCAGCATTGCTGCGCACTTGGTCAGTATCTTCGATGCGCAAGATAAACTGGCCGCCATGCTGACGGGCAAACGCCAAATTAAACAAGGCGATAAAGGCTGTACCAACATGGGGATCACCAGTTGGAGAGGGAGCAATTCGAGTACGTACGGTCATGGTGTGTCCTAAAAATCAGGGATTAAGCGCTAAAAATGCGGATTATAGGCCTAACCGACGCTTTGGCCAATAATTTCAGGTGGACTATGCTTAATGAAACCTTTCACGCAGCCCTTTCAGCCCCATGCGTATACTGTTTTTATGCATATTATTACTCATTAATCCGCAGGCCCTGGCTCAAGATGTATTGCCCAAGGGCAAGCAAATGGTGGGTGAACTTGACATATTCATGGATTTTGCCCATCAACATGACGCTGTCAGTATCCAAAAACTAGGCCCGAATGACTGGCAAACAATAAATAGCAGCAATATAAGCCTAGGCTATACAAAAGCTACCGTTTGGATAAAATTTAGCCTTACAAACCCGCAAGATAAGCCACTCAATAAATTGCTGGACGTGACTTATCCTTTGCTTGATTTTGTGAGCCTGTATGAAATAACGGGCCAGCAGCTTCCCAAGATTATTATGCGCAGTGGAGATCGCCTACCTTTCACACAGCGAAGCTTCAAACACCCCGGATTCATCAGTATTCTCAGCCTCCACCCTCAGCAGCAACATGACTACCTAGTTAAAATAAAAAGTGGTGCCCCCATACAAACAGAGCTTATTTTGTGGAGTGCAAACGCTTTCCAGGGTCACTATCGACAGCAGTCCAGCATTTTGTTTTTTTATCTAGGGTTAATTCTCAGCAGTGCCGCGTTCAATTTCTTAGTTTTCTTATACCTAAAAGAAAAAGTTTACCTCGCTTATTCTCTGTACGCAGCCAGCTTTGCGTTATTCATGACCAGCCAGCACGCCATATTATTTGAATACGTCTTTCCTTCTGCACCTGAGCTGCACCATTGGTCTCAATTACTGCTATCCAATATGGCCATATCGTTTACCGCCCTGTTTAATTTATTGTTTTTAAAGGTCAAGACTTTTAGCAAGTCTGGCTGGGGGTTA
>Ga0209184_1001844_pt1 | contig 12265 bp, 10 predicted proteins | sample EN8Hudsemesocosm_2_FD_184627 | JGI IMG/M metagenome (GOLD analysis project Ga0209184, IMG submission 184627) | Methane-oxidizing microbial communities from mesocosms in the Hudson Canyon - EN8C Hudson Canyon (SPAdes) (version 2) | ecosystem: Environmental > Aquatic > Marine > Cold seeps | place... | reverse complement strand
TCTCGTCCTGAGGTGGTTCAAAAAGAAGTGGATGGTAAGATTCACGAGCCTTATGAGCAAGTTGTAATTGATGTTGAAGAGCAGCATCAGGGTTCTGTTATGGAAGCGATGGGCTTACGTAAAGCAGAATTGACCAATATGGAATTAGATGGTAAAGGGCGTGTACGTCTAGAGTTTATTATTCCTTCTCGTGGTTTGATCGGCTTCCGTGGTTTGTTCCTAACGCTGACTTCTGGTTCAGGTATCATGACCAGTGTATTTGATCATTACGGTCAAGTGAAAGAAGGCGGTACTTTTGAACGCCAAAATGGTGTATTGGTTAGTATGGTTAAAGGGAAGACAACCGCTTATTCACTGTTTACTGTTCAGCAGCGTGGCCGTTTATTCTTAGGCCCTGGTATTGATATTTATGAAGGTCAGATTGTGGGAATTCACTCTCGTTCTAATGACTTGGTTGTCAATACGGTCAAGGGTAAGCAGTTAACAAACGTTCGTGCGTCGGGTACTGATGAAGCATTGACCTTAGTGCCTGCTATTACGCATACACTAGAGCAAGCGCTTGAGTTTATTGAAGATGATGAATTGGTAGAAGTAACACCTCTCAGTATTCGTATTCGTAAGAAGCTTTTGACAGAAAACTTAAGAAAGCGTGCTAAATAGTTAGAGATTAGTACAAAAGCTTAAATGCACTGCTTTATTGTGGTGCGTTGTTTAAGCTGATAGAAGCCAAGTTATTTCATTTAATTGAAAGCTTGGCTTTTTTTATGGGTGTTGTTTGAGGGAAGAAGAGTGAAATTGGTCTTAGTCTTAGTTTATGGTGCAGTGTTTCGTCTCTATGTTAACGATCTTACTTAAAAGAACTCAAAGGGTAATAAATGAAAGCACTAATTCAGCGTGTGTCGGGCGCTTCGGTAAAAGTAAAAGAAGAGCTTGTAGGTGAGATATCTCAAGGGATATTGCTATTTTTGGGTGTTGAAAAAGGGGATGACAAGCAGAAGGCTGACAAATTACTGGAAAAAGTAGCTAAATATCGTATATTTACCGACAAGGATGGCCGCATGAATCTGAGTTTAAGAGATATACATGGTGAGTTGTTGGTTGTTTCACAGTTTACCTTGGTAGCAGATACTCAAAAAGGCCTGCGTCCAAGCTTTTCGTCAGCAGGGTTGCCAGAAGAAAGTAATGCGTTATATGAGTATTTTGTTGCGCAGGCGGCACAGTTGGGTTTAAAAGTTGCAACCGGGCGTTTTGGTGCTGATATGGCTGTATCGCTAGTGAATGACGGGCCAGTGACGTTTAATTTGAGTGTTTAGCGTCAAAAAAGCTTAACTCCTATTATTTTTAATAAAAAAGTTTGCATATTTTTCAACAGTGTACTAAAAATATATCAAGCTTAACTTTAAGAATGACGGTTAAGGCATTGTTTAATAGAATTAATTGCTGAAAGCAGTTAATTTTAAAACGAGATTTAGGTAGTTATTAAGAATGATGTAAGGTGGGGCTTGGTTTATAGCAAGTTGTGGGAGCTGAATTACGCTTTGTTAACAAGCTGTAACGTGCGTTAGGCCTCAAAATTGACTTAATATACTGCTTGATAGATAGATGACCAGTTTATTTGATGTATCTCTTCGTTGAGATTACATGAAAGTAATAGGTAGGCATTCAATACTTAAGTATTAAATGCCTATTGACCATAATAATTATTTTAATCGTCATTAATTTAACGAAAATAAAGGGCATTAGCCCTGAATTATTTCAAACAGAAATTTAAAGGAAGATAGAAAATGAAAAAGACTCTTATCGCTTCAGCAATTGCAGCAGCAACACTTTCAACTAGCGCTTTCGCAATGGATCCAGCAACTGACCTAGCAGAAATGCTTGAGTCAATGCCTGACATTTACGGTAACATCCAGTTAGCTCACCTTACTGATGATACTGACGGAGCAGAGACTACACACGAATTGATAGATAATGGTTCTACAATTGGCTTTAAGCACTCAAGTGCAATTAGTGAAGGTATGGAAGCTTTTTTCAAGGCAGAATTCCATTTTGATGCTGACGACAAAGAGACTGGATCTTCTTTAGGTGAAGAGTTAGACGAAGCTTACATCGGTGTAAGAGGTGAGTTTGGTTCGATTCAAGCCGGTACTGATGACACTGTTTACGAGTGGGTAGACAAGATGGATACTTATGAAGCAGTTGGTATCGAAGGTGAAATCGCATCTTTAAAAGAAGGTGATAACATTCAGTATGTTTCACCTGAAATTGCTAACGGTTTAGTAATTGGTGTTACAGCTCCAGTTGATAGTGATACTGACTTTGGTGGTACAATAGCAGCACAGTATACTGGGTTTGAGAATTTAGAAATTGCTTTTGCTTACGGTATCGGTCGTGAAGAGTCTGGTGACGCTGGTGCAGACGAAGATACAATCGGTTTAGCAGCATCTTATACTTTAGGTGATAACCTTACTTTAATCGCTCAGGTTGAATCTAAAACTGATACTGAAGACTTTTTTGGTCTACAGGGTATGTACACTATGGGTCAGAACGTATTTGCTCTAGGCTATGGTATGAATAGTTTTGATGATTCTGCTCTTGAAGACCAGTCAAGAATTTATGTTCAAGCATTACATAATATGAGTGACAACATGTATGTTTACCTAGAATACCTTAACACCACTGATTTAAAAGGTGCTGATGGTATTGATAAGGATGAGTTGGCGATTGGTGCTACTTACGCATTCTAAGTTGTAAAACTTAGCTAGCGAAGTACACAAAAAAACCGATGCATAGCATCGGTTTTTTTGTGTCTGAAGTTTAGTAATTAACACGTTGTTTAAAAAGTATACAGGGAGTGACAATTGGCTACTGAAATAGAATTGAAATTATCGATTATTGAAGCGCATGATGAAGATGTGCTTCTGCAGCTAAAAAAATGCTTAGTATCGCTCGGATTGGATCAAAATTTCCAAACTAATAAGCTCGAAAATGCTTATTTCGATACCCTAGACTTACGTTTGAATGCAGAAAAAATTGCACTTAGAGTTCGAAAGAAAGGTGGTTGTTATATACAAACCTTGAAAACCAAAGGGCAGTCGATCAATGGTCTAAGTAAGCGCGGAGAATGGGAGTGGGACCTAAGCCAGCCAAAACTAAACTTAGAAGTATTGGCACAATGTGATGCTTGGCCTCAGTCGATTAATGCAGGTGGCTTAAATATAGCGTTTGAAACAAATTTTACGCGTCATCAGGTAGAGTTTACTTGGGAAGAGGCGACGATAGAGCTGGCGCTTGATCGAGGTGACATTATTTCTCATGGTAATCGAGAGTGTATTAATGAGCTCGAATTAGAGCTGAAAAGTGGTAATGAGAATAGTTTGCATTTACTATGTAAGGAATTGCAGAAGTTCATGACGCTGGTACCCTCCGATATTAGTAAGGCTGAGCGAGGTTACCGTCTGGGTAAAGTAGCGCAATAAATGGCTTCGGCTATTTGTGTGCGTTAATTCGGGTGCGGTATTCACTGAATGATGAGTGTAAGGTTGTTAGATAGAATGAAGTATCAAAACAGAAAACTTATTGATCGTACATTTTTACGCACCGTCGTACTGGGCATGATATTACTTAGTTTGTCGTTACAAAGTCGTATCAGTTTAGCGCAAGATATCGCCTTAACTGAGCTGAATGCATTATATCAAACGTTATTAAATGATTATGTCTCTCCCGGTGAAAAGAATGGTTTGATGGCTAATATGGTGAACTATGCTGACATTCGGCATGATGACCGCTTAAATGAGTTAATGACCCGCCTACAAAATTACCCGCAAGAAAAGCTTGATAGCAAACAAAAGAAAATTGCCTTTTATTTAAATGCCTACAATATATTAAGCATCGCCAAGGTGGCTGATAATTGGCCCTTAAAGAAACTGAAATCGCTGGGGAGTTTTTTTAAACCTGTTTGGACTCACTCTGCTGGAAAAGTGTGCGGTGAGAAAATGACATTGCGGATTCTAGAGCGTGATATTTTACAACAACTAGATGAACCCAGAATTCATTTTGCTTTAAATTGCGCTTCAATGAGTTGCCCTAATCTTAGGTTAGAACCCTATAAAGCCGGTACCTTAGAATATCAGCTGGAAGATCAGCTAAAGACCTTTATGAAGCAAGAGGGAAAAGGCATGCAAGTGGTCGGTAATGGCCAAGTAAAATTATCTAAGATTTTTGAATGGTTTGATGATGACTTTGAAGAGATAGGCGGCGTTTCTAACCTTATTCAGGCCTATTTACCTCCCTCAGAAAAACCTTGGGAAATTATAGGGTATCTGGACTATGATTGGGATGTTACGTGTAATTTGAGTGGTTCCGAAAAGCGTAAAGTTAAGGGTGATAGAAATCCGACGATCTTTCGGTATTGATAACAACCACTGACAGTGAAAAGTGACTTTTTCACCACCGCTCTCCTCTGTGGTAAATTAGGTTTAGGTCTTTCATCTTAGAGAGTTAAAATGTCTTCAATCCCATCAATAATCTCAAAATTCCCTACCTTTATTCAAATAGATTTACAGCAAGCTTGGGATATCATTTCTGAATTTTATCTCACTAATAATCTCTGGGAAAACGGTCAATGTCCTTGGTCTGAAACCTTCACGCAATCGTTACTAACGATTTGGTCACGAAGTGATTTTATCAAAGACTCCTGCTTACGTTACCCGCAATGGTTGGCAGAGTTGTCTAAAAACGGTTCTGTACTTTATTACTCAAAAACTGAAGCAGACTATCGTGAGAAATTGCTGCTAAATATTCAGAATTGTAAAGATGAAGTGGCTTTGATGGTAATGCTAAGAGAGTTTCGACGAGCAGAAATGCTACGACTTGTTTGGCGGGATTTACTTAATATCGCTGAATTAGAAGAGACTTTAGCAGACGTAAGTGCATTGGCCGACGTTTGCGTGTCAGTGACGCTAGATCACCTTTATGAGCAATTAACTGAGCGTTATGGCGTGCCAATGTCTAAATCGAAGGAGGGAGAGGTACAGACGCCACAGCGTATGCTAGTGCTTGGGATGGGGAAGCATGGGGCAAAAGAATTAAATGTTTCTTCAGATATTGATCTGATTTTTGCTTATCCTGAATCAGGTATGACTGACCACTCTAGAAAGCCCATTGAAAATCATCTTTTTTTTACACGGCTGGCTCAGAAACTAATTTATGTACTTGACCATATTAATGGTGAAGGCTTCGTTTTTAGGGTTGATATGCGCTTGAGGCCCTATGGTGGTAGCGGTGCTTTAGTCTTAAATTTTTCAGCTTTTGAAGACTACTACTATCACCAAGGTAGAGAGTGGGAACGTTACGCGATGATCAAAGCGCGTGTTGTTGCGGGCGATGTTGATCAAGGGCAGCAATTAACCAATATTATTCGACCGTTTGTTTATCGTAAATATACTGACTTTACCTCATTTCAAGCACTTCGAGATATGAAGCGAATGATTATGGCTGAAGTGCATCGAAAAGGGGGAGAACAGAACATTAAGCTTGGTCAGGGGGGGATTCGAGAGATTGAGTTCATCGCTCAAGCTTGCCAGCTAATATATGGTGGGCGAGATACCAGTTTGCAGCACCCTGGTTTGATGCCTGTTTTTGCTTTATTAAGGTCTAAGGGATATTTACCTGGTGAGTGGGTGGATACGCTGATGAATGCCTATCGATTTTTGCGCAATATGGAGCATGCGATTCAGGGCTTAGCAGATAAACAGACGCAACTAATTCCGACTTCCAGTGAAGAAAAAGAGCGTGTTGCGTGGTCCTTGTCTTACATAAACTGGCAAGAAGCTGAGCAAGTAATGCATCAGCACCGTACTGTCGTTAGTCAGATATTTGAAGCGTTTCTTCAAGATGAAAATGAATCTTCTAAACCTTGTAAGCAGGGCGATAATTGGTTAATGCTTTGGCAGAGTGAAGCTGATGAAGTGGAATGGGTATGTGCGCTAAATACTCTAGGCTTTGACGATGCATCTGCTAGCTATCATGCATTGATGACGCTCCGAAAGCATCGGATGTTTAGCGTTATGTCGGAAGATTCGCTGCAGCGTTTTGAGTGTTTTTTACCATTACTGATCAATACTGTAGCAGCTTATTCATCACCCTCATTAACACTTGAACGTGTTTTAGAATTAGTAAGTGTGATTCTTGGGCGTACTGTTTACCTTGTACTACTTTATGAAAACCCTAATGCGCTTAAACGGCTTTGTCATCTTTGTTCTGAAAGCCCGTGGATATCAGAGCATTTGGTTAAAAGTCCCGTTATTCTTGATGAGCTGTTGGACGAAACTAGTTTGTATCAACCGCCCAATAAAGCGCTATTACAAGATGAGTTAAGGCAACAATTATTGCGTATCCCTGAAGATGACCTTGAAACACAAATGGATTGCCTGAGAATTTTCAGGCAGTCGCACATGTTACGTGTTGCAGCGTCAGAGATAGGAGAATACTTACCCTTAATGAAAGTAAGTGATTACTTAACATGGTTGGCTGAAACATTACTTGAGCAAGCGACGAATATTGCTTGGAAAAATATGACGGCAAAATATGGTTACCCTGAAGGGCTTACTGGTGAAAGTCTCGCGCTTGGTTTTGCGATTGTGGGGTATGGAAAGCTTGGTGGAATTGAGCTAGGTTATAGTTCAGATCTGGATATGGTTTTCTTGTACAATTCAAATGACCAGGGGGTGACAAACGGTGATCGACAAATTAACAATCAGCTGTTTTATATTCGCTTAGGTCAGCGTGTGATACATATATTGTCTACTCAAACAACGCAGGGGGCGCTCTATGAGACCGATATGCGCTTACGTCCTTCAGGTAACTCTGGGATGTTGGTTTCATCACTCTCAGCATTTGAAAAGTACCAGAAAAATGAAGCATGGACTTGGGAACATCAGTCCTTAGTAAGAGCACGTTTTATTGCTGGTGATGCTGGATTAGGTGAACGCTTTAATCGTGTGCGACAGAATATTCTAACCAGCGATTTCAATACCTTTAAAGTCAATCATGAAGCAACTAACTTAATTGATGATGTAGTAAACATGCGTCGAAAAATGAAATTAGCGGCAATTGATAAATTCGGAAGTGAAGAGAAAGCGAAAAATGATATCAAGCAAGGTGATGGTGGTTTAATTGATATTGAATTTATCACGCAATATGGTGTATTGCAGTACGGGAATCAATACGCAGGTTTGTTAGAATGGACCGATAACATCCGCTTATTAGAAGCTTTAGCAAAATATAAATGTTTTGGAGAGGTGGATATCTCCCCCTTGGCTGATGTGTACCGCAAACTACGGTCAGCGTTACACCGAAAGAGTCTAGCGGACGAACAATATCAAGCGAGCTTAGCTGATTATTCGGAGCAGCGGCTTGCTGTAACGGCTATCTGGCAACAAATTTTTGCTGAATAGAGGTCGAGGGCAAAAGTGTTTCTGAATTTCTGCACGCTGCGATATGTCGAGCTTTATTTACGGGACTAATGATTTTATAGGGTGTGCTTGTGCACCTGTTGATGAAGATGCATTACAGATTTCTGATCAAGCGCCCTATAAGAATTTATTAAGCTTCTTCTAGCTGTTCTTCTAAAGAAATGAGTGTCTTTTTAGTTTGAGAATTATTAGTATTCTGAGCAATGAAATGCAAACCACAGCGGTAGCGGTTGTTGGTTTTAGAGCGATTACAAACAAAGCATGAAACTTCAACAGAGTGGTCTGCACCATCCGAAATTACTAGCTGTATCTCATCGCCAATTTTAAAGTTATGTTGGCTCTCAATTGCCATACCAAACCGATTGAAATCGATGGTTGATAATAATATATTTTCAATTTGTTGATTGGCGATAGATTGAGTAGATTTGAGTAATAAAGAAAAGCTCGGCGCTAAGTAGCGTTCATGATTACGACGGTTTACATTAGTATTATTCATAATATACCTACAGCATTAATCGTTTAGAAATAAAGCATATATCTATAGTTTAGGATAAGAAATGAAGTTTAATCATTACCGTGTTTTCATGTAAGGCCTTATGTATACTACTTGTTACTCGAAGTGTGCGAGTACTAACCAAAAATGATATTTGAATTCGTTAGTCAAAATAGCGGATAAACATTAGTTAAAACACTAACTCGTAAACAATGTGCTTAAGGAGTGAGCCAATGTTGTTGTATTATATTATTAATAATTGTCATCGTAACCTTTGTTTTTTACCCTGCAGGATTGTCTTTTTGTGGCTCTTCGTTTGCCTGCCAACTTTATTGTGTGCTCAATCTCCTCCCTCTTTACAGCTTGCTAATGTTTATCATTCTGAAATTAAGGTCGAAGATTATTGGGTGAGTGAAAAATTAGACGGTGTTAGAGCTTATTGGGACGGCGCTCGATTTCTATCTAAAAATGGAAATGTGTACATGGCGCCAGATTGGTTTATTAAAAATCTGCCGAGCTTTGCTTTAGATGGTGAACTATGGATTGCACGTAATACCTTTGATGAACTATCGGGAATTGTACGAAAGAAAACTCCAGTCGATGCGCAATGGCGCAAAGTGAGCTATCAGGTATTTGACTTACCTGATGATCCTGTAACTTTTGATGAACGTCTTAGCGCCCTGAATACACTTTTTGGCGTAGAGTCCCAAGGACAAAAATCATCTGAGGCTACGGTAAAACCAGAATGGTTAGTGTTGATAAAACAATTTAAGGTAAGTGGTCATGCTGATTTAATGAATGAGTTAGATAGGGTGACTAAGCAAGGCGGTGAGGGTTTGATGCTTCATCTGGGGAGTTCGCTCTATCGCGGTCGAAGGGACGATGATTTACTTAAACTGAAACAATACTTTGATGCTGAAGCGACAGTGATTGAACATTACCCTGGTAAAGGTAAATACACAGGCTTGCTAGGCTCGATGTTGGTTGAAACGATAGGGCCTGCGCGTGAAAGAATCAGGTTTCGCATTGGAACAGGTTTTAATGACGAGGAGCGAAAAACACCGCCGCCAATCGGGGTCGTAATTACTTATAAATATTTTGGGTTTACTAAGTCAGGTCTACCTAAGTTTGCTAGCTTTATCAGGCTTAGGCCTTCTTAATTGTGTAAGTTTGATCTTCAAATTTATGCTTATTGGTATGATGTTGTCGCTCATGAAAATGGATTAGATTTGCTTTATGGGGAGGGTTTTTCGGTGATTGAAGGGTGTTATCAGTATGTCCTTCAATAATTACAATGGTACTTGTTCGAGTGCCATAGCTTGGGCTGGTGATGAATGCCGGTGACAGCAAGCGCTCTAATTCAAGGCCAATACCAGTATCAGGCAATTGGTCATCAGCGGCTATTATCTCGTTTTGTAACGCGGTTAATAGGTGTTGAGTAATCTCAGGTTTGTTTTTGTGGTGCTTAATGCCCATTAATGATTGTTTTGTACGTTGGACTTTTGGCCACGGCGTATTGAGTAAATGATTACTTAGGCCGTATTCACCTTCTGTTAAGCTGATGGCCTCAGCGTATTCACCTAGGTTGTTCTTTTGATTATGGCAATAAACTAAATTTTCACCGTCAAAAAGCAGGGCATTAAAGCCCGCAAACTGATCTTTATGAATCTGTTGTGCAAAGTGAGCTGCGCTATCGTTTGAATTTAAAAAATCATGTGGAATTTCACCTCTGGATCGAGGGTGTGTTTGGCTATTTGGGGAGCGATAGTTGGTTACTGCTGCAAAGCGCATATTACGGGATACAGCTAACCAGGTACCGTTCATTTTTAAATCTCGGCCACCAAAGATATTTGGTTGATCATCCCAGTAATGTGCCGCTTTGCTTGGGCGAGCGTAAAACTCATCGCGGTTTGAGGCTAGGGTTAGCATTCGCTTGGTGTTTGGTTGCCAGTTAAAAACGATCAGGCACATTTTCAATATACTCCAGTATATTAGTCTTTAAGCTAAAATAATCTGTTTAAACTCTATCGAATATCTTTAGTCTCTTGCTATTATACTCAGCATTTATTTTATCATGGCATGAACTCGACAAAGACGCTATTTACGGGCAATTCAATATGATCATAGCAAGCTACCTTTTGGCAGGCATATTTGCAGGGTTAACCGCAGGGCTCTTTGGTGTCGGAGGTGGATTGGTGGTTGTGCCAATTTTAGTTTTTGCGTTCGAGCTACAAGGTTTCTCGTCAGATGTTTTGACGCATATGGCAATTGGTACCTCACTTGCAACCATTGTATTTACAGCAACCAGTTCAGCGATTAGTCATAACAAAAAAGGCGCGGTACTTTGGTCTGTTTTTAAACCAATGAGCTTGGGGATTGTTTTAGGTGCAGTGTTAGGTGTATTAACGGTTGTGCAATTAGATGGTGAAATACTTAAAAAATTATTTGGCCTTTTTGCGGTGGGCGTATCGATAAAAATGCTGCTTAAAACTGGTGGTAATGGAAGTGCGCCTTTATCTTCTTCACCATTGTTTGCTTTTGTAGGTGTGGGGGTTGCGTGGGTATCATCTATATTTGGTATTGGCGGAGGCACCTTAACGGTACCGTTTTTAAGTCGTTATAAAATTGAAATGAAGCAAGTAGTTGGCACCTCAGCAGCATGTGGCCTTCCGATCGCGTTATCAGCATCATTAAGTAATATGCTCATTGGTCAGGGAATTGAAGGGCGACCTGAGTGGAGTGTTGGTTTTGTTTATTTGCCTGCTTTGCTCGGTATCTGTTTAACATCCGTTTATTTTGCGAAGATCGGTGCGCATTTTGCCCATCGTTTGCCTTCAAAATTATTAAAACAATTATTCTCGATTTTTCTGATGGTGGTCGGTATTCGTTTCTTAATCATATAATACGTATTTAAGTTTTTAGAGGTTTTATTCAATATGTTTTTACACATTAAAAGGGCGCAGTAATGTCTTTATCTTATCCGAATATCGACCCAGTCGCGATTGATCTTGGGCCACTTCAAGTACATTGGTATGGATTAATGTATCTGTTGGGTTTTCTAGCGGCTTTCTTATTAGGTCAACAGCGTGCTCAAAGAACTGGTTCACCGATTAGTAAAGAGCAGGTCGGAGACATGATTTACTTCTGCGCCATTGGGGTCATTATTGGTGGGCGCTTGGGCTATGTATTCTTTTATAATTTTGATAAATTTTTAGATGACCCAATTTGGTTACTTAAAATTTGGGAAGGTGGAATGGCTTTTCATGGCGGCCTAATGGGTGTCATGACGGCGATTGTGTTATATGCCAGAAAAATAGGCTGTACCTTTTTCCAGTTATTAGACTTTATAGCGCCACTAGTGCCGATTGGTTTGGGCTTAGGGCGTCTTGGGAATTTTATTGGGGCCGAATTATGGGGGCGCGCGACGAATGTGTCGTGGGGAATGATTTTTCCCACAGATCCTGAACAGCTCGTACGGCACCCGTCGCAGCTTTATCAGTTTGCATTAGAGGGCGTATTGTTTTTCTGTATTTTATGGTTTTATTCTTCAAAACCTAGGCCTGCCGCATCGGTTTCAGGCATGTTTATGATTTTCTATGGCATCTTTAGGTTTTTAGTGGAGTTTGTGAGAGAGCCTGATGCCCATATCGGCTTTATAGCATGGGGGTGGTTAACCAAAGGTCAGTTGTTGTCATTCCCAATGATTTTGATTGGTGTCGGTTTTATAATTTATGCCTATAAATATAATATGGATACGCTTGCTGTAAGCCAAGCGAAAGGAAAGAAAAGTAAATGAAAGCGTATTTAGATTTAATGAAAGATGTACTCGAGAATGGTACAGATAAAGGGGATCGAACAGGTGTTGGTACTCGTTCTGTATTTGGCCGTCAAATGCGCTTTGATCTGTCGAAAGGCTTTCCACTATTAACGACGAAGAAAGTGCATCTTAAAAGCATTATTCATGAATTGCTTTGGTTTCTTGAGGGTAGTACGGATAATAACTGGCTAAAAGAGCGTGGTGTGTCTATTTGGGATGAGTGGGCGACTGAAGCGGGTGATTTAGGGCCCATTTATGGTAAGCAATGGCGTAGTTGGGTAGCTGCTGATGGGCGAGTCGTGGATCAAATTGAAGAGCTGATTCAACAAATTAAAACTAAGCCAAATTCCAGGCGCTTGATTATTTCTGCATGGAACCCTACGGAACTTCCTGATGAGACCATTTCGCCTCAAGAAAATGTCGAACAAGGTAAAATGGCATTAGCGCCATGCCATTGTTTATTTCAATTTTATGTACTTG
>Ga0209184_1001842_pt1 | contig 12285 bp, 10 predicted proteins | sample EN8Hudsemesocosm_2_FD_184627 | JGI IMG/M metagenome (GOLD analysis project Ga0209184, IMG submission 184627) | Methane-oxidizing microbial communities from mesocosms in the Hudson Canyon - EN8C Hudson Canyon (SPAdes) (version 2) | ecosystem: Environmental > Aquatic > Marine > Cold seeps | place... | reverse complement strand
GACTTGTTCCAGTTCATCAAAAATAAAATCTGCAGTTAGTTTTCTTATTATGTACTTCATTCTCTCACTCATTAATAGCAAACAGATTAATGATCTTTATATACTGTAAATCCTTTAGCAACAAGTTGATTTTAAATTTAGTTTACTTAAGGAACCTCTGATCAAGTCCAATTATTTTTAGCTTGCTAAAACAGCCTCTATTTCCCACGAAGATCGGCGCAATAGAATAACTATTACTTCTCACTTCGTGAAAAATAGCGACAGTTTTTTCTGCGCTAAATTCTAACCAACTTAATCAGAGATTCCTTAAGGCTTATCTGCTAAATAACAACATTAGAAGGCAAAAAAATGCGCTCTATCATCACCTTCTTGATAAGATTAGCTCACTCTTTATTAAAAACCTTATTTTCATGTCAGAACAAGCAAAACAACACCTGGTTTTAGTCGACGGATCATCTTTTTTATTCCGTGCCTACCATGCGGTTCCTCCTTTAACTAATCCACAAGGAGAACCCACTAACGCTATCCATGGTGTGTCCAACATGTTGCGCAAACTGATTTCTGTCCATAAAACAGATTATTTCACGGTAGTTTTTGATGCCCCAGGCAAAACCTTTCGCCATGATATGTATGATCAATACAAGGCTAATCGACCTCCTATGCCTGATGATTTAAGAGTACAAATAGCGCCCTTGCATGATTTAATTCGTGCCATGGGCATTCCCTTAATTATGGAGTCAGGGGTTGAGGCTGATGATGTGTTAGGTGCATTGGCTCAAGATGCTGCTAAGGCAGGCCTTGATGTGGTTATTTCAACGGGTGACAAGGATATGGCACAGCTGGTCACTGAGAAAATCACCTTGGAAAATACCATGTCCAATACCACCATGGACATTGCCGGCGTGATTGAGAAGTTTGGCGTTAAACCTGAGCAAATCATTGATTACCTGGCTTTAATGGGGGATACGGTTGATAACATTCCAGGAGTGCCCAAAGTTGGCCCTAAAACAGCGGCAAAATGGCTTGGGCTTTTTGAAACCTTAGAAAATCTGATGGAGAATGCGGAGCAGATCAAAGGCAAGGTGGGGGAAAGTTTACGTGCCAACTTAGATCAACTGCCTTTATCCAAGGAATTAACAACCATCAAATGCGAGTTGAATTTACCCTACTCTATGGATGATCTTAAGCGACAACCAGAAGATAAAGCTGAATTGAAGCAACAACTTCAGCAGCTTGGATTTTCCACCTGGCTACGCATGATTGATGCCCCTGTTAGCCAGAATACGGAAGCTAAGCAAGAAGCTATAGAAGAAACGGTTGCAGAAATAAAAACGGATTATGAGACTATTGTTAGCCAAGACCATTTTGATACCTGGTTAGATCAACTCAAACAGGCCGATTTATTTGCTTTTGATACCGAAACCACTAGCCTGAACTATAGCAATGCAGAAATTGTAGGCGTTTCATTTGCTATTGAAGCAGGCAAAGCCGCCTATGTACCTTTAGCCCATGATTACCCAGATGTACCCGCACAACTCAACAGAGAAAATATTCTTAACAGCCTTAAACCCTTATTAGAAGACCCGGATAAAGCCAAATTGGGTCAAAATCTAAAATATGATGCCAATGTGCTGGCTAATTACGATATTGAATTACAAGGCATTCAGCATGACACCATGCTGGAATCTTATGTGTTTAATAGCACAGCCACCAAACACAATATGGATGATCTGGCGAAAAAATATCTGGGGGTAGAAACTATTCATTATGAAGATATTGCAGGTAAGGGCGCAAAACAAATTGGTTTTGCCGAAGTCCCCCTAGAACAAGCCAGCCCTTATGCCGCTGAAGATGCCGATATCACCTTAAGATTGCACCAGGCTCTTTCGACAAAATTAAAAACGCATCAACCTTTACAAAAACTCTATCAGGAAATAGAAATACCTCTGATTCCTGTATTATCGCGCATAGAAAGAAATGGGGTATTGATTGATAGCGCCATGCTGGCACAACAAAGTCTTGAATTAGCTAATCATATTATTGCCATAGAACAACATGCACATGATTTAGCTGGACAGGTATTTAATTTAGCTTCGCCTAAACAAATACAGGAAATACTCTACGACCAACAAAAATTGCCGGTATTAAAAAAGACACCTAAAGGTCAGCCATCAACAGCTGAATCTGTTTTACAAGAGCTGGCGATTGATTACCCCCTACCTAAATTAATACTTAAATATCGCAGTATGAGTAAGTTAAAATCAACTTATACTGACAAGTTGCCTCAACAAGTAAATGATAGAACGGGCAGGGTGCACACTTCTTATCATCAGGCCGTGGCGGCCACCGGTCGGCTTTCCTGTTCTGATCCAAACTTACAAAATATCCCTATACGCAGTGCCGAAGGCCGAAAAATCAGGCAAGCCTTTATTGCCCCGGAAGGCCATAAGATTATTGCTGCGGATTATTCACAGATTGAATTGCGCATTATGGCCCATTTATCAGCCGATGAAGGCTTATTAAGTGCTTTTTCTAATGGTATTGATATCCATAGCGCGACCGCAGCTGAAGTCTTTGATGTCCCTGTAGAGCAAGTAACTACCGACTTGCGTCGTTCAGCAAAAGCCATTAACTTTGGTTTAATTTATGGCATGTCAGCATTTGGGCTGGCTCAGCAGTTGGGCCTATCTCGCTCTCAGGCACAGTCCTATATTGATTTATATTTTGCTCGTTACCCTGGCGTGAAAAACTATATGGATACTATTCGCGTACAGGCAAAAGAGCAGGGCTACGTTGAAACGTTATTTGGTCGTAGGCTTTATTTGCCTGAAATTCAATCCCGTAACGCAGCTCGCAGACAATATGCAGAACGTACTGCCATCAATGCACCGATGCAAGGAACCGCAGCGGACATTATTAAAATAGCCATGTTAAAGACCCATCAGTGGTTAGAACAAAATAATTCTACTAATAAAATGATTATGCAAGTTCATGATGAACTGGTGTTTGAAGTTGCAGAACATCAGTTAACTGATTTTTCTAATTCTATTCGAGATATTATGTGTTCTGCGGCACAATTGAATGTCCCTCTTGTGGTTGATATAGGCGTCGGGGAAAATTGGGATGAAGCACATTAAAGCACTTATTCTAGCCTATGTTAGCTAATATCTGCTATGCTCAGCTAATAGCCTTAATTACTGATGATTACAATGAAACTTTCGACATTATTCTATGCGGGCTCTTAAATTCTCATGACAGCTATTGATAACGAAGAATTAATTGCATTTGTTGAAAAAATGCCCGCTTTCCCTAAAAGTGTACAGAAAGTTGTGCAATTGACATCAGACGTCAATGCCTCTGCTAAAGAAATAGTCAGGGTTATTGAAAGTGACCCGGTGATGACCGTTAAAATTCTTAAAGTTATCAATTCTGCTTTTTATGGCCTACCAAAAAAAATTACCTCGATTCAACGTGCGGTGGTACACATTGGTCTTAATACCATTAAAAACCTGGCCTTAAGTGTTGCAGCCATGGGGGTATTAAATCCGACTAATAAAGCAGGTTTTAATACTCAGGATTTTTTGCTACATTCATTAACAACGGCCTCTATTTCTCGTATACTCGCTGAAAAACTGGGTGTTAAAGCCTCTGAATGTAGTGATTTTTTTGTTGCTGGCTTAATTCATGATTTTGGAAAAATAGTTTTTGCCGAGTTTGATCCCGTAAATTTCAAACTTGCATTAGAAAAAAGTGCGATAGGAAATAGCTCTCTTGATAGCGCTGAAATAGAGTTTATGGGAATAAACCATGCCCAGGCTGGCAGACTTCTGGCAGAAAAATGGGAGCTTGATATACAACTCATAGATGCAATAGACCATCATCACAGTATTAATAATGAATCACTATTAAAGGATTGTGTCTTTGTTGCAAACCAAATTAGTAAAAAATTACAGTTTGGCTTTGCAGGTAACCCAATCATAGAAATTACGCCTGGTGAACTTATTCCTCGCTTTGAGCTTTCATTAGATGATTTAATCACCTCCTTAGGTGATTTATCTAATGTAAGGTCTGAAGCCCTTTCATTCATCAATTCATAAAAAGGACGCTACTATGAAATTAAGATTCTGGGGGGTTAGAGGCTCCATTGCTACACCAGGCCCAACAACTGTGAAATATGGTGGCAATACTACTTGTATAGAAGTCACCACAGATAACGGCGAAATCATTATTTTAGATGCAGGAACAGGGATAAATCCTTTGGGACAAAAGCTACTTAAGCAATTACCCGTTACTGCTCATATTTTTATTACCCATACTCACTGGGACCATATACAAGGCTTACCTTTTTTCTCTCCTATTTTCATTCCTGGTAATGAAATAAAAATTTATGGAGGATTAGATCCTGTCACCAACGAAGGTATAGAGCGAGCGTTAGGCGTACAGCTGCAATATAGCTATTTTCCAATACGTGAAGCCGAACTCAATGCCAGTGTAGAATACAACACCATAAAACCCGGGGAATCTATTTCTATTGGCGAGGCAAAAATAACCCCAATTCTTCTGAGTCATCCTGTACTTAATTTCGGCTATCGTATTGATTGTGATGGTCAGTCAATATTTTTTACTGGTGACTACGAACCTATTTTCAACATTTATGAACCTGATGAAAATGAGTATGAAGAATACCAATCATTTATAGATCAGAAGAACCAACAAATCATTACGGCCATGCAAGACGTAAATGCCCTTATTATTGACAGCTCTTATACCTCAGAAGAATATATTATAAAAAAAGGCTGGGGCCATGGTACTTATAATTCAGCAATTAAACTAGCAAAGCAGGCAAAAGCTAAAAAATTGTTTTTCACTCACCACGAACCTACCCGTACTGATGAGCAACTTGAAGTCATCTATAAACAGCAGCTAAATGAAAATCCAAATACAGAATTTGAGATAATTCTGGCCAAAGAAGGCCATGATATTCTTCTTTAGTGAGCCAATCACCCGCCCTTTTCCTCCGGTATTTGATATAAACCAAAGAGCTTATAACTCAAACCACTGGTCTAATACTTTATGAACATCATCTATCCCTGTTTTCTTTAAAGAAGAAAACAATTGTAAAGTAATATCAACTTCACGCTCTCTCAGCTCTCTTTGTACTTTTAACAAAGTATTTTTTGCAGCCCCATAGTTAAGCTTATCTGCCTTAGTTAATAACATATGCAAAGGTAATTTTGAATGTTCACACCAGTCAATCATTTGTACATCAAACTCTGTTAGCGGGTGGCGTACATCGGTCACCAGCACAATCCCACACAAAGAATCTCTTTCATGCAGATAGGCTTCCATCATTTTATGCCATTGCTTCTTTACCGCCAAAGGCACTTTTGCATAGCCATAACCAGGCAAATCTACAAATTTACGTTGATCATCAATTTCAAAAAAATTAAGTAATTGAGTCCGTCCCGGCGTTTTACTTATGCGTGCCAATGCATTTTGTCGAGTTAAAGTGTTTATCGCACTTGATTTACCCGCATTTGAGCGACCAGCGAAAGCCACTTCCTTGCCTTGGTCTTCTGGCGCCTCACTTACTTGTGGGGCACTCATTAAAAATTTAGCCTGATGATAAATTGGATTCATCGATATCTCGCGTAGAGTGTAGAATTCAGCTATTATATAGCCTATCTATAAAATCAGTCTCAACTAACACACACTCCTTAGGGGAACATGATGATAAAAAAACTGCTCGCTCTTTCAATTTCTCTCGCGTTTTCAACAGCATCAGGTATTGCACTTGCTGAAGGCAACATTGCTGTTGGTCAAACTAAAGCCGCCAGTTGTGCTGGTTGTCATGGCGAAGATGGAAATAGCATGGTTTCAACTTTTCCAAAATTAGCTGGGCAACATGCGGGTTACATCGAGCAACAACTTATCGCTTTTAAAGACGGTAGCAGAAATGCCCCTATGATGGCTCCCTTGGCAATGGGACTAGATAAAAACTCTATATCTGATATTGCCGCTTATTACTCGTCTAAAAGAATTACAGCAAATGACTTACCTATTATCCAGCCAGATGATGACGATGATGATGATGAGGAAGAAGAATCAGCTGAAAGTATTGCAGCCAAAGCAGAAGAGCTAAAAAATCTTATCGCTGAAGGCGCAGACCTCTATAGAAACGGTAACTTGAAAACAAAAGTCTCTGCCTGCATTGCTTGTCATGGACCTAATGGAGAAGGTAACAAACCTGCATCATTTCCAGCACTACAAGGACAACATGCGGATTATCTGATCAAAGCACTCACTGATTTTAAAAAAGGTGCTCGTAGCAATACTGCAGATAGTATGATGCATATGATTGCTAAAAAAATGTCTGATAAAGAAATTAAAGCAGTTTCATACAAGATTTCCATGATGAAATAATTGCCTTAAGCTACTAGCATTTACACTATTGTAAAATCGATAAGTAAATGAAAGCCATGGATGGCATGTAGTGAAGCAATGTAGAAATAGTTTCCACGCATAATATCCTCCTGGCTGAACTATATTCGCTATCCATTGTCATTTAAAAACTTGTAGCGTTTTATCATCAACATCCTGTTGATTTAAGGTATGGCGTATCTCCTTTTAACAAACACTCTACCGAGACCTTTAAAATGTTAAAAAAAATAACATTCTTTTTGTTTTTTTCATTTGCCACACTAACTCAGGCCGAATCCATAGGTTATCAGACCTTATCTCCTGCTCAACCCACTCAAAACCAAGAAAAGGTAGAAGTCATTGAATTCTTTTGGTATGGCTGCCCTCATTGTTATAGCCTAGAGCCGGAAATGAAGAAATGGTTAGCAACCAAACCTGCCAATGTTGAGTTTATTCGCCAACCCGCTATTTTTAGTAGCTTATGGGGCAAACATGCAAAAGCCTATTTTGTTGCTGAAGCTTTAGGTGTAGTCGATAAAGTGCATGAGGATTTCTTTGATGCAATTCAAACTAAAAAATTAAAGCTAACATCTGAAGACCAATTGGCTAAATTCTTTGTTGAACATGGTGTGGATGAAACTGAATTTAGAAATACCTTCAATTCTTTTCTGATTGATGCAAAAGTGCGCCAGGCAAAAGCCATGGCTCCTCGTTATGGGATAACAGGCGTTCCAGCACTTATAATTAATGGCAAGTATAAAACAAATGGCCCATTAGCCAAATCACATAAAAATATGATTAAAGTAATGGATCAATTAATCCAACAAGAAAGCTTAGCCAAATAACTGACTATCAATCTATCTGGAAATATCAAATAGCTATAGATGGGCAAAGGGACACTTCCCCTTGCCCATTACTTTAAAACAATGATGGGCTTGTCGTCCTTCCTCAGTCTATCCTACAGCGTCATTTACTATAAAAAATCACTGCTAAATTCAAGGCTAATAAATGGGAATCTTAAGTCATAAAAATAATCCCGACAAATGGAAAGAAAAATATTTTCATTTACTGGATGAATGTGAAGATACTGAAAAAACACAGCAAACTAAAGAAGACCTGCTTTGTAAAACCATTATTCGGCTATCTCTGGCAACCACAGGCTTAAATAAGGCATTAGACCCCCACCTGCTTCATCTTCGTACCCAACTAAAAAAAGGCTTAAATAACGCTCAACTTAAATCTGAACTAGACGAGTTTAGCAATGTTTTGATGAGGCTTGATGAAAGCCCCACTGAAGAGTTACTAAGCGATGCCAGCTTACTGTTTAACTTTCTTTTTCATTACTTTCCCCAACAAAAAAAAGAAATTCAACATATTGAAGCTAAATATGAAAAACATGGCTATGCGAATTCACAATATTTAATTATTGCTATTAACGACCTTATTGACTCTATTCAACATATTGAGCCAGTTGCTGATCAGCCAGCTAACATAGACAATCCACCCTTAGAATCATTAGATTCTGCAGCTATTAAAATTCAGTTACAACTGTTACTCGACGTCACCGAAATCCCCACTATATTTGAGTCTCAAACAGAACAACTAAAAGATAAATTAAACAGCAACACAGCTATTAAGAGCATTCTGGATGAAACCCTTTCCCTTTTATTTAAAATAAAAAAACATCGCCACCTCGAACAACAGGAAATGGCAGAGTTCCTTGCTCAATTAACCGAACAATTAACTGAACTTGGAATAACAGCATCAGGGGTCAAATCGGTATCAGAATATAGCTCAACAAAAAGAAACTTATTAGATCAATCGGTTTCCACTCAAATGCTCGACTTACAAAATAGTTCAAAACAAGCGACTAAGCTAGAACCCCTTAAGCAACTTATTTACTCTCGTTTAGACGATATTGCACAGAAAATTAAAAAAAATCAGACATTAGAGCTCGTTGAACGGGAAAAAACGAGTCAGGCACTTAATGATTTAACAAAGAAAATTAACCGGATGGAGCAGGAATCGAGCGCCTTAAATAGCAAGCTTGAAGCAGCAAATAAACTGGCAACACATGACCCCTTAACAGGCTTAGCTAATCGACTGGCCTATGATGAACGCTTAACTATTGAAGTGGCGCGCTGGAATCGCTTTAAGAGCCCACTTTGTCTACTGATATGGGATGTGGATTTATTCAAAAAAATCAATGATAGCTTTGGGCATAAAGCAGGGGACAAAACACTTATCTTAATTGCAAAATTACTCTCTCACCACTGTAGAAAAACCGATTTTATCTCTCGCTTTGGTGGTGAAGAATTTGTCATGCTACTTCCCAATACAGATGCTAAAGCAGCACTCCAGTCAGCCAATAAACTTCGTGAAGTAATAGAAAAAACAGCTTTTAATTCAAACGGCAAGAAAATATCGATCACTATTTCCTGTGGTATTACTCAATTAATGGAAGAAGATTCTGCTGGAACTGCTTTCACTCGCGCAGATAAGGCTCTATACCAGGCGAAAAATAATGGCCGTAATCAATGTGTTATTCAATAAAAACCATATACTTGATACGGCCATGATGGAATTAAATCACCAATAATCAAACAAAAATAATCACTGCTTAATTGAGCAGCATTCGACTCATTTTCCTTGCCTGCCTTAAATTCAGGAAAGCTGATATTTAGCTATATAAAATACAAGCAATCTGCAACAAGACAGAGTCTAGGTGAAATTCATCATGGCGTAATATATAACGACAATTTCAAGTATCACAGGAAGAATTAAATAACTTATATTCCGTTTTTTCTGAGCAAGAACATTTCCACCGTTATAAGACATCAAGTCTTTCTCAGAATAAAGTTTCTTACTACTTCTACTTTCGATTATCGGCTCATCACTCATAACACAATTACTAAAAGAATCATCATCAAAAATTGAGTCAAAAATATCATCAAGTTTTTTTTGATTATCAAATAATTTGTCAAGTGTCGCTATATCTATTGATGCTGTTGTCATTTTCCTACCCTCCGAACTTTCTCATGACCAACCAAGTCAGTTATCTCTATACTAATAATGCTTATCTATAGAATAGCTTAAAATAAGCATCGTGTTTTTTATATATTAATGCAAAGTGAACTAACTCTCACTCCAGCTTCACATTTTATGAACCAGCTCACATTGTAATGATCAAGTTTTTTAGAGATTATGAAAGCATTAAGCTCTTACCCCCCTCTTTAGCAAAGAGGGGGGTATAGTGTCGTTAAATTTAGGGAAATGTAGGTTGGGTTAGCGGTAGCGTAACCCGACAAACTCTTGAAAAAAGGTGGATGACGCTATTGCTCATCCACCCTACAAAAGATAAAAGTCCCTTAACTTATTGATATTAGAGTTAGGGGGAGGTCAAAAAGACGCTACTTTTCTTTTACAGGTCTTTGCCAGGCACTGATTGAAATCTGTTTTGCACGAGACAAAGTTAGCTGATCTTCAGCGGTATCTTTTGTAATAGTAGAACCAGCACCAATGGTGGCACCTTTTCCTACTGTTACAGGTGCAATTAACTGAGTATCTGAGCCTATAAAGGCACCATCTTCAATCACCGTTCTAAATTTATTTACACCATCATAGTTACAGGTAATAGTCCCTGCGCCGACATTAACCTTGCTTCCGATAGTCGCATCACCAATATAACTTAAATGATTGATCTTACTGCCTGTTGCTACCGTTGATTTTTTAATTTCTACAAAGTTACCAATATGCACATCACTGGCTAATTCAGCCATTGGGCGCAATCGAGCAAAAGGACCTATTCGGCTACGCTCACCTACGGTGGCATCTTCAATAATACAATTAGGCAAAATTTCTACATCATCGCCAATAACCGCATTTTTCAACACACAGTTAGCACCGATGGTGACACCATTCCCTATGGTATTTACACCTTCAAACAAAATATTAATATCTAGCTCTACATCCTGACCGATACTTGCTATTTTTCCTCGCACATCGAGCCTAGCAGGGTCTCTTAGGGTAACCCCCTTCATCATTAGTTGTTGTGCTTGTTCCAGCTGATAAACACGCTCTAAATGCGCTAATTGGCTGCGGTCATTAACACCCAACACCTCATCCACGCTTTCTGCCTGATTGGTTTTAACCTGAATGCCATCATTCACGGCCATCTCAATAATATCAGTTAGATAAAACTCTTTTTGTGCATTACTGTTTTGAAGTTTTGATAACCACTGTTTCAACAGATTACCAGGTGTCGCGATGATGCCAGTATTACCTTCGGCAATCAACTTTTCTTCTGCATTAGTATCTTTTTCTTCAACGATTTTTAACACCGAACCATCTGAAGCTCTAACAATACGTCCATAGCCTGTCGGATTATCTAATACCACGGTTAATAAACCAATTGTTGTGTCACTTACATTTTCTAAAAGCTTATCAATAGTCGTTTTCTTTAATAAGGGCACATCACCATATAAGATAAGTACTTTATCATCGTCGTTGATAAAACTTTCTGCCTGTTGCACAGCATGTCCTGTGCCTAATTGCTCTTTTTGTTCTACCCAATCCGCTTTCAACGCGCTCAACTGGTCTTTAACTAATTCACCACCATGCCCATAAATAATCACGATAGCATTATCTTCCAATTGCGCACTGGTATCATAAACATGATGCAATAATGCTCTATCCGCAACTTTATGTAAAACTTTTGGTTTTGCTGAACGCATGCGCGTTCCTTGTCCTGCAGCCAATATAATTGTTTTAATACTCATGTTTTACTCTTAATTATCTAGTAATATTTATAATTCAATTGCTAAGTTTAGTACAGATAGCATTTCTTTTCTCGCAAAAAAAAACCCGCTCTGCATACACAAAACGGGTTTCTTTATTTATTAAGCAACAGTTACTAGCGGCCTCTTTTCCTTAATCGATCCAAGGTTCTTAACTGCGACATTGCTTGAGCCAACTCAGCTTGAGCTTTGGCAAAATCAATTTTGCCAGATTTATCTGACAACATTTCTTCAGCTTTTGCTTTTGCTTCTAATGCAGAGGCTTCATCAATATCTTTTGCCCTGATTGCAGTATCAGCCAAGACAGTGACTAAATGCGGTTGTACTTCTAAAATACCGCCTGAGACATGATATTCCTGTGTCTCAGTTTCACTGACCTTAACTCTTACTTCACCAGGAAGAAGATTTGTTATCAATGGAGCATGACGTGGCGCAATACCTACTTCGCCAAGCTCAGCAGGGGCAAACAACATTTCAGCCAATCCGGAAAAAATCTCTTTCTCAGCACTAACAATGTCTACATGTACGGTCATAGTCATAATATCTCCTAAAAGGATTACATTCCTTTAGCTTTCTCAACAGCTTCATCAATGGTACCAACCATATAGAAAGCTTGTTCAGGTAGTGCATCATAATCACCAGCAATAATACCTTTAAAACCGGCAATGGTGTCTTTTAATGATACATATTTTCCTGGCGAACCAGTAAATACTTCAGCAACAAAGAAAGGTTGAGACAAGAAACGTTGTATTTTACGTGCTCTTGATACAGTCAATTTATCTTCTTCAGATAATTCGTCCATACCTAAAATCGCAATAATATCACGTAATTCTTTATAACGTTGTAATAAGCCTTGAACGCCACGAGCAACTTCGTAATGCTCATCACCAATCACTAAAGGATCTAACTGACGACTACTTGAATCCAATGGATCAATCGCAGGATAAATACCTAGCTCAGCAATTTGACGAGACAATACCACTGTCGCATCCAAATGCGCGAAAGTCGTAGCAGGTGATGGATCTGTTAAATCATCCGCAGGTACATATACCGCCTGGATTGATGTAAT
>Ga0209184_1001835_pt1 | contig 12306 bp, 11 predicted proteins | sample EN8Hudsemesocosm_2_FD_184627 | JGI IMG/M metagenome (GOLD analysis project Ga0209184, IMG submission 184627) | Methane-oxidizing microbial communities from mesocosms in the Hudson Canyon - EN8C Hudson Canyon (SPAdes) (version 2) | ecosystem: Environmental > Aquatic > Marine > Cold seeps | place... | reverse complement strand
TAGCCAGCACTCATAACAAAAGAGTTGGTTTATTTGAAGTAGGTGAAAGCGCTTCTGACGAAGTATCACGTGTTGCTGAAGGCGGTGATATTGCACCACTTAATGAGCTACTTTCTGAATCTAACAATGTACACTCAACCGCTAGCAGCAGTGGCTTACTTGCTCCAGGTCAATCAGTTGAAATTGAAATTGATGGGTCGCGACAATTTAAAAAAATCAGCATGATATCAATGCTACTCCCCACTAACGATACGATGTTAGCACTTCAAGGCGCAAAGCTACCTAGGCATGGAACAGCAACCTACTATATGAACGCCTACGATGCTGGAACAGAGACTAATGATGAATACTGTGCCAACATTCCAGGCCCTCATTGTGGTGGCGCACCCTTTTCACCTGAAGACGATGGAGAAGGTTATATTTACCCTAGCCCAGCGATTCACGGCGAAGCTGATCTATCACGTGAAGCCTATCAGTGGAACGGCCCTGTGGCGAAAGTTGTAATTGAGCGTATGTATTAATTAAACACCTCTGCCAATACACGCATCAAGTTTTCTCTTAGCATGATGCGCTCCTTAAACGTTGGGGAATAAGAAGTATTTTAATACCCAACGTTTGACCCTCGCCCCCTCAAGTCATTTCATCATACATACACTATCAACCAGACATGCGTGCAGATTAGTATTAATTACAGCCTTAGTGTTTTTGGAAATAATAACGAATATCTTGAGACGTGCTGACACAACATTGATCAATACACATTTATAGATAAATGCCTCACAAGACAAATTAAGGTCGAACAAAGTTTTCTGACATTATGGGATTTTATTATAGAGAGAGTAATTATAGAAAAAGCTATTTTAAGGGGACTATTCGCCATTTATTTCAGGAAGAAATAAATGGCGGTGAGTCAGGGATTCGAACGCAAGGATCAATATCGCCAATACCCGCAAGTAACTGTAATATATACCACTATTAATTCACCCCTGCTAATTTACGCATCAAAACGCCAATAAAAATGCACGAAAAATGCACAAATAAATGAGTGCGTATGAACCCTGTCTGGTATTAATGATCGTTTTGGCTAAAATCAGTACTAAATACAGATAAGCTTAATAACCATAGGTTGAGCATTTTTCTATAACGCAGAATAAAGTACAAAAGCACTACCTTTTGGTGTGTCGGAAGACCACTAGCTGCTATGAGGGGTAGCTTCTAATGAAACCTGCATTTCCCCTGTTTTGGCCATAGCTTCAATTCCTTTCAAGCATTACTGTGTGAATTAACAGCACTTAAGCTTTCTGGTCTAAGAGTCAACAAATAAGGAAATTAAGATGGGTGTCTATGTAATTTGGTTAACTCCATTGATTTTTGGAACTGCGTTGTGGTTTTAGTTTGTGGATTTGCGAGGCTAAATACTGACCTTTCAATCCCGTATCCATCGAACAATCAAGAACGACTAAGCAACACATAATAACAATCCGGACAAAATCCACTAATAAGGACTCTCGCTATTTAATTTCGCCCGCGAATTCACGTAGAAATGCTGCATAAATTCTCTCTGGATCTGGCTTCATATCCTGCATAAGATCCCCAATCATATTCATCCCATCTATAACGTCAGAGAAGGTCCATAGCAGCTTATTTTGGATTTCTAAAACCGCTTCAAAAGACTTCCTAAATGCATCTGCTGTACCTTCATCATCAGATAATAGCCACATTGCATACATAATAGGCTTCGTGTGCTCTTCTAATTCATTACCAGCTCTCTTTGAAAACTTCGCAAAACCATCTACGAATTCCTCATAGGACATTGGCAAGTTACCATCGATATTACCTAAGTCACCAAACTCATCATCCATTTCATATCGCATGCCCCTAACAATACTTAGCTTAAAAAGCTTGAAATTGATTTGCGCAATGCCGACACTTGCTGAAATAACCCCATTGTAAGCAAGAAATACACGCAACGCTTCGCCGTTCACAGCGCCGCTAGCATGCTGACCCTGCCCTGGTTGAATTGCCTCAATCATCTTATCCGTTGCACTCATGATATCCTTGGCTACATGGCGGCCGATCAACTCTGACAATGCCATCCATTTCTCGATGAACGCTTTTCTATCGTTCTCGTCCGACTCATCTAACGGAGGAGTTTTGCGCCCCAAAGCCATTTCACGGAGACCATGAAAAGCAGAGCTAGACATCATGAACTCAACAACCGACAACCCTAAATCTCGAACACATTGTGGCGTTTTCTCAACGACAGCCGACAACTTGGCATTCTCAGCCTGCAATTCATGTTGCATAGTTCCCACTCCAAACTGCTGAATACCAAAGAGCGCGGTGGCCAGAGGCTCACCCGAACCCATAAAACCCGTCACATCTAAGTTGAACTCTCGGTTGCGAATTTGGGTTTTGACAGCTTCTTTTTTGGCTCCATGTGAGGTATGGAATGCGAAAAAATCTACCGTTGATCTAACTAAAACCGCCATAGATGCAAACACGACAAAAAACAATATCGCAAGTGCCACGCCAAGATACACTGTCAGGTTAAAGCTGTTCGCAAAACCAATTTCAAAGAAACTAAACAGCAAGTACGCTCCAGATAGAGCGACAACCGTAATACCTAAACTGTGTCGCACGTGCTTTTTTACCACTTCGTTAAGAGATAAATCAGCCTTCTCTATGTTCTCAGAGCTATCTCGCATCGCTGCAACAAAGCCTTGCACTCGGGCATAATTCTCGAGTGGGTCCAACTGAGAATCGACAGGAGTTACAATTTTTCGCTTTGGATTCATAATCTTCTTAGTGAAATGAAATAAATCTGGCGTCGAAATCACTCGAGTGAACAAACTAGCCGTCATGGCGTCTGCAGATAACTCCTCCCAGAAGCGAGCCGACTTCCCTCGGAAGTAGTTTCGATACAACCCGATTGCTACATAAAATGAGCACGCAGCAACAGCCACTAAGGAATTCAACGAGAGGAGAAAAATTCCACTTGCAGCAACGACCGCTCCCCACAACGATCTACGACGCTCCCAAGATTCTTCGCTACAGTGACCAAACTCATGCAACAAAGCCAACAATCGCGAAGCATTCAGATTCTCTGGGCCATAGGGTGTAAATACAAAGGTCACGCTTGGAGCAACGTTTAGAGCAAAACTGCCAACGTAAGCACCATCTTCTCTAGGCAACAATTGGAACAAGTAGCAATTTCCCAACGGGAGTTGTTCGCCTTTTGCAGAAAAATCTTTGTCTTTGATTAAGCCATCGAGATCGGTTGCATGAATTGTTCCGCCGGCATCCAGAGCCCCCCCCAAATCCTCACCCAAATAGTCCGTAAAATCCCTAAAAATCGGCTTTTCAAAAGACTGATTAGTCCGAGTCAAAGTTCGGACGGTCATCGCTGTACTCACCAGATCCCACGCACGATCTGCGAGGTGGACGACTGCGAATATCAGTATAAATACTCCAGCGCCCTCAAGCACTGGTCGGTCATAAAACGCGACCAACCCCAATGGAGCCACCCAGACCCACGAAGAGTGTGGATATCGCTTAGGAAAAGCCATAAAGAAGGGCTTGGAAACCAGATAGCGCCAAGAAAGCATAGGGGTCATTCATGTACCCCTTACTACGTCATCAATAAAGCTCTCCAACTCATCGTCTGAGAGTGCTGCGCTAATTAAAGAATACTTGTCTTTAATGATTTCCTTGGTCTTTTCTCGATTATCTGCTTTTCTCTTCTTCGGCAGCAAAGGCAAAACTGCAGTGATCAAGCCCGCAACAGCGGCCAACAGTTCAACTATGGTTGCTATATCGAGCTGATTCGCACCGGTAACGGTAACGATCTCAATCGGTTCTCCAACTCTTATTTTCTCTAAGGCACCATCCGGAAGAAATTCAGCATCCGCTTCAAAATAGTCTTCTACCAATCGATCGAATAAATCTTTCATTTTTGTTTGCTCCTGTTTTCTTGATTTTTAAAGTATGTCCTAATTAACGTGTTTTAATTCCTGATTAATCTCAGATAAAACAGAACGTCAAATTTATAAATATCTACAGTTGTATCATCGGGTATAGGAAACCAATACTCATCTGGATAGCCAACACCTTCATATTTTTCAGTAACCAACTTTTTAGCAAAACCCAGCTTTACAAGAGTTTCTATATCTTCGGGCTCATAGTATTGAGCCCAAATAGAATATCTATTGAACTCAGTCATATTTAGCTGATCATATTTTATATAGTTCGATATTCATATGTATGGCTAACGCCTTAATCACAGAGACCAAAATAGTTGGAGGCTTTCGAGCGTGTTTTTGCACGAAAGGTAACAACTGTTTTGGTTCCTGAGCACTACCTTATTAGACTTGAAGGAGTGACCGAATCTCATTCTCTATACCTCTAATAGAAACTCGCCAAAAGCTTCCCTTGCTTCCATAAGCCGCACAAGCCTATTTCCCGCACCTCCAATTTCGTCACCCACTAGCTCGCCTATAGCCGGATTCCGCAAATCTACGTCATGTAGCCGTCGCTCTATGGCAATAATATTGTTCATTGCAAAGTATGGTCTTGTGGACACATAAATTTCATCATACATAGCCGTATGCTCTTTAATCATTCTTGCAATTAGAGCTTGGGGGGTCGTTGCTTATTTCAGTCGACGAAAAATCGGCATTACCCCAATTCACCTTCGCAATCTTTTGATAGGCTTCGTCTAGTTTCTCAAGTGTGGATTCCTTCCCGGACAGTTCAGCCTTAAACTTTTCCACGTTGGCTGAAATAAAGTATCCAAATATACCTGACACTATTGCAGCGACTACAGCCGACGCCAACAACACAGTACCATTTTAGACATTTAGATCTCCCAATATAGTCACTTCAGAAAATCGGCTAACGCCGCTATAACAAGCGCCGGTTTTTGGCGTCTTAAATTATAGCTTTGTGTACGCCCAACGGTGTATTTTTGAGAGCGACTGTAGGAAGAAGCGCTTTCAAATCTTCCGGAGTCACATGCAGTGGGGGTTCAGAAGCCATGATGACATACTGTTGCTCAGCTAGCTTTTCTACAGCTATACCTTGAAATGAGTAAGGGTAAGATTTATGAAACTCCTTCCAAGACCTTTCACTAATATCATGAGTCCTAGCCATCAACTCAACCGAGCTTATTCAAAGTAAAATCAAAATAAATTTGAGAATTCCTTTCATATTTATATCCTCCATAATAATCGAACGTAGACTCAAGGCCGCTGAGTTTCTGATAGCTGACAAAAAGTCTTATTTAGTTCCTATATGCTTTAATTGAATAAACCTCACCTATGAAAAAATCAAAAACGTAAAAAACATTAATTTAAATGTTTTTATTTGTTTCCTCTGAAAATTATTACTCAAGCTAGCTCAACACTGAAAAATTTAAAGCGCAGCAAAAAAATGATTCGAGTGCTTGTGATTAATTGCTGCTATCTCGCTCTCCAAGTACCGTTAGTTGCACAGACATAGTCACCGACTATGTCTCCCGTTGTATAAGGCACCCCATCATGATAGCAAGTTGCAGAAACTGCAGTTGATGTAAAAAGAGTCGCGACAAAAAAAAGTCGTGATAGCATATTTTTCTCCGAAATATTATTTATATTTAGCATAGCCTGATTCAAATTTTGACAAAGAAGCGCTTCCAATTAGCTTTCTCATATCTAAGAATGAAACTTGAATTAGATCTATTAATTCAGATACTTCATTTTCTGAAGCTACAGGACAATCAAAAGGTCTCTCAACACTTATATCCACAGATCTAGATTTAGTGTTATCAAATATGCGAATTGATTTTCGAAAATATGGATTAGACCTACAAGAGGCTCCTGTACCTATAGGTATATGATTTCCTCCTGGGACGCTAAACCTCATTGGTTTAGCAACCTCCTTGAAAGGGCCTTTAGCTTCAACAACTAGTTCTCTTAGGGCATCAGAAACAGGGTGGTCATAGCCAAGTGTTTCTATAGCACTAATAATTGTCTTGTCTTCGACGTCATAAAATTTGTGAAACTTTCTATTAAAAGGTCCTCGCAGGTCTTCTAATAGTTTTCTTAAACCAACAGATAACCTATCCTCTCCTTGGAGAGTAGCCATTTCTTCTGCAAGTTGTGGGTCATGAGAATTATAAACACTATGAAACTCTTTAAGTAATGCTTGTGTTTCGCGTTTTCTATCAGTGTCTTTAAATAATAAGTTAATCACTTCTACAGCTTGTAGCTGACTATTATCTAGATCCATCTCAATAGAGATGTCGCCCAAATTTAAAGTTACCTTTGCTTTTGAGTTTGAGTAATACGTGTAGGACAGAACACTTAATAACCCGATAATTACAATAACTGATATAAGTAAAGTTTTACTTTTTGCAGCATTTCCTTGAACTTCATTGTCATTCATAAAAATAAATTTCATCCTTGTTCTCTTACTGGTTCCTGCCAGCTGGCGAGGGCGTTATGAAAATCAAAAAATTATCACCCAAATAAATTTGTTTTTTATTCTAAATAAAACTTTAAGTAGCGCCATTTAACTCTTTAATTTTATTAATAAACAAAGTAGCTATTTTTCTAAACCCTACGGACGTTGGATGAATTTCATCACGCCAATCATCTTCATTCCCTGCCTCAAGAGTGCCCTGCGTTTCAAGTACATGAAATTTCCCACCAGCCTGTGGTAATGACTCCAATTTTTTAATTGTTTTACCAAAACTAGAAAGCAAATAGCGAATTATTTCATTCTGCTTATCCAATGGTATTCCTCTATCGCTCAAATAAGGGCTCATCCATGACTTAGTTTCATACCAATCACCAACGATACCTCCAAATAAGTGAACGCCCTCTGAACTAGGTGCAGGAATATCATACATATGTGTAATAATTTCGGTTTCAGGCGCAAAGTCATTTCTGATGTCCATAAAATCGATATAGGCGTTACGAACACTTTCTAACTTACGTTCGAATCTTTCTTTATTAATTAATGACTCTGCAGAGGTGCCTTCAATATATTGCCCTGGCTTTAAAATAAAGTTCATGTCGTACTCTCCAACAATATCATTCCCCCCACCAGACAATAGAATAAAGTCAATATCATTTCCGCTACGTTCTAGAACTTCGAAAGTATTGTGTTTTTGGTCTCCATAAACCATTTCCATTATTTCATCGCCATTAGATTCATGACGAAGCATATTAATATCCCCTCTCATCTCTTGGCAGATCCAAGCCAATATATTTGAAGGTTCACCAACAATTAGATTTTTCTTAGGGTAACCAAACCAACTATCGCCTTCAGCGAAAATATTAATTCGACCAGGTAATTTATTTATCATCCATTCAAAATATCTCTGCTCTTTAGTAACACCATATTTTTCTAATTTTTCTGCCAAGTGAGGGCTAATATTGTGCGGCATAATATTTTCCATTCCCTATATTTATCTCATTAAAAATTTTAGATGACTGCCAAAGACAAAGAACTTACTTTTTTTGTCTAACTTTACGATTTCGATTACAAGCTATCTGATAAATTTTCTTTCTGTATATAAGCATGCTATGGCTTCTTACCGGAGCCTTAAAACTGAAAAATATATGTTTCCAAAACCATATTAACCGATCAATCGCAGGCGGATTACTCAACAATTTAACGTCTTGAAAGCGCCCCCCGGCCACATCTGTTAAGTAGCGTAGATCTCCGTAATGCCTATAGCCATTTAATTTGTCAATCATCACTTCAAATTTTCTAAAAAGTCGAGATATAGGAGGATAAAAACCGGTTAATATTGATAAAGCTTTCATCAAATTTACAAACAAAACATTAAGAGCTCCAGGCGGTATTTTGGGCACAATATCACTAGAATTAACTACACGATAAACTGGCGTTTTAATGTTTTCAAAGTACTCGTAATTAGCGACCCTTGGCCCGCCAAAGGTATAACAAGCTCCGTTTATGTTAGAAGCTAGTTGCCTTGTTGCAAGTAAAGCAAGCGCACCACCTAATGAATGCCCTGTAAGAAACAGAGGCAAGGGAGTTCCATTATCACCAAGTGCCTGATTAGAATTTAAAATGTCGGATAATATATTTTCTACTGTTCTACCTTTTTCATTCGTATTCACACTAAAAGCGTTATTGAAACCAGTATGAATTTTAATAGTGCCTACCTGAGTTGGCACAGCAAAAGCGTCAGTCAGCCAGTCCGAGACTTTAGCCTCAGTTCCCCTAAACGCAATAACCAGATAAGGCTGCTCATTCACAACATTACGTTTACAAACAAAGGCTTGACTGGTTTTAACATTTATAGTTTCAATAAGGTCGAAGCCAGAATTTTTAAGTAATTTCCTTAATAAGTCGACACTTATATTATGCCCTAATAAAGCATCCTCACTGAATGCGTCAAGGAATTTACGAATATTTTCTGTATCATCAAGTTTAAGATCGAGCAAGCCCTTGACTGCGTCACTAATGAAGCTGCTTGAGCCTTCAAACTCGAAATACGCTAGGTCCGACATCTCAGCAAGTACATATGCCATACGATCACTATAAGCAGGACGCGCCACCGGAGGAGATAGCATTTTAGGATCAACAAAAAACTCGCCGATAGGCTTTTGATTTGGATTAACTCGCCTTCTATACGAAAAAAAACCCGTACCGAGTAATCCTGAGGCCACTAAAATAGTGACTAGAGAAGTGAATGAATTCTGTGAAAGAAAACCAGTAAGAATTGAGAACAGCTCTGAAAATTCCATTTCATTGAACCTTAGTATTTTAACGAATATTATTTTTATCGCTAAATACGAGAGACAACATCAGCTAATAAATCTTTAATCCATTCGCAATCATATAAGCAATAAGATTTATTAGGCACTATCCTCATAGCAAATTTAACATATATCAACTAGACCTAAAAAATCAAGTGAAATTAAACCGTGAAGGGTAAGCCGATCTTAATTTATTGCAACGACACTTATTGATAGCTAACTCGAACAAGCGTGATATTGTTTTTCGTTCATAGAGTAATGAACACGTTCTCCCATTACCTATACATCTTTTATTATCATGAATATCGGCGTTTTTCAGTTGAATCCACAGGTCTTTACTAGCGACTTTTTAACGTTCTAAAATGGATCGACTTTTGCAACGGAAAACTATCCGGCAGCAGTGTCTTTTTATGGAACTGAATGCAAATCTCATTGTTGTTGCTGTTGCTGCACTAATATTTGAAATTCATCGACACTTTCCGGCACACGATAACATGGATTATACGCAAGAGAGTCACAACTATTCTTGATGATACATATTGAGACAAGGGGCTCATAGATACTCTTGATATATGAGTTCAAAAATACAACCTCATAGCATATAGACACCACACAACTTATGACGTACATGAACAGGTTCAATTATTGAATTAGGAGCTATATTTGAAGTAGTAAAACACAATTTAAGCCATACAGAAGAGGATAAGTTCATGAAACTTATCCTAGATGAAAGTACAAGCCTCAAATGAAAGGAGCTTGTTTTTCTTGGAAGTACATTTAGTCATACCTAATAACTACACTGAGGTATGACTTAGAGATATTTAAATAGAAAAATTACTAATAACCTACATAACCAGCTGATGCTAGTTCACAGAAAGTCAAGCTTAGTAATATCAACGTTAGTTTAATTTTCATTGAGAACTCCTGATTTGTCTTAATACATTCTAGTCCTTAGGTTTTTCAGAGTCAACTTTAACACTAACGACTCTTTTGTTATTGCTATCAAAATATGAAGACCAATTTGATAAACAATAACCTTCAACAATTTTTAGCTGTTCCATTCTAAAGTATTTCTGCTCTTTATCGCCATCTTTTTTTGTAAGTAATTTGGTTAAACTTTGTAAATGACTGGCAGGTGGGGCTATTTGAGACCGGGTTTCTGATGAGCTTCTATCATAAGCTATACGCAATTGCTCTGATTCACAGAGCTTTGTAAGAACCATTTTAGTGCTTGAAATTAAAAACTGCTCTTCCGATATAGTTAATACCAACTTTTTATTGATTAACTGCTCAATTAACACTATTGCCGACCTAGCCAATGAATCAAATAAGTCGATATCATTAGTATTTAAATAAACATTGAATATATCCCTATATATAAAATAATAGTCTAAATTGTTATAACTATATTCTTTACTAGATGGATCAATAAATTCTGTTTTATTTGAAACAGCGGAAAGAATTTGGTTTTTAGCTTTAATAAAACCAGGCCAGATTAAGAGAGTTTCTTTACTAGACTCAATGATCTTTTTATCCTTATCACCCTCATTTTTAACAAGAGGGCCTACACTATTCTCATAAAAATCTTTAACGACCCTCCACTTTTCATCTCCTTCATGCGAACCCACATTAAATGCGACAAGCATCGCAGAGTAATTTTTTGGCTCGAGCGTTCTCGTAGCAATCGGAAAAATAAAATTATAATATGTACCTAATGCAGTTTTTATGAGCAAAGGTTTTTTTGATACATTATCGTAAGCTTTATTAAACTCTACCAGGTCATTTAGTAAGAAACTATTCTGACCTTTTCTTGACGCCCCTTTAAGTACTAAGTCTAAAATAGGAGCCTCTAAAATTCTGCATCGTTGATATGCATGCTTTAAATCCTGATAAGCATGAGTTTGAAAACCATCAGCCCAGCTTCGTAAAGCCTTTGAGGTTAACTTTTGAGAATAAATAAACCCTTCAGGAGTGCAGTTTAACGCCTTAAGAAAGTCTTTGTCTTCGTGGATGGAAAGCTTTGAGTAATTGCCTAACTGCTGTGCGTAAGTATATAAGACAAGAGTCGCCTCATCCATTCTTGTTGGCTTAAAGTCTGAATAATCATGATCTCTTCGTCGGTCGTTTATTCGAGAAATCGCAGAGCTAGTATCGTCAATCATATCACCATAAGCGCCTTGCCAATAACGCTCGGCAAACCTTCTTTCCAAAGAAGTCTGAACTGTTCTAATAATACTATTTCCGTCAAGCTGGTACTTAATTTCAGTCTCAATTTTATCTGTAGCTGCCTTAATGGATGTATCTAAAGTTGACAACGCATCAGACTGCATGTCATTTACTTCAGCAATAAATGAGTAACCCGCAAAACCTGCCAAAACCACAACAATCCCCAAAACATATATCCAATTTTGGTACAGGACATAAATTGGAGAAAGCTTTTCTTCCAGCTTTTCAATTTTATCAGCCTGAATCGTAAGAGGATTCAGTCGCTTATTAAATTCTGCAAGCAACTCAGTCTCAGCAATCAGATTTTTAAAGCTAGATGTCACACCTGAATCTTCTGTATTTGTCGACGACTCCGCTAATAAAGCACTTATTTGCTCTTTTATTTTCTTTTGGGTCTCTATATTCCCTTCAGTTATTGCATGATGGTACTTAGTAATTAAATCTATTATTTGAGTCTGTAAGGATTCATTCACAAGTAACACCTATCCGTTTATTTTTTTGAATTTAACAATTTCTATTTATCTGAACAACCAAGCTAAGTTAAAACAAGCTTACTAACTGTACATCGTAACTATTTACTTTAATAAAACACAACAATTCATTATTCTTCCCCTAACATATAACAAACAAAACTCAAAAACATCATAAGTTTGCACCGCCTCCACTGAAGTAAGCCCTATGTACAAGCCTATATTATTACCAAATTACCCTTCAGGGTTTGCTCCAAACTCAATTGACTTCATAGAGAGGTTTTCTTAGATATTCCCGAACACTAGAAAAATCGATTATGCTCCATTTTTGTGCCAATACATAACTTAACTCGACACAACACAATAACTTAGAAACGGTAGCTAAGTTGTGTAGTAATATACCGATATGTCATAAACAACATTTTAAAAATCTATGCCATTGCGCCCGTATTTAATTCAATCTCAAATAATTGAAGAACACTTCCCCCTTCACTTTTCATTGCTGAAGGTAAGTTTGGGTTAAGGCTAACTATATTTCTGTCTAAATCCACATCCACGTAGTTGTTATACTTCCTTAACAACAGCTCTGCTTGTAGTAAGAGTATTTTGTATTGATTTTTTTAATACCTAAAGGGCTATTAATAACTAAAGATTCAACAGCCTTTTTTGCCAATGGAATTAAGGCTGGGTTAACGCCCCAGCCAAATATAACAGGTACATTTTGAATAAATAGCAGACTCAACTCTGATTTCCGTTTCGTTGAGAAAATGGAATATTCTACTAATTTAGACTCATCGGATTTTACAAACTTGTAGATAGTGCTTGAGTCTGGTGTTCGA
>Ga0209184_1001833_pt1 | contig 12325 bp, 9 predicted proteins | sample EN8Hudsemesocosm_2_FD_184627 | JGI IMG/M metagenome (GOLD analysis project Ga0209184, IMG submission 184627) | Methane-oxidizing microbial communities from mesocosms in the Hudson Canyon - EN8C Hudson Canyon (SPAdes) (version 2) | ecosystem: Environmental > Aquatic > Marine > Cold seeps | place... | reverse complement strand
AGGATCGCCAGCACGTCCACCAGAGTGATTTTCTAAGCCAATATGAATCACACCGCCTAAGAAAGTCCCGGTGGTTAACACTACGGTTTTACTAAGAAAGCGCACGCCCATGTTTGTCACAACGCCCGTGACTCGATCGCCTTCAACAATTAAGTCATCTGCTGACTGTTGGAAAATATCTAAACCATCCTGATTTTCCAGAATATCGCGAATGGCGGCTTTATATAAAATACGATCTGCTTGAGCTCGTGTCGCGCGCACTGCAGGGCCTTTGCGACTATTCAATACCCTGAACTGGATGCCAGCCAGGTCGGTGGCCTTCGCCATCGCACCATCTAAGGCATCAATTTCTTTTACCAAATGGCTTTTACCAATGCCACCAATGGCAGGATTACAGGACATTTGGCCTAGCGTTTCTATATTATGCGTAAGTAAGAGTACTTGACTACCTAATCTGGCTGCTGCGAGCGCTGCTTCTGTTCCAGCATGACCGCCACCGATAACAATCACATCGTAATTTTTATGGTAATCCACTTTAAAGCCTCATAATAATAGAAAATAGCGCCGCATTATAAAGACTCGCTAGCGTAATGACAGCAATAATTGAACAATTAATAACCAATTAAGCTTTAATAATGTTTATTAGGAGATGTTTTAGCGCATTTTTGAATGATGCAGGCAAGTAAACAGCGAATCAGTATTAAAGTTGAATATTTATTCAATATTTTATATTTCAAACACTTACGAGCGAAATATAAATAAGTTATCAAACAACTTATCCACAGATAAATTGACATAAAACTTTAACTATCATCAATAAGACTATGATTATTATTGAGTTTTATATAAAAACTTAATAACAGCACTGATATTCAAATACTTATCCACAACTTAGACTCAAGTTATTAACTAGCACTATCTCGCAATCCTTGAACTCTATCCTGTAGACCTTGAGCAGAAACATTTTCAGGTAAAATAGCTTCTGATGCTAATACATTTACTTTAGACCAGAAACGCTTAGGGGCCGTCGTAAATGCTGTGCCGCCTTTATGACTAAAGTAACTCCCCCACAAACCCTGCAACGCAAGCGGAATAACAGGTACGGCATCTCGCTTGATAATGGTTTCAATGCCACTTTTAAAGGGGTTCATCTCCCCTGTTTTGGTTAATTTCCCTTCAGGAAAAATACACACTAGTTCATCATTTTTCAAAGCTGAAGAAACTGAATCAAAGGCTTGATGATAGGTAAGCTCATTTTGATGAATTGGTGCGATAGGTATTGCATTCACTATTCTAAAAAACCATCCCATAAAAGGACTTTTAAAAATATTATGGTCCATCACAAATCGAATAGGTCTTGGGCAGGTACCCGCAATTAACAAAGCATCGACATAACTTACATGATTACAAACTAAAACAGCTGGACCGGTTTTTGGAATATTATATAAGTCTTTTACGTTTACCCGATAAATCGTATGTGACAATACCCAGACAATAAAGCGCGCCACAAACTCATTTATCTGATAGAAAATATACGCACTCACAACTAAATTCATAATGGCTAAAACTAGGAAAAAATCAACAATCGTTAGATCCAATATCCCCAGAAATAACATGCCTATTAAGCCGCTCGCCACAAGAAAGACTGCGTTCATGATATTAATCACCGCAATGGTACGTGCTCGATATTTTTCTTCCGACCTGAATTGAACAAAAGCATTTAAGGGCACAATAAAAATACCGCCAGAAATACCAATTCCAGCTAGATCTATCAGTAAACGCCAATTAGCTGCCTCATTTAGAAACATTAGCCAGGAAATAGCGGTATCTGGTCTATCAGGAACAGCAAAATATAAATCAATACCAAACAAGGTCATGCCTAAGGCACCCAAAGGCACTATACCTAATTCAACATGTTGTCCCGATAATTTTTCACACAGCATGGAGCCGAAGCCAATGCCAATCGAAAAAACCGCCAATAGCAAAGTAACTAAGGACGCGTCACCGTGTAATACATCTTTAGAGAAACTGGGAAACTGAGTTAAATACGAAGCGCCTAAAAACCAAAACCATGAGATTGCCATAATCGCTAGGAATATTGAACGTGTTTCACGCGTTTTTGAAATCAGCGCGAAGCTTGTGCTGATAGGATTGAAAGAAATCTTTAATTGGCTATCAGAAGGCGCCCCATATGGAATAGAGCGACTCGTTAGATAGCCCAATATAGCTAAACCAACCACCATCGTAGCGGTAATGATTAAATTGGCATCAAACTGCATGATGATACCTGCACCAATTGTTGCCAACAAAATAGATACGAAAGTACCCATTTGAACCAAAGCATTGCCTCCCACTAGTTCTTCTGGCTTAAGATGCTGAGGTAAAATGGCGTATTTTGCAGGCCCAAAGAAACTTGACTGCGCACCCATTAAAAATAATAAAAACAATAATAAGTAGTATTGCTCAAAGATAAGGCCAACAGCTGCAGCTAGCATAATCACAATTTCAATCAGTTTTATTTTTCTAATTAAAGAGGATTTTTCATATTTATCAGTTATTTGACCAGCAATACTGGAAAATAATAAAAAAGGTAAAATAAACAAAACCGCGGCTAAATTTAATACCAATAAAGTATTCATACCCAAACTTTCTGACACATTATATGTGAGCATCAACATTAAGCTATTTTTGAAAATATTATCGTTGAAAGCACCAAGAAACTGTGTCGAAAAGAAGGGAAGAAAATTTTTAGATTTTAATAGTGAGGACTGACTCATCCATGACTCCGTTTATGCTAAAAATAAGATAGTGCGCTTTCAATTGATAAGGGCTATTAAATTATTTACCAATACAAAAGCTACTGAATATTTCACCTAATAGGTCATCAGGTCGAAATTTTCCGGTTATTTCTCCCAGTGACTCTTGAGAGATTCGAAGCTCTTCTGCCAATAATTCACCGGCATTCATTTCAACTAACTGGCGACGGCCGATAGAAACTGCCTCAAGGGCTTTGTTCAGTGCCTCTAAATGCCGCCGTCTTGCTGTAAATGTTCCCTCATTAGTGGCATCAAAACCCACACACTCTTTTAAATGCGCTTGTAATATAGAAAGCCCTAGTTTTGATTTCGCTGAAATTGAAACAATAGGGAAGGGGCCAGTCGCATCAATAGAGGCTTCTTCATCTAACTTATCCACTTTATTACGAATAAGTGTTAAATGACTTGTACGTGATAGCTTTTCAATAAACTCAGGCCAAGCATGATCAGAATTATGATCATCCGGATTACTTGCATCCGTTACCAATAATATACGATCAGCTTGTTCAATTTCCTGCCAAGCGCGATCAATGCCAATTAATTCAACCTCATCACGACTTTCACGTAAACCAGCGGTATCTATAATATGTAAAGGCATACCATCTATATTAATCTGCTCTTTAAGCACATCTCTCGTGGTACCTTCAATATCAGTCACAATAGCTGATTCTTTTCCCGCTAAAGCATTTAATAAACTAGATTTACCGGCATTTGGTTTACCCGCAATAACAACACGCATGCCTTCACTTAAGAGCGCACCTTGATTGGCATTTTTAATTAATATTTCCAGGCGTGTAATCAATTCATCAACTTGATTAAGTACATTTGAGTCCGTTAAAAAATCGACTTCCTCTTCAGGGAAATCAATTGCGGCTTCGACGAATATGCGCAACTTTATCAAAGCAGCAACAATGTCATTTACTTGCTTGGAAAACTCGCCCTGTAAAGACCTTAAAGCGGAGCGCGCAGCTTGCTCAGAAGTACTATTTATTAAATCAGAAATAGCTTCAGCCTGAACTAAATCTAATTTGTCGTTAAAAAAAGCCCTTTGAGAAAACTCTCCTGCCTGCGCTAATCGTCCACCCAAAGATACAATTGTTTTTAAGATTAAATCTAAAACAATCGGCCCGCCATGTGCTTGTAGTTCGACCACGTCTTCACCGGTAAAAGAGTTCGGCGCTTTAAAAAACAAGGCAATGCCCTGGTCTAAACGTTGGTCTTCAATATCATGAAAGTCGCAATAGTGGGCAAAGCGATTTTTAGGGGAGAATTTGAGAATAGTTTCTGCAATAGTCAGAGCCTGAGGCCCTGAAATTCTTACAATACCGACACCACCACGTCCAGCTGCAGTAGCCAGCGCGGCGATGGTGTCTTTATGATAATTACTCATACACTGTTTGTAACACTTAAGCGTGAGATTTTTCTATTTGTCGTGTAATCACCCATTGCTGACTAATAGACAAAATATTATTCACAAGCCAGTAAAGTACTAGACCCGATGGGAACCATAAAAAGAATACTGTCATCATGACAGGCATAATTTTCATTACTTTAGCCTGCATCGGATCAGGTGGTGCTGGGTTTAACTGCATCTGGATAAACATACTGATGCCCATCAAAATAGGCAAAATAAAGAACGGGTCTTTTACAGATAAGTCATTAATCCAAAACATAAACGGCGCATGACGTAACTGTACACTTTCTAGCAATACCCAATATAACGCAATGAACACTGGCATCTGAACAATAATAGGTAAGCAGCCCCCAAGCGGATTGATTTTTTCTTTCTTGTAAAGCTCCATCATCGCTTGAGACATTTTTTGTCTGTCATCACCATATTGATCTTTTAGCGACTTAAGCTTAGGTCCAACTCTGCGCATATTTGCCATTGAACGATAGCTCGCAGCTGATAGTTTAAAAAACAAAGCTTTAACAACAACGGTGACAAGAATAATGGCTACAGCCCAGTTTTGAACCAGACCATATAAAAAATCAAGCAATAGGAATAGGGGATAAGCAATGAAGAACAACCAGCCATAATCTACTGTTAAATCTAGTTTAGGCGCAGCATTCTCAAGTCGATCAATTATTTTAGGCCCTAAGTATAAGTTAGCTGAAACAGATTGCGTTTCTCCTGGCTCAACTTTGGTTGCGGGACTAATGAAGCCCATTAAATAAAGACCATTTTTAACGCGAGTTTGGTAAGTATGGGTAACGTCAGAGTTTGGAATCCAAGCACTCAAAAAATAGTGTTGAATAAATGCAACCCAACCACCTTCAATCTGTTCATTGATCGGCTCTTCTAACATGTCATCAAAATCATACTTTTCATAGGGCTTTTCAGTACTAGATAATGCCATGCCTAGGAAAGACTGCATTCCCATACTGCTTTGACTTGAAGGGTCACCACTTTTATCCCTTACGATTTTTCCTGAAAAATTACCTTCCCATGTAGAGTTAGACTGATTATTAATAAGGTAAGTTACATTAATTAAATAATCATCACGTTTGAAGCTATATCGCTTTATAAGTGAAACTCCAGTTTCATTTTTATAATTCAAATCTACAGTTAACTCATCAGCAGATTCAGATAAAACATAAGATGAGAGCTCACTACTGTAAATAGGGTTTGGTCCATTTTTCGATGAATCAAAACCGTCTTTGCCAAATAAACCGCTTTCAACAACATAATGGCGAAGATTATTTTTTTCTAAAAGAGGCAATGACTCTGTTGAACCTAATGCGGTTTTATATTCTGTCATTGTTGTTGAAATAACATTACCGCCATTCAGGTCAATAACGAGATCAAGTAAATCGGTTTTAACTTTGATTAGCTTTTTAACAGTATTTGAGGCTAGATTTTCAGTCGCTATTGTTTGCGAACCTGAAGATTCGGGCACAGTAAATTCAGTTGAGTTGCTAGTAGTATTTTCATGACTAGACTCGAAAGAATTTGAAGGTGTATTTTCTTGTATTTTCTGAGTTACAGCTTGCTGGGCAGGTAACTGACCATAATCTTCATTCCATGCTAGTACTAGCATGTAAGATACGATCGCCAAGCCAACAAAAATAATACCGCGTCTGACATCCATAAAATTCACTACCATTCTGTCTACGTAAGACTACAAGTTAAGGGTTTACATAATTTGATGAAATGTACTGTTATTTTTCATCAGATTGTATTTTTTCGGGTACTGGATCATGCCCACCTTTGCATCCGGGGTGGCATCTTAACACACGTCGAGCTGCAAGGAAGCATCCTTTGAAAGGACCATGTATTTGGATTGCTTCTAGAGCATATTCAGAGCAGGTGGGGTAATAACGACAAGAGGGTCCTAATATAGGACTAATACAAAGTTGATAAGCGCGAATAAGGCCGATGAAAAATTTTCTCACCATAACTTAGGCACCTTTTAGCTTTTTATAGTAGCTAGGATAATACTAGTCACTGACAAATTTACTCAGTGTTAATTATTAGTTTGTTTAGCCAATTTACGGTTTAATTTTTGCCATAAATACTGGAGCTCTTCAGTACAAGTAGTATTATCTACTTGACCTACTCCTTTTTTGGCTAAAATCACCATATCTAGGTTTGGAAGCGAATGACGTTTGTAACGAAAAGATTCCCTTAACAAACGTTTTATTCGATTCCTTTGAACCGCATGTTTTACATGTTTTTTAGCAACTATAATTCCCAAGCGAGTAGACTCTTTCTTAAGATCTCGAGCAAGCATCAAAAAGTGCTTGCTTGAAACTCTATGCTCTACTGTTTGGAATACATCGCTATAATCTGCCGAGGTCAGTAATCTGACAGACTTCGGAAATTGAAAACCAGTGTGTAAATCAGTACAACTCAAATTCAAAACTATGCGCTTAGTTCTTTACGACCTTTAGCACGACGTCTGTTTAAAATCTGACGTCCACTTTTAGTTGCCATACGAGCTCGAAAGCCATGTGATCTTTTACGCTTTAGCACGCTAGGTTGGAATGTTCTTTTCATTTCCAGTACTCACAAATTAATTTGGTTGAAAAACAGGAGCGGAATTGTACTTTTTTTGTTTCTAAGATACAAACTTTATTTCAAATAAGTTTTAAGGGATTTATCTTCTTAGAACTTAGAACTTAGAACTTAGAACTTAGAACTTAGAACTTAGAACTTAGAACTTAGAACTTAGAACTTAGAGTTATCCTTTGACCTAATATAATATTATTTATATATCTCTTTTATAGTTCTTTATTATTACTGAGCACGTTTTCTGTTCATAACCCTATTTTTTTAAATAAAAACAGTTATTTAAAGTATTAATATCCCTTTGTTTAACTTATGTATTTTCACTGTATTTAGCTTGAATAAAAAGTGGATAAAATCGGGTTTTAATTATCCACAATTTTATCACTATATTTATCCACAACTTAAATCTGAGATTTTGCATCAGATTTTCAAGTAAAAATTTTATAAAAAATAATTGTGCACAAGCTTGTGTGTAAAATGGTGATGTTATTGATTTATAAAGTTAAAGTTATTAACAGCCCTCTTATTAACCTTAAATTAAGGCTAGCAGTTAAACGTTTTAATCGTTAAAATCCAGTTCACTGAAGTTTTATTCATGTTAAGTCATCAATAAGTACTCAATTGGGTGAAATTAGAACCCTACTATTAGTAATAGGATAAATCGTCTACGTGCAAGAACAAGTATGGCCAGAGTGCTTAGTTAAACTAAAAGAAGAACTACCGAGTCAGCAATACAATACTTGGTTAAGACCATTACAGGGGGAATGCGTTGAGCAAACTCTCTATTTGTACGCACCCAATAAATTTGTATTGGATTGGGTTAAAGAAAAATTCCTCAATAGAATTAATGAAATACTCTCTGAGCTTAATTTTCAAAATTATGCCTCTAGTGTTAACTTGAAAATTGGCTCGTTAAAGGCCAAATCAGAAAGCCAGGCAGCCAGTAATAAGCAGAAAGTTAATAAAGCTGCTGTGACAACAACAACAACGTTACATAGACCTTCTATAAGAGAAACTAAGACCTTTCCCGTTAAAGCCGAACGACGTGTAGAGGTAGAAGGTTCCATAATCAAGCATCAGAGTTTTCTGAACCCTAATTTCACTTTTGATACCTTTGTTGAAGGTAAGTCGAATCAGCTTGCCAGAGCCGCTTCAGTTCAAATAGCGGAGAACCCGGGTGGCTCTTATAACCCACTATTTCTTTATGGTGGGGTGGGTTTAGGTAAGACCCACTTAATGCACTCAGTTGGAAATGAAATTGTTAAAAAGAATCCGAATGCAAAAGTAGTTTATTTACATTCAGAGCGTTTTGTAGCTGATATGGTTAAAGCGCTTCAAATTAATGCGATAAATGAATTCAAGCGTTTTTACCGGTCTGTTGATGCATTACTAATCGATGACATACAATTCTTTGCGCGGAAAGAGCGATCTCAAGAGGAGTTTTTTCATACCTTCAATGCATTACTCGAGGGGGGGCAGCAGATGATACTTACGTGCGATCGTTACCCTAAAGAAATTGATAATATGGAAGAAAGGCTCAAATCTCGTTTTGGTTGGGGTTTAACTGTGATGGTTGAACCGCCTGAATTAGAGACCAGAGTCGCAATTTTAATGAAAAAGGCTGAACAAACAAAAGTAGCCTTGAGTAGTGAATCGGCCTTTTTTATTGCTCAAAAAATTCGTTCTAATGTTCGTGAGTTAGAAGGAGCATTAAAATTAGTCGCTGCGAATGCACATTTTACCGGTGAAGAAATAACCCCGGTATTCATACGTGAATGTCTAAAAGATTTATTGGCCTTACATGATAAGCAAGTCAGCATTGAAAATATTCAACGTACCGTGGCTGAATATTATAAAATTAAAGTAGCGGATTTATTGTCCAAGCGACGAACACGCTCTGTTACACGTCCGCGTCAAATGGCCATGGCGCTTGCTAAGGAATTAACAAATCACAGTTTACCTGAAATAGGTGATGCTTTCGGAGGGCGTGATCATACAACGGTATTACATGCATGTAAGAAAGTCGTTGAGTTACGTGATATTGATCCTGGAATTAGAGAAGATCATCATAATTTTATGAGAATATTAACTACTTAATATTGTTTAAAAACAATAAGTTAAATAATATATTTACAATATACAACATTAGATAAAATGAGCTGAAAGCAATGAAACTAAACATCACGAGAGAAGAAATCTTAAGCCCTCTACAAATAATTTCGGGTGTTGTTGAAAGAAAGCAAACGATGCCTGTTCTTTCTAATATTTTGGTGGAAGCCGAGCCAGGTAGAGTTGCTTTGACAGGTACAAATATGGAGGTTGAATTAGTTTGTACATTAACCTCAGCTTTTGTAGAAACGGCTGGAAGTATTACCATACCCGCTAGAAAACTGGTTGATATTTGTCGTTCTTTGCCTAGTGATGCCTCTATAGAGTTAAGCCTTGAAGGCGAAAAAATGCACTTACGTTCTGGAAAGAGCCATTTCACATTGTCTACTTTACCTGCTGATCAGTTTCCTAACACAGTAGAAAGTGAACATGATTTAGCTGTCAGCTTTTCTCAGAATGATTTTAAGAAAATGTTGGATGCAACTTCTTTTGCGATGGCTCAACAAGATGTGCGTTATTATTTGAATGGCATGTTACTTGAGCTAGGCAATCAATATGTTCGTATGGTAGCAACAGATGGTCATCGTTTAGCCTTGTCATCTCTTGATACTGATCTCGCAATAGAAAATGAAAAACAGGTGATTGTTCCACGAAAAGGGATTATCGAGCTGGGTCGTCTTTTGTCTGACACCGATGATGAAGTCGTTTTATCTATTGGTGAAAGCCATATATTTTCTCAAATAGGGAACTATAAATTTACCTCAAAACTAATTGATGGGAAATTCCCAGATTACAACCGTGTCATACCAAAAGGTGGTGATAAGGTGATGTATGCTGAGCGTAGTGGGCTCAAGGATATGTTCAGCCGTGCCAGTATTTTATCGCATGAAAACATTCGTGGAATTCAACTTCATCTAAGCACAAATCAACTTCAAGTTTTTGCGAATAACCCTGAACATGAGCAAGCGGAAGATTGTTTAGAAGTAAACTATGAGTTTGATGATTTACAAATTGGTTTTAATGTCAGTTATCTCATTGATGTTATGAATGTTTTAAATAGTGACAATATTAAAATGACATTATCAAATGCTAATTCATCCGCTTTGATAGAGTCTTCAGAGGAAGATGGAAATTTATATGTCATTATGCCGATGAGATTGTAATCTTTATTATTCATATTATTAGTTTGAATTTTTAAACGTAATTTATTCAGAAAGAGATGTTACATGGGATTGTTTACAGATACGCTAAAAGGATCATTTCGAGTAGGTCAAACAACAAGTGTACTCGCTAAAACGGGTATACAGTGGTTATTAGGCAAGCGACCTGCAAACCCGAAATTATTAAGAGATGTGTTTGAAGAGCTTGGTGCTACTTATATTAAGCTAGGGCAATTCATTGCAAGTTCCCCAACATTTTTTCCGAAAGATTACGTTGAAGAGTTTCAAAATTGTTTGGACAAAACAAAGCCCTTTTCTTTTTCAATCGCTAGAAAAATAATTGAAACAGAACTAGGTAAACCTCTCGCGCAAGTCTATTCCTATGTTGACCCTGTGCCGCTTGCCTCAGCATCTATTGCACAGGTGCATGCTGCAAAATTACTTAGCGGTGAAGACGTTGTTATTAAAATTCAAAAACCAGGCGTAGCAAATGTTTTACTAACTGATTTGAACTTTCTCTATGTGTCTGCTCGAGTTATAGAGTACTTAGCGCCTAAGCTCTCATGGACATCTTTATCTGGTGTGGTTGAAGAAATTCAAAGAACCATGTTAGAAGAATGTGACTTTATTAAAGAAGCAAATAACTTAAATGAGTTTCGGGAATTTCTTGTACAGACTGAAAATGACGATGTCATTGTACCTCGGGTTTATGCTCAGGCGAGCACTTCGAAAATTCTAACTATGGAACGTTTTTACGGCGTTTCTCTGACAGATTTGGATACGATAAAACGATACTGTGATGACCCTGAACGAACGCTAATTACGGCCATGAACACTTGGTTTTCCAGCTTAACCCAATGTAAGTTTTTTCATGCCGATGTGCATGCGGGCAATCTAATGGTTTTGGAAAATGGTAAAATTGGTTTTATTGATTTTGGCATTGTAGGACGAATTAATCCTGGTACGTGGGAAGCTGTGTCTGATTTTATTTCTGCAATAATGATTGGACATTTTGAAGGCATGGCCGATGGCATGATAAGAATTGGTGTCACTAGCCATGATGTTGACGTTAAAGATCTGGCAAATGATTTACAACGAGTCTTTAACAAGCTTGATGTTATGGTACCTGATACTGTCGGCCTTGAAATACAAGGTGAGGACGATATAAATAACATTCTAATGGATATGGTGAAAGTAGGAGAAGATAACGGTATTCATTTTCCAAGGGAGTTTGCACTGTTACTTAAACAATTCTTATATTTTGATCGTTATGTACATGTACTCGCACCAGAGTTAGATATGTTTGTAGATAACCGTCTTAATATGCTTCATTAGTATTTATCTGGATTGGGCTATATCATATAGCCTAATTCTGATTTCATAGTTTCTATGTCAATTCATTCTATTTCATTTCATAACTTCAGAAACCTTCTTCATACAAGCTTATCTTTTGATAATCACTTGAACTTTATAACAGGCCTGAATGCCTCGGGTAAAACCAGTCTGTTAGAGTCGATTTATTATTTATCTACAGGTCGATCTTTTCGAACTCGCAAGTTTGAGAATGTTATTAGTAAATCTAACGATGCGAATGAGTTTATTATATTTGGTGAGACATTTGATTCTTCACAAAATAAAGTAAAACACTCTATCGGTATTAAAAAGTCAAAAGTATCTAAAACGCAGATTAAGCTCGATGGACAAAATATAAATAGCGCGTCGACGCTGGCTTATTTGTCTCCTGTAATAGTGATTGACCCTATTAGTTTTGGCTTACTAAGCGGGCCGCCAAAATCAAGACGTAAATTCTTAGACTGGGGTGTGTTCCACGTGGAACATCCTTTCACAAAAGTCTGGAACAACTATATTTATTGTCTAAAACAGCGGAATAGTATATTGCGAACTGGTAAAATAGATCGGATTCAATTAGCTGTGTGGGATAAACAAATAGTAGAGTTAGGCGAACAAATACATTTATTTCGAGCTGCCTATACAGAAAGTTATATCGAACATGTATATGATGTGCTAAAACAACTGCATCTAAATGAAAATATTAAAATAAATTATTATAAAGGTTGGGAAAAAAGTAGTTCACTAGCACAAGTATTCGAACAATTTATAATAAAAGATATTGATCGAAAGTTTACACAATATGGGCCTCATAGAGCTGATTTAAAAATTACTGTAAATGGTAAATCAGTAGAAGAAACACTTTCTCGCGGCCAGCA